>Ga0114933_10002217_pt1 | contig 20467 bp, 19 predicted proteins | sample 4SBtaG_FD_89691 | JGI IMG/M metagenome (GOLD analysis project Ga0114933, IMG submission 89691) | Deep subsurface microbial communities from Kolumbo volcano to uncover new lineages of life (NeLLi) - 4SBTROV12_W25 metaG | ecosystem: Environmental > Aquatic > Marine > Volcanic | place: Kolumbo... | reverse complement strand
CTTAATTTTCCATATTTGGTGCTACCAGCGCCAAGAACACAAACCTTTTCCACAAATGTCACTGACCCATTTCCCTATAAAAATTGTTTTAGTAAATTCATCATAGAAAATGCCAAGAAGAAAGTCAAGTGTCAAAACTGTTCAGATCAAAAAGCCTACAATGAGACATGTAGTCAAAACTACAAAGTCAAAAACAAATATCTTCAAAAAAGAAATTATTCAATATTTTGATAGTAATGGATTTCTTTCTTGGTCTGCAAAAGAGAAAAAATACATAATTCTTGGAACAAATTCTCCTAAAAATGGACTAGTACCATGTCCTGAATGTAAGCTCGGGGAATTGATGGTAATCAGAAATAAAGCTACAAGAAAACGATTCATGGGTTGTTCAAATTATTATGGTGGATGTAAAGCATCATCACCGTTATTACAAAGAGCAAGAATGCGAGCAACAAAGATGCCTTGTGATGTATGTAAATGGCCAATGATAATTTTTCGATATACACGAAATCAGAAATGGACAAAACAATGTGGGAATTTTAATTGCGATAGTAGAAAAACTAAGCCTTCAAAGTAGGATAAACATCAGTTCTTCTGTTTTTAAGTAATGGTAAAATTTTTCTTGTTTGTTTTACTTTGTTTAAATCTATATTTACAAAACTAATTCCTTGTTTCTTTTTCATATCAAGTAAAACTTTACCATATGGATCAACTACTAAACTTCGTCCACAGTAAATATTTCCAACTTGGTCTGGGGCTATAACATAACATCCATTTTCAATTGCCCGCGTTTTGTTAATTGTGATCCAATGTTCTTCTTTCATATTTCCTTTTACCCAAGCTGATGGTGCAACTAGTACTTCAGAGCCTGCAGCTGCAAGTGATCTTGACATTTCTGGAAATCTTAAATCATAACAGATCATCATGCCAATTTTCCCAATTGTTGTTTTGACTGGTTTTGAAATTTTTGAGCCTGATTTCATTTTATTAGATTCTTTGAATCCTAATGCATCATAGAGATGTATTTTACGATAAGTAGAGATTACTTTACCTGATTTATCAATTACAAATGCAGTATCATAAACTCGATCTTTTGTTCTACTTTTCTCATAAAATGAACCTACAACTTGAATTTTATTTTCTTTTGCAGCTCTTGCAATAGTTGAAACAAAGTTTCCCTTTATCGTTTCAGATAAACTTGCTAATTGTTTTGATGTTTGAGATGAATTTGTATAAAACATCATAAATTCTGGAAATGCGCAAAGTGTTGCATTCTTTGATGCAGCTTTTGAAATGTATGAAGTAATTTTTTTTAGATTATCTTCCTTGTTAGTTGAAGCTGTAAATTGAACTACTGCAACTTTCATGAATTTAATGAATCATATCACAATAAAAGGATAAACTTGTGGTACAACTTAGAAATGTACCATTTTCTTCTTATGCAAATTCATTGTATACAATACAAACCGATCATAGTGTGTATGTCGACCCTAGACTGGAGGGATATTTTCCAGTCAAATATTTTTAAAAATAATTAAAGTTGGTTTCCTGCTAAGAACCAATTTTCTTTAGGATTGTCTTCAAAAACAACAATAACGTGACTTTCTTTTGTCTTTAGAATATCTACTGCTGATTTTGTGATTGCTTTTGCATATTCATCTTTTTGTTCCTGAGTTCTACCAGGATACATTGAAACTGTAATCAAAGGCATATGAATTTCAAATGATTTCAGGAATTTATTCTTTCAATAATCTGGCCTGTAACCATATCTTGTACCATATGTAAAGTCAGAACTGTGCATTTTTTTGTAAATGTATCCAGTTCCCAAACCAACTGCAAAACCACCAATGTGTGCAAGATATGCTACTCCACCACCTGCAACCCCAAATCCTCCAATGAAAAATGGTAGTAGATTTTGAAAAACCAACCAAAAGGGCAAGAACCAGCGAGCCTGTATGTGCATCATTCTCCAAAAGAAGCCTAACATCATGAAAGTTTGAACTCTTGCTCTTGGGAAAATTACCAAGTATGCACCAAGTACTCCAGAAATTGCACCAGAAGCTCCAACTGCAGGAATTGCACTGCTAGGATCTCCAAGTATGTGAATTAATCCTGCAGCTATACCCCACATTAAATAAATTCCAAGAAACTTTACTTTACCAAACTTTTGTTCAATGTTATCACCAAATATCCACAAGAACCAAATGTTTCCGCCAAGATGAAGTAAACCACCATGCATGAAGGTAGATGTTAGTAATGTAATTTCTGAAAATGCAGGACATTGCATTATTCCATTTCCAGTATCTATTCCACTATATGCTCCTGTAACACAAGCTGGAACCGCACCCCAATTGTAAAACATTGTAAATGCATTTTGATTTGAAAAATCAAAAAATTGTCCCGTATATGCTACTTCCATAAAAAATACAATTACATTTACAATGATTAGTGCAATTGTTACTTTAGGTTTGAATCCTGGAGGATGTGGATTCTCATCTCTTAAAGGAAATAGCAATATTCAATGTCAATGAAGATCGTATAAATAAGATTATTCAATTTTTTAGAAAAATAAGATGAGAAACATTACCAAAATGACTCCTTTGTTTCTCACCTAAACTATGGCCTGTGTAATTTACTATTGTATAATAGATAAAAACAAAATTGGTTCATTCGTAGGATGTACTGGTATGAAATTAAAATAGAAAATTAAATTTCCAGTATTCCATTACTAATCAAAAATTGAATTCCTTGTACAAAGGCCTCATCATCAATTGCACCTTCTGCCCACCACCCTGCATTGTTCCTAATCCATGCTGGAATTTCATTTCCAGATGATTCTCCTGATTGAGTTTGTGGAATATCTAAAATTCCATTACTAATCAAAAATTGAATTCCTTGTACAAAGGCCTCATCATCAATTGCACCTTCTGCCCACCAGCCTGCATTGTTCTTAATCCATTCAGGAACAATAGGTGTAACTTTTCCAACAGAAATTGTGCCTATCATCCATGGATGAAGAGTACAGTAATAATCAAAAATTCCCTGATTTTCAAATTTGAAGGCAAAATTGTTGCCTCCTGCAACAACTCCACTATCAAAATTTCCAGAAATTCCAACATCAGGAGTTCCTGAAGTTACTGTATGAGCAGAACTATCTTTGTTATTCCAAAGTACCACTTGGTTTGGCAAAATGTTTAGAGATGAAGGTATGTAACAAGAGTCATCATTTTCACATCCTGGAAGATATGAACCAATTGCAATATCTACAAAATGATCACCATAAAGATCTTCTTTAGGTTCAGTTACTTTGAATGAAAATTCTCCCGAAGTATCAAAATTATTTACATTTGAAATTCGTGCAATTACAGAACCTGTTTCATCAAAATTTATTGTAAATGAATTAGTACCATCAAAAGCTTCTAATCCTTTTTTAGATTCTATTATTTTTCCATTAAGAAATACATCAAGATCATATACATTTTGTGTGATTATTGTATTTGTTATAGGATCATGGAATTCTAAATGAAATGTAATATCATTATTTGGATTAATTTTTCCTTTAGGGGTTAATGATAAATGAAATTTCCAATCTTCTTCTGATGATAACAAAATAATTTTATCTCCATCTTCTAAAGACGCATCTTTCTTTTGTACATCTCTTTTCTTTCCAGATTCTATTCCAAAGATAATTTTATCATCTTGTTCGTCAGGAATTTCATCATAGAGTTTTAACAGTTTTTTTGATGAAAGTAGAAAATGTACAACAATTTCTTCATCACCAGAACGATCAATTGTTCCAAAATAAGAAATATCATTTACCGTCAATAAAATTTCATGATTGTTGAAAATGTCTACAGTTTTTGGAATATAGTATTCTGCATGAACAAATGGGATTGATTCAATAAAATCTTTGTCCCAATTAAATGGCATTTGTGCAGTAAGTTTTTTGCCTGAATTATCAAAATAAAATTCATCTATTTTATCAAAATATGTTGCAAACATTAGTTCATGTGTTATATCATCAATTTCAATAGAAAAAGGAATGAATTCGCCCATGGTAAATAAAATTTGAAAAGTAGAATCATTACCAGATACTTGTATTGATTCAATTGATAAAATTGTAATTTTAACATCAACTAATCCACCCTCGAAAAATAGAGGAGCATTAATTGTAAGAGGAGACTCATTTGAGGCTAGCCAAGAACCATTTTCTATTTTTTCACCTGAGAAATCTAGAGCCTGACTAGGCACAATTAATGTCTTCAATTTATCGTCAGGTGAATATGCATCAAATTCTAGTACCTTGATACCTTGACCATCAAAGATCTCAATTCTATATTCAACTCCAGAAACTATCTCTTGAGTATCATCATTTATTGTTGAAATATCAAAAATAATCTCATTTTCATTTCCTTCTAGAATAGAAGGATCTGTTTCAAGTTGAACCTTGAAATAATTTTCATTGATAAAATGGATATCACTTTCTTCACTACCTGTACCACCACCATATACAACTTGAAGTGAACCAAAAGATAGAACTAACGATAAAAATGAAAAGAAGAAAATCTGATTCATGTTAATCAATTTGTAAATAATTATTTTAACTTAACAAAAAATTCTATACTTTGATCAAACCTGAAGACATCAAATATTTAATTCCGTTTGCAAATTCAACATCAGTAAGATGACCTTCAGACCACCATGCTGCATTATTTCTTACCCACATTGGAATAGAAGTGATATTTGCTTGTTCTTCATCTAAGTTTTCTTCAAAAACTGGAACATCAATGATATTTTCTCTAACTAAATATTCAATACCTTTTGCGAAGTCTGGGTCATTAATTTGTCCATCAGACCACCACATTGCATTAGTTTTTACCCAACTAGGAATATCAATGTCAGCTGAGACTGGAGTTATTTTTATTCTAGGTGTTTCAACAAAAATGTCTGGAGTAGTGTTTGGAATAATTCCAAGTCCTGTATCCATAACTACTGAAGATGTTACGATTTCAAATGTATCACTTTGTGAATAAGGTTTTGGTAAAGTAATGTCTTCATATTCAATGTAAATTGTATCTCCATGTGAAACTCTTAATTGATTTTGTTCTTGAGAAGAGTCACCAGTTGTCATGAAAAACTCTCCTGGAAGATAGTTGATATAATGAGGATGTTCATAACCTCTAAAGTAATCAGGTATATTTCCATCTTCAAATGAGCCATGTCTAGGCACAACTTCTTTGAGAATTGCTTCAGGAGCTACTTGAAATGAAAAGTTAACTTCTTGACCTTCATCTAAGATATTTGAGATTACAATTTTTGCAGAACCACGTTGATCAAAACTGATTGGTTCAACACCTTGACCATCTACCCAGTATTGATCATTTCTTGATTCAAGTAATTCGCCATTAAGGTAAATGTCCATATTATATGAAAGACCCATTTCGTGAATATCTGTCAATCCATCGTGTACCATTAAGTTTAGATCATAATCTTGATCAACACCAATTACACCACCTGGTTCAGTCCAAAAGTAAGTCTTCCATTCTCCATCAGGAGTATATTTTGTTAGAGAACTTGCTGCAGGTTCAGTTAAATGTCTATTATTAAATCCGTCATCAACTTTAGCATGTTCCATATCTTTTACAAATTGAACGCCGATATGGATTCCACTTCTATCTGAATCAGAATAAACTTTAACATAATTTGTGAAAAATTCTCTATGATGTTTCCATAGGTCAGTATCTCTTATGAAAAATGTAACTTTTTCATTTACATCATAAACTTCTTTATGAAATTCTGCTTGACCTATTTGCCATCCATAATATGCAGATTTGTAAGCATGTTCATCTTCGTTAAACTCCCAATCAACAGTTACACGTCCATCTTGAGGACTAGTAGCAATCATCACTGCTCTATCATGAGAAGAGATTGGACCAGTGCCCATTCTTGGGATCATCATAGGCATAGGAGCTCCATCATTATCCATAGTCATTCCGGGTGTTTTGACTGTAGTAAGATACGTATCATGAACAGTATATCCCATTTGACCTGTTAGTTTGACAACACCCATGAAAATTCCAGTATCGTGACCAGTTTCTGAAAATTCAACATTAGCAACTCGTGCGGCATCAGTGTAAACAGTTATTGGATTTGATGAATCTCCAATTTGTTCTATTTTCTCAGAATCTTCATTCCAACCTGGAGCATAAATCAGTACGTTGATTCTATCAGTCCACCCAATTCCATCATATCGTTCATGACAATCTTGAAGAGTAAATACTTCATTAGCACAGAATTTCATAATAACTCCTGCAGTTTTTTTAACATTAGTGAAACCTGTATCTGCATAAACGGATTGTAAAGGAACAGAAATTGCTAAAACAGCAACAAGTGCAAATACTGACATTAATTGTAGATTATTCATTATGTTGTAACAAAAGTAAATCAATTTTTAATAAAAGAGGAATGGTTCATTCGAGAAATGTACCAATTATCTATTAATTTTTCAAATCAATAAGATTTCGTGTACATTACAAAGAAAAATTCATTGTTAGTTGTTACAGCTGTATTTGTATTATTTTCATTTCAAAGTCAAGTTTTTGGACAAAGTGACGAAAATGAAAAAATGTTTCCTGAATGGGTCAAACAGTCTACAATTATTTGGATAAATGGAGGTATATCTGATGCTGAATTTTTAGCATTAATTGAAAATGTTTTAAACAAAAATATTTTGCCAAATGAAATTAAGTCAGAAGAAAATCTAAAGTACACAGCAAAAACTGTATTCAACAATATTCCAGAACTTGAAGAAGAGAAAAATTCTGAATTGATTCCTTTGTGGGTTAAAGATAGAGCAGAATGGTGGATTGATGGGAAAATTTCAGATAAACAATTTCTTAGAACTGTTCATTACTTGAGAGAAATGGATTACTTAGAATATAATCCTGAAACAAATCTTTTTTCAAATGATGACACATTTAATTCAAGTCTTGAAAGGTTTTTGCTAACTGAAAAAGAAATTTTGAGTATTACTAAAGTAACAAAATGGAGAATTCTTGCTACAGAATATGAATTTGAAGAAAAAGAAGGAGTAATAGATTCCGTAAAAATAATTTTTACTGATATTACAAGAGTGTACGAACCAATTTTTTACAAATTCAAAGTTCCATCAATTAGTATGCAGATATCAGAGTTTAACAATGAAAATGACTTGGGAGATTATTGGAATTCGTTTGAAAGAAGAGATAAACAAACAATCTTTGATTCTGCTCATGCAGTTGGCAATCCTAGTCAAAATTCAGAATGCTTATTCAATTATACATCAGAGGGGGCAATAACTTCATGCACATATGATAACATGGTAATTCAAGTAATTATCTATGATCAAAACAACGAGCATTACAATTACAATTCAGAAAATCTAATTTTAGACGACACAGAGCCAACAAGTAGATTTGTAGGAGAAATTTTGAAAAAAATTAGTAACAACAAAAACTATGGAATGAATAGTCAATTACACAAAGTATTACAAAATAATAATGATGATGAAAATAAAAATATACCAAAATCAATAGAGCCAGAAAAATCTACAACTCAAGGAATTGAAAATTTTTCCTGTTCAAATGATGATTTTGGTTTAGTTACCGTTTCTGGTCAATATAATAATGACAATGTAAAAAGGGATCAAGTAAATCTAATAATATCATTTTATGACAATGAAGAAGCCATTATTGGTAAATCCAGTACATCTTTTTATGATTTGAAAGAATTTGAATCTAAAAGGTTTGTAGGTCATTCAAAATTAGACACTAATTTTCGTACGTGTCAAATTAACGTAGAATGAAAAAATTAATTGATTAATTTTGAGAAATTTGATACTGCAGTCACATAATCACTCTCGTTTGATTTGTATTTTGCATATTCAACACTTCCACAAAGCAAAAGCCAGTTTTTGACTTGATCATACTCAGTTGACTTTGATTGTCTCATGTTAGATAATAATTCAAAATTTGTCAGTTCCTTGTATATTCCCAAATTTTGAGAGTAATAGTATCTAATTGCTTGACTAAGAACTTCGTATGCCTCTTTTCTTTGATTTGTATTGTAAAGTCTTTGAGAATTAACAAGCATCTCATGTGTCAATTTCCTATAATCAGTTTGAGGTTTATCAAGTTGTAAGAGAGGAAGTTCATGTTTATGTTGAGAGAATTTTCTTTTCATCAAATATCCAAATATAGCTAATCCTACAAAGACTGGAATAATCAATAACAATGGATTGTTCTCAATTATTTCCGATGATGGAATTATCTGTTGATAACCACTTTGTAATGAATCACGTACATGTCTTGTATTTTCAAACTTTGCTTTCTCAAATTTGAAATTATCAAATATACTTCGTGAATCCTTTACAGGTTGTGAAACTGCTACTTCAATATCAGATAATGTACCATCAGGTTGTAATTGTTTTCCAGAAATAATTTCATTGAATATTTGTGAAGTTTGTTCTGAAAATGCATTCATCATTCTTTCTTGAATTTGTTCTTTATTCAATTCCAAATAGTTTGGCGAATACTCTCTAAGATCAAATTCACCCTCACCTGATCTAGTTGCATCATCCATCATTGCTCTTCCCAGTGTAAATTCTTTAGGAGTGAAAATGTCATTAGGAATTGCATCCAAATTATCCATACTATAACCACGTTCAAGAACAAAAAGTTCTAAATTTGAATTAGGATTATAATCAAGTGATCTTCCATCAATGAGATATTTACTATTTCCAATTGGATCTAACAAAGCTTCTGCAATTTCAATATAACCATCTGAAAATCTATCATAATATTTTATTTTATGTTTGAAACTTTCGTCTTGAAGTTTCTGTTGCTCTACTATTAGTCCATTTAGAATTTGGCCTTCTTCTGAATCAATTGTAATTTTATAATCTCCTATTGAATATTTATTATTAGTTACAAAATTGTCATAGATTGGTTTTTGAGATTTGATATTTTCTTCTTCTGTAAGATCTTCATAATTTGAAATTATTTCAGATTCTTTTGTGGTTATACTTTGATCATTTATTTGTCCTTCAATTATCCAGTCCATTTCAATTTCTGTTTCGTCTGCATATGCAAAATTTGTAAAAAGAATTAATGGAATGAAAAATAAAATTTTCATAAAATGTTTAGGAGAAATAGTCATAGTACCAGAACCTCAAAAATACAGATTATTCATTTTGAAAGAAACGTATTCCGATACTGTGTAGATTTGATTCATTTCTTACTTTAAAAAAAGTCAAAAATTTCCTTTAATGAAATTGGTACATTTCTCGAATGAACCACTCGGCTATTAATTCAAAAATGAGTATTCAATACATGGCACTTAGAGAAAATCATATGGATTACTCTGTTTCAAATAAAGAAATTCAAGATTTGAATGAAAAAGCTCAGAAATACGCTGAAAAATTATCTGGAGTTTTTGATGAATCTCATAAAGTGATCATAGGTCAAGAAGATGCTTTGAAAAAAATTCTCATTTCAATTATTTCAGATGGACATGTGCTACTTGAGAGTGTTCCAGGCTTAGCAAAAACATTGATGGTAAAAACAATGTCACAGATATTCAATGTAGATCACGTTAGAATTCAGTTCACACCTGATTTACTTCCAGCAGATATTGTAGGAACAAAAATTTACAAAAATGTATCAGGATCATTTGTAACACAAAAAGGTCCTATATTTCATAATTTTGTATTAGCAGATGAAATTAATCGTGCTCCACCTAAAGTTCAATCAGCATTACTTGAAGCAATGCAGGAAAGAACAGTAAGTATTCATGGAGATACTTATGATCTGAAAAAACCTTTTCTAGTTCTTGCTACACAAAATCCCATAGAAAATGAAGGAACATACAAGCTTCCTGAGGCTCAAGTAGATAGATTTGCTTTGAAAATTTTAATTGATTATCCATCTAAACAAGAAGAACTTGAAATAATTGAAAGGAATTCTTCAGGGAATAGTGATTTAGTAAAACCACTAGTTTCACCAACAGAAATAATTGAAATTCAAAAATTTAATGAAAAAATCTATGCCGATAAAATAATTACGGAATACATTGCAGATATTGTAAATGCAACAAGGAATCCAAAAGACTATGATCTAGATTTGGAAAGTATGATTGAATTTGGAGCTTCACCAAGAGCATCAATTTGGTTAATGAGAACTGCAAAAGCTAATGCATTACTAAATGGTAGAGGATTTATCATTCCTGAAGATGTAAAGGCTGTAGCACATGAAGTATTGCGTCATAGAATAATTTTGACATTTGAAGCTGAAGCAAATGGAATAAATCCTGATAAGGTAATTGATTTTGTTTTAGAAAAAATTAGTCCACCGTAAAAATGACCAAACTTTCAGAACTTTTGAAACAGGTAAAAAACCTGGAAATTAAGACTAAAAATCTTGTAGAAGGCATGGAATCAAGTGCCTACAGATCACGATTTAGAGGCGGAGGAATAGAATTCTCAGAAGTAAGAGAATATGCTGCAGGTGATGATGCAAGAAGAGTAGATTGGAATGTTTCAGCAAGATATAATGATCTTTATGTCAAGGAATTTGTCGAGGAAAAAGAGCTTAATGTCTACGTAATATTTGACATGTCAGCTAGTAATGATTTTGGTTTTGTAAAAAGTAAAAAAGAATTAGGTTTTGAAGTTGCAGCATCGCTCATGTTTTCTGCATTAAAAAATAATGATAGAGTAGGAATGGGTTTATTCACGAATACACTTGAAAAATTTATTCCAGCTAAAAAAGGAAAAAAACACATGATGGAGATTCTCCAACAGTTATTAGAACATTCTTCAAAAAGTACACAAACTAATATTTTTAATTCACTTTCTGAATTACAAAAAAATCTAAAACGAAGAAGTGTTATTTTTATTGTTTCAGACTTTATTTCTGATTCTTTTGTAAAACCACTAAAATTATTAAAATTAAAACATCAAGTTGTTTTAGTAAATATATCAGATATTCGTGAAACACAAATTCCAGAAATTGGTAATGTATACTTGGAAGATGCAGAATCAGGAGAACAAATTCTTGTGAACACATCTGATAAAAAATTTCAAGAAGAATACTCTAATCTAGTTAAAAAAACAAGAATGGATAACGAATATGAAATTAGAAAGTTGGGAATAGATTTTCTAAATTTATCAAATGAAGAATCGTTTGATATTACATTTAATCGATATATTCATAGTAAAAAAAGAGGTAGAATTTAAATGCAAATACAATTTGAATTTCTATATGCACTGCTTTTATTATTAGTAATTCCAGGATTATATTTTCTATATTCAAAATACAACAATGAAAAAAAAGAATCAATTTTGAAATTTAGTTCTCTTAAAATTATAAAAAAATCAGTCATGGGTAAAAATTTCTTTAGAAAACATTTACCATTCATTTTGATGATGGGAATTCTTGGTTTGACTATCATCGGATTAGCTAATCCACAGATTCCAACTTTATCTTTGGAAAAAGGAATCAATTTGAGCATAGTTTTAGATGGTTCTGAGAGCATGTCAGCCACAGATTACAAGCCTACACGCCTAGATGCTGCAAAAGGAGCCATTTCAGAATTGGTGACAAAAATTGGTTCTCAAAACAATGTTGGAGTAGTTATTTTTGAATCAGGTGCCACAACAATATCCTATCTTACACCAGATAAAGACAAAACAATTAACGCAATTTCATCTATTGAACAAGGTCAAGGAGCTACTGCAATAGGTGATGGATTATCTTTAGGAATTGATATGGCATCATCAATTCCAGATAAAAAAGGAGTGATAATTTTACTAAGTGATGGGGTTCATAATTCAGGATTAGTAAGTCCAGAAGAAGCAACATCTTATGCAAAAATTAATCAAGTTCAAATCCATACAATAGGTTTAGGTTCAATCGAACCAGTTTATCTAAGAGATGACATCTATGGAGATCCACAATATGCAGAACTAGATGAAGATACGCTTGTTGCAATTGCACAAGAAACAAACGGGAATTATTTTAAATCACTTGATGAACAAACGCTAAATGAAATATTTGTAATTCTAAGTTCAAATCTTGAATACGAAATGGAATATTCTACAATTAGAGATTGGTTCATGGCAGCTGCAATCGGATTATTGTTAATTGATGCATACATTATTTATGGTAGATACAGAATTGTTGCATAAATTTTCTATATTACAATAATTTTTCTTTTAACAAGATTCTCAATTATATTCAAATAATCATCATCAGAGATCTTTTCTTCATACCACCAACCTGTTGGAATTTTTAACCATGAAGGAATACTCCATACTGATTCTGAAATCACATCTCTTTCAGGAACAGATACAATTTGTTTTTCAAAAAGAAAGTCTAAGCCTTCAAGAAATTCTGAATCTGAAATTTGATTTGTTAACCACCATTCAGCATTAGTTTTAATCCATTGTGGAATTTTTGGCATTTCAGGTGGCAAGCCTTCATCAAAACCTGAAATTTTGAGCGTGCCTTGTGAAGTTGGTCCTACAGTAAATGCAACATGCCAAAATCCCATCTCATCAATACTTTGAATGAATTCAACTGGCTCATCATTTAGTGTAACAGAGAATTTCTCATTGCCTGAAATGGGAGGAAACTCAAAATTAGCATAAGTCTCTAGAGGATAACTATTGTAACCTCTAATGCTAAGTGTTGTACCTGCCTCATCAAATTTTGCTGCAGAATACCATGCACCTGAATCATATCTAAAATCAAAATTACCTTCATTTTTCTTTGCAGTTACTGGAATTACAGTAGTATCAACAGGTGCAAAACAGCTGTAATAAAAGACATCTTCAGTAATAGCAGGATCAGGATACATTGAAAAATCTAAAATTTCTCCTGGTTCAATTTTTTCAATAAATTCAATATTTTGTGTAATATCTAACACATTTTCATATCCATGAACAACAGCATAGATTTTAGGATAAAAGATGGTTTGATCACCAGTATTCTGAATTCTTCCTGTAATATGACCATCATTATGTTTTATCAAAGTTTTGTCATATAGTATTTGAATTGGAATTTCATGTGTAATTGTTTGCTGAAATGTTATTTCAGGATTAACTAGTGTTGGAGTATTAGATAATAATTCAGGAAATTTTATTTTAAATGGTATTTCTTTTCCAGGACCTAACGGAACATGATTAATTATTTTTGAAATTGTCTTAGAATCATCAATTACAGAAACAGTAATTGTGGGAATAATTCCAAAATCATTTGTGTTTTTTACATTTCCAACAACAGTGTAAATTCCATTAGAATCAAAATATCCCAGGTATTCATGTAACGGAACATAGACATCAGCAAATGCTAATTGGGGAATTAGTAATGTTGCAAATAGCAATCCCAATAATAGAGGAATTTTTGAGGCTAAAATTCTAGAAGGAATTGATGATATCTTCGAATCCAGATGTTGGTTTCTCAAGTAAGCTTGGTCTATAGTCTTCAATTAATTTATCTATAAGATCTCTTGCTTTAATATGATATCTCTTTTTTAGTTCAACAAATCTAATCTCAACTAATCCATCATCTACAATTTGTGATAGATATAATGATACAGTTGATGGAGATTTTTTAACTGCTTTAACTAATTCAGAAAATTCTAATCCGTCATTTTCTATTAATGCAAGTAACAAATCACGAGGAGTTTGTTTTCGTAAAGCTTTGATTACAATTGATTCTTCCTCAGTTATTTGAGGTGGATAAAATCTTGATTGTCGTGGTCCTCTAGTTACTTTAATGATACCACTTTTCTCTAATTTTCCTAAATAATGACTTAGGACTCCATTTTTTAATCCAGATGAACGCATAATTTCTCGAAATTGAATTCCAGGATTTTGTTCAATAATTTGTTGTAGTTGTGAATCTCTATCAGTCATTTCTAAACACTCCTAATGCCAATAATCCCAATGTAATAAAAGTCAATAAATGTCCTACTTCAGGAAGAGTGATATCTCCAACGTCATAGATAGAAGGCCATGTTGCATCAACAAGTAATACAACTTCTGCTGCAATGAAATTTGTAAAAGCGACTGCACTTAGTAAAAGTCGTTTTGTTCTTAATCTATAATATGCAAATCCTGCAAGTACCGAAATGAAAACTGCTAATGTGATTCCACCAACATGCAAAAAGATGTGAGCTAAATGATAGCCATGTAATAGATGAGGAATAATAATTGGTAATGCAAGAATTGCCACTACCCCAGTAACTACAAGTGAAAATAATGTTGATTTTCTTTCAACTAATTTTTCAGGCCTAAACAAAGTGATCAAAATTACAGTTTTAGAGATTTAAAGCGACTGGTTCATTGATCGAATAATAACCGATCAAATAGGTAAAATCCCAGCCTTTATCATAAATTCTAAACCTTGAACAAATGTCTTATCATCAATTGAACCATCTGCCCACCATCCTGCATTATTTCTAATCCAAGATGGGATTTCTTTAGATGATGAAGTTTCTTGTTGAGTTTGAGGAATTAAGATTATTTTATTTTTAATCATATATTCAATTCCTTGAATGAACGTATTATCATCAATTTGTTCTTCAGACCACCACAATGCATTATTTCTAATCCAATCAGGTAATGAAATCTCTTCATCAATAGTTATTCTGTCAATTACAATAGGGATTACAGTCTTTGCAAGATTATTGTTATCCAAGTTTTTAAAATTCAAATTTACAATACCTGAAACATCATCTGGAATAAAAAATTCTGCAATGTTGTGTTCATCTTTTGAATCTGTACTAATACCACTTTGTTCATAAATTACTCTATCACCTTGAGTCACTGAAAATTCATAGTTTGTTGCTACAAGTTTATTTTTTAAGAATATATCAGTTACATCAAAAAGAATTTTTCCATTTGAATTTGATTTTAAATTTTCTGGTTCCCAAGATGCAAGAATTCTAAACTGTCCATTTTCAGTTACAGAACTCATATGAGAATAATCACGATCCGGTGAAATAACAAAATCCATTCCATTTTGATTTGAACCATTTTCAAAAATATTTTGTAATTCTTTTTGATATATTATAAAATGAACAATTCTGCCTTCAGAAAAAAAATCATCAATGTTTACAATATCTTGAGATAATTCTATGTCATTGACATTCATAGTAAAGCCAGATACTAACAAATCACCAAATGATTTTGGAATTACTAATTCTTCATGAACAACTGATGTTTGATTGATGTTTGATTGGGTCCATTCAAAAGGCATGAAATACGTAATCTCTTTTGAATTTGAATCATAATTGAAATTAGAAATTTCATCATAGTAAGTAATTACATCAATATTTTGTTCACCAAAGTTAGGATCAACAAAATTATGTTGCGATGTTTGAGCAATAGAAATTCCTGCGTTAAAAACTAGTGGCACATCTAATTTTTGTGAATATCCATCAGCAGTTATTACACTCACATCTAATTTGTATAGTCCACCTTCACTTAGTTTTGGTCCTTTTACATGCACCATTCTACTTTCTAATCCCAATAAACCAAAAAGCCCACCTCCATTTTCTTCTTCTAAAATGATTGAATCGTTTTCTTCTGATACAAAATTAAAAACTATGAACCCATTATCTGCTTTGAATTCTTGTTCAAAAAGAAATTGTTCACCACGTTCTGAGTTAATTAGAAACGTAACATCTCGTAGAGTAATTTTCGAATTAAAATCAATTAATGAAATTGAGATTTGTTGATCATCGTTTGTTTCAGGATCACTTTGGGATGATGAAACCTCTAGAGTCACAAGTTTCCCATCTAGATCTACAGGAGGGAAAGTCTCACTACCTACTCCATGACCATATACATTATCAAATCCGATAGTAAATGCAAATGAAAATATTAAAACCGCAAGTAATGGAAAATTTTTCAATCTAGGTCCACTTGTCTGGATTTTTCTTTCTAATTTCTTTTCCATCAACTGTTACTTGATCTTCTTCTTCAAAAACTGTATGCCATCTACCATTGTCTGGAAAAATTTTATTCATTTCTTCAAATTTATCATTTGTAGGTGCTTTGTTCATCAAAGCTCCCCATCTCATGTTACGAACTTTTGGCATAATATCGTTGATGTCTTTCATTATACTATCACTAAACAAATTTTATTTAAAAACTTATGATTGTACTCTCATTATTCCTTCTTTAATCAAGAATTGAATTCCTTGAATGAATGAATCATCATCTATTTGTCCTGCTGCCCACCACTCTGCATTGTTTTTAATCCAACCTGGAATATCATTTGAACCAGAACCAGTTCCTTGTGTGGTTGGAGGAATTTTTAGAACATCTTCTTTAATCAAATATTGAATACCTTGCACAAATGAGCCATCATCTATTTGTCCTGCTGCCCACCACTCTGCATTGTTTTTAATCCAACTTGGAATTGGTGTTTTTTCTGGAACCGAAGGCGTTGAAGTTGAAGAACCTGGACCAATTTCAATTATTGCTGAACCAATTCCTGCATAGGTTGGATCATAATCAAATCCTGTTCCGTAAACTAGCATATCAACTCGAATTTGACCCTCAGATGGAACATAGATTTTTTGTACATCTAATCCTTCAATAGATACAATTCCAGGATTGGCAGAATCTGTACCATCATTTCGAGCTATTTCATTTTCATTCTCATCTAAAACAACATATGCATATCTTACATCTTTGATTAATTCTCGATTATCATCAAAGAAAGTAAATTCAAAAGGAATTTCTTGATTTGCACCATATTTACCATCCCATGCAATATTGACTGTAGTTGGAACTTGCTCATAGTTTGTAGTATCTACAAGATAGAATTCAGTAGAACTTTTTGATGCTTCATCTAATGGAACTAATTTCAAATCCATTTGGAGATTATCATAATTTGAAGGTCCAAGAGTTTCATTGATTTTCTCTAATTCATTTTTGGTAATTAAGAAATGAACAATGTTGTTATCTTCTGATGAATATGGATCATTTAGTAAGGCTCTCTGATCAATTTCAACTCCATTTACATATCCTTTGAATTGCTTTCCATCAGCATAAGGTGCAAATGTTTTTGGAACTCTAACTTCTTCGTGTACTACTTGGACCAGTCTGACATAGTCTGGATCCCAATCAAAGGGCATATCAAATGAAATTGAATTATCTGATTGATCAAAAGCAAAATTATCGACATCGTCATAATATGTTTTAATTACAACTGGGATTTCTTCAGCATTTGCAGTTTGGAAAGAAAAGTTTTGATCTTGTGCAACACTTACAAATGTTTCATAACTTAGTAAATTAGCTAGAACGGTTCTTGGGCTAGTGGCAGCTTCAATGTCAACTCTAATTTTGTATAACCCTCCCTTAACAAATATTGGACCAGTAATTGATGGTCTGCCACAAATATCTAAATTTTCATCATTACAGGTTTCTCCATGTACAAACAGAGCACCAGGTGCACTAACATGCTCAGAGCCACCATAAATTGAACACTCATGGAGATTAATCTCATCACATCCAAACTGAGGTTTGATTTTAACATCTAATCTTCCATCCATATCATAAAACAAATTTCGAGCTAAAAGTTCACCACTTTGCCACACTTCTATTCTGTATGTGACTTTGTCAAGATTCTCATCAGTTTGGACATCAAAGAAACGTACTTGCATATTTGCTGAATCAACATCTCCCACTGTGATATCAGATGGACTCAATTTGGTACTAACAGTTACTTCAGTATCACCAAATGATAATGGTTCAGCTTGATCTCCTCCAAGTCCATGTCCAAATGCATCAGGTAGAATAGTGGCAATTGAGAAAATACCAATTATTGAAACGAATAATACAATGTTGTTATACAATACAAAAATTGTGTTAATTCCATATTTAAAGCTGGTACAACATTCCTATGCGTGGCAATTTTTTTCATTTGGAAAATAGAGTACAACTTTTATTTCCGATTTTCAAAGTAAGAACATGAAATTTCTTCTCGCAGCATTATTAATTCCATTATTGATTATTCCTGCATTTGCTGAATCTCAAACTTTACCTTCTGAAAAAGGAACACTTGATGTAAAATTAACCCATGATACTATAGAACCAAATGTTCAAACAAAAATCAATATTGATTTTCTAAATCCTCAAACTCAAAAAGTTCAAGAGCATATTGACTATACTATTGCTGTTTCCAAAGATGGTGAAAGAGTCTTTGGACCAATTCCGCTAACTCACACCTCAGTTGGTTCTGTTAAAATTCCAATTGAATTCAATCTTGGAGAAGGAGTATACACGATGGATTTTGAAATTGAAGGAATTTTGTTTCAACCAATTCCAACTGAAACAGTATCATTTGACATAACAGTAGGAGATGCCCATGCACAACCTACACCACTAAACAATGATGTTCCACCAACAGAAGAAAATGGTGGTTGTTTAATTGCAACTGCAGCATATGGTTCTGAAATGGCACCACAAATTCAACAACTCAGAGAGCTTAGAGATAACACAATTTTATCAACAGCTTCTGGAATTGCGTTTATGAGTGGATTTAACCAATTCTATTATTCATTTTCACCATCAATTGCTGATTTTGAAAGAGAAAATCCAGTTTTCAAAGAAATTATTAAAGTCGGACTAACTCCAATGCTATCATCATTATCATTACTAAATCATGTTGAGATTGATTCAGAGCAAGAAATGTTAGGGTATGGTATCTCTCTAATTATACTAAATATTGGAATGTATGTTGGAATTCCTGTTTTTGGAATTCTAAAATTACATCAGTTTAGAAAAAACTAGTTCTATTTCTGGAAATTCCAGTGAGGTTTTTATGTATCCAACCAAGTAATTTGTCTAATGAAGACTAAAGCAATTAGCTCTTTCTTCGTACTATTTGCTATTGCAGCTGGTATTGTCGCAATGACACCAGGTGCATTTGCAGATCATTCAGAAGTCACAGTCGAAGCTGCACAGGGTTCTGGCGCACCAGGTTGTGAAGAAACTGCTGAAGGATGTTACATCCCAAGCACTGCAACAGTTGATGTAGGTGGAGTTGTTATCTTTTCAAATCCAGATAGCGCAGCACACACATTCACATCTGGAACTCCAACTGATGGACCAGATGGTGTATTTGATTCTGGTCTAGCAATGGCTGGAAGTACATACGAATGGAATCCAACTGAAGCGGGTACACAAAATTATTTCTGTATGGTACATCCTTGGATGCAAGGAATGATTATAGTACAAGAAGCAGAAGCTGCTGAAGAAGAACATGGTGATGATCACGGAGATGATCACATGGATGATGGAGGTCACTTGATCTCAGAAGCATCTGCAACAGGTATGATGTCTGATGGAACAAAAGTTTCAATCTGGACTACCGAACCAATGGCAGGTGAAATGATGGAAGTCCATGTAGAATTTGAAGATTCTGAACATGTTAACCATGACATCACTGTTACACAAAATGGTGAAACAGTATTAGATGATATGGGAGCACATCATCATGAAGGTTCAGGAATGCACACAACAGCACCATTAAGTTCTTCTGATCCAGTAGACATTACTATTACCTTCCAAGGTTATGGTGTCGATGATCCTAAAACAGGACCAATTGGTGAAGAAGTTGTATTCTCAAATGTTGTTCCAGAATTTGGTACAATTGCAATGATGATACTAGCTGTTGCAATCATAAGCATCGTAGCAGTAACTGCAAAATCTAGAGTCGTTCCAAGATTTTAGGAATTCCTCTTTTTCTATTTTCTTTTTACTAATGATACAATCGCTAAGATAATGGCCGCACCAGCAATTGATAATCCAAATATTGCATAGTCATAAGCAGTGCTACCATCAGAAGGAATTTCAGTTTCTCCTGAATTTAGTTTAGAAACATCTTGTTGTAATGATGAAATTGCATTCTTTAATGCAGCAATGTCAGTGTCACCTCCACTACTAGAAGGAGGAAAATCCAAGACTGCGGTAGGCTCTACATCTTCTACAGGAATTTTCACATCTATAGACACACCACGAATTTCGCCCTTGAATTCAACTAGATAACTTCCAGTTTTAGTTGGAATGATTGGTGAGTAATAGTATCCAGGTTTTGGATCAGAATTAATATCAACTTTTTTAGATGCACCACCATACATTACAGTAGCATCAGTACTTTTGAAAACACTAGTTACTCCATTACGAGTTCCTTCTGTTTCTCCTGCTTCAGTAATTTTGAAGACAAGATCATTTCGTATTCCTACTATAGGTGGTTCAATTCCCCACCCTGCTTCAATTTCATATGGTCCAACTTCAACAGTAGTATGTGCAAATGAGGGTGCAATCATGCCTATTGAAAATAATAATGCAATAAAGCCGAAAACTGCTATCTTCACGACCATCAATGACAATTCATCAGTTATTATCTTTATG
>Ga0114933_10002215_pt1 | contig 20474 bp, 20 predicted proteins | sample 4SBtaG_FD_89691 | JGI IMG/M metagenome (GOLD analysis project Ga0114933, IMG submission 89691) | Deep subsurface microbial communities from Kolumbo volcano to uncover new lineages of life (NeLLi) - 4SBTROV12_W25 metaG | ecosystem: Environmental > Aquatic > Marine > Volcanic | place: Kolumbo... | reverse complement strand
TGAACATGGCGATCTGAGCGGCCGACCCGCTTCAGGGCTGCGTGGTAGCTTCCCGGCATGCCACGCGAGCGCTCTCGAGGGGGCAAACCGCCGCTGATTCCGCTCGCTTCGGCGGCCTTGTTCGTGGCCGCGGGCGTGCTCTGGTACCTGGGCGGCCAGGACGACACGCAGGTCGACCCCGACGTCGTCGACACGCCGTCTCCGGAACCGACGGTCACCGAGCCCACGGTGATGGGGCCCGGCAACGGCACGTGGACCGTGGATCAGCCCGAGAAGACCGAAGAGGCGCGGGCCGAGGCCATCTGCGAGGGCTGCGACGTCGTGGTGGTCACGGTGTGCTCGCTGCGGCGTGACTACGTCGGGCTGTACGCGGGCGACGACGACCTGACCCCGCACCTCGACGCCTTCGCGGCCGATGCCTACCGGCTCGAGAACGCCTACGCGGCCTCGAACTTCACCCTCGCCGGCCTGACCGCGGTCCTGACCGGTCGCTTCGGAGCCAGCACGGGCGTCACCGGATGGGACAAGGGCCTGGTGACCGACGTGCCGACGCTGCCCGAGGTCTTGGGCATCTATGGCTACCGGACGGGGGCCTTCACGACGGATGCGCCCAGTGGCTTCCGGCCCGACTACGGCCTCGACCGCGGCTTCCAGCACATGGAGATCATCCCGCCGCCGCGAGACAACCCCGACGGCGCCCACCAGGGTGGGGACATCGGACCCGGCGGTGCGGCGGCGCGGCCCGCTGCGGCCTGGATCGCCGAGCAGCCCACCGACGTCCCGATGTTCGTGATGTTCCACACCCGGACGGCGCACTACCCCTTCGTGATCGAGAACGATCCCGACGACCCGACAGGCGTCACGCAGCTCCTCTGGGAGTCCGGGATCGTGAGCAATCCGGTCCAGGGCTCGATGCCCGGCACGGCCGGTGGCACTGCGCAGCGCGGAGTCGTCAAGCAGGTCGGCGGCGATCCCGTCCAGGAAGGCGTGAGGGCCGCCGGGGACGAGGGACTGGCCATGTGGAAGCAGCGCTACCGCGAGTCGGTGCAGCGCACGGACACCGACATCGAAGTGTTCACCGCCGCGCTCGAGGAGCGGGGCCGGCTCGACAAGACCGTGTTCATCCTGCTGTCCGACCACGGCGAGTCGCTCGGAGACCATGGCGAGCTCCTGCATGGCGACGCCTACTTCGACGGCGTCATCCACATCCCCTTCTTCATCAAGCTGCCCGGTCGGAGCGGGGGAGAGGTCGAGGCGCTCGCCAGCCAGGTCGACCTGCTCCCGACGGTCTTGGACCTGGTGGGGGCTGCACCCCCCGCAGGCATCGACGGTGCCTCGCTGGTCCCGGTCCTGGAAGGACAGGCGGAGCTCGCTCGCCATCGCACCCTCGTCGAGGGCGGCGTCTCCTGGCATGACGACGGCGAGCTGCGCGGCGCGATGATCTCGCCTCCGTGGGCGCTGCTGCGGCAGGACATGGGCTGCGGGCCGGGCGCGCCACGCACCCAGGGGCCTGCGTCCTGTCTCTACGACCTGGGCAAGGACCCGGGCCAGGAGAACAACGTCGCCGCGGAGAACCCGGAGGTCGTGCGGGAGCTGATGGAGTCCTGGGCGGCGTTCACCGAGTCCCGCGCCCCCGGACAGCAGAAGGAGCTGGACCCGGCCTTTGTCGAGGAACTCCGCCGCACCGGCTACGACTTCCGGCCCTTGGACGAGGACTGATGCCAGCTCGTCCGCGGAGCCACCCGCGGTGGCTTCTCCCGCTCCTGTTCGGCGTGTTCGGCTGCGTAGCGGGCTGGCTGGGCGCTCCGGAGCTGGTGTCCACGCTGTCCGAAGCCCGACAGCTCGACCCCATGGCGTGGAAGGTCATCGTCCCGGGCAGCGACGAGGACCTGGCGCTGGCGTCGCACAGCGGGACAGGCATCCTCGATGGAGCGCTGGTGCTCGGCACCCAGGCCTTCGGGCGCCGAGACACCGCCTCGCCGCAAGGGCTCGCGCCGGTGGCCGGCATCGACGTCGAGCTCGCCGAGTGGAGCGGGCCCCTGGCGCTGGGAATCCGGTCGTCCGAGTCGGGACATGTCCACCAGCTCGGGGTGATCGTGCCAGGTGGCTGGCGATCCGTCGGCGGACCTGTCGTTCCTGTCGACGGGGCGGTCACGATCGAGGTCACCGACGGCAGGGCCAATGTCGCTGGCCAGTTCGCGGGGCCGGCGGAGCCGGGGACCCCGGAGTTCTTGAGCGAAGGCGGCGAGTCCGGCCGAGAGCGCGCGGCGATCACCGCGCTGAGGCTGCGGGATGCGCAAGGCACCGTCGTCTTCGATGAACGCTTTGCGGAGGCGCCGCTCGACACCCAGGTCCGGGTGGGCGTTGCTGCGGCCGGCGGTGGGGTCGCAGCAGCCATCGCGGTCCTCCTCGCCGCGTCGCCGATCGGCGGAGCCCTGCTCGCGCTGCTCCTGCTCCTGGCCCCGGTCCTGATCCTCACCGCGTCCGGCGTGTCCTGGGAGGCCTGGTGCACGCGTCTGTACCTGGGGCCTGACCGCGTGGTGCCGGCGCGCCGCATCGCGCTGGCCGCTTCACTGCTCCCCCTCTTCGTCGTGTCGATCGTCGCCAGCGGGAAGCTGGCTGTTCCAAGGGGCGGCCGGCGGCTGCCGTGGCAAGGGGTGGCGGTCGGAGTCCTCGTCGCGGGCGTGGCGGCCTCACGCGACCTGGCGGGCTTCGAGCTCTTCCTGGGGGCGATCGCCACGGCGGTCCTGCTGATCCCCGTCTGGACGGCCCACCAGGCGCGCCAGCCGCTGGGCCACGTCCTGGTGCGCGACCTGCCCGCGCTGCTGGGGGTCGCCGTCGGGACCTGGGCGTGGGGGCTGCTCCCCGCGCTGATCTGGCGCCTGGGCTGCCTGATCGCCGATGTTCGCTGGTTCAACCGCACGAACCCGAAGGCGGGGGTCAACGCCCTGCTGCTGACGACCCTGTCGCTGGTGCTCGGAGCGGAGTTGACCCTGCGTGGGACCGGCCTGCCGGAGGTCTGGGACAAAGCACGCAGCGCCTCGAACGAGCAGCTGTCCGTCTACTGGGGTGACCGCTGTGGGTCCGATCCTCATCAGGTCTACTTCTTCGGCGGGTCCTCCACCGGTGGGGCCTACCAGTTCGGCGACGAGCCCCAGGCCTTCTTCCCCGGCGTGCTCCACGACCGCCTCTGTGCGGCCGGTGTCGCCGTCCAGACCCACAACCTCGGCCAGAGCGGGCGCGACAGTTGGGACGCGGCCGCGGGCGCCGCCATCCTCTACGAGCAGGGCGCACCGGCGGCAGCGGTCGTGTACCTGGGCGTCAACGACCTGCTGACGCGCCTTCACCCGCTGACCAAGAAGCAGCGGGCCGCTCGAGGTCCGGGCGCTGCGCGGGCCCTGCCGATCCGGACGGTCACCGCGATGGCGCTGCTGGTGAGCCCCCGTGTGATCGAAGGAGAGCCCGTCGTGGCGGTACCGATCGAGGACGCCGAGGAGAACCTGCGGGCCCTGATCCAGACCACTCGCGACGCGGGCGGCCAGGTCGTCCTCGTCCCGGAGTTCGCGCGCAGCACCACCGCGGTCGAGATGGCGCCCTACCGCGAGCTCGAGGCTCGGCTGGCGGACGAGCTCGATGGGGTGACCTTGGTCGACCCCTACACCGCGCCCGGCAATTCGGATGACCTCCTCGCGGACAGGAACCACCTGACGCGAGCCGGGCACCGATGGTTGGCCGATCAGATCCAGCCGCAGCTGGAGCCGCTCCTGCGCTAGCTCTGGGACCTTGCGTAGCCCTCGTCGGCAGAGCGACCATCCCTGCTTCCATGCTCCTTCTCCTCCTCTCCTGCACCGAGAACAACCTGACGGTGTTCGAGGGCGTGGACGTCTTCACCCAGAGCCCGGCTCATGAGGTCGACATCCTGCTGGTGGTCGACGACAGCTGCTCGATGGAGCCCTACCAGGAGCAGCTCGCGACGAGCTTCGAGAGCTTCGTGCGCTTCCTCGACGAGAGCCGGACCGCCTGGCACATCGCCGTGAACACCACCGACGTCGATGAGCACGAGGGTCAACTCGTGGACTTCATCGCCTGGGACGATGAGGACGCGGCCGACGCCTTCGCTGCGGCGGTGAACGTGGGAACCGAGGGCGCCGGCTTCGAGATGGGTCTGGAGGCCGCACGGCGGACCCTCGAGGCCGACGCCTCGGGCTTCGTTCGGGACGAAGCAGCCTTCTCCGCGATCTTCGTCAGCGACGAGGAGGACGCCAGCCCGCTGGCCGTCGCCGAGTACATCCGCACCTTCGAAGCGCTCAAGGGCGCCAGGAGCCGCGAGGTCGTCGACGTCTCAGCGCTCGTCACCCTGGACGCTGAGGAGTGCGACACCGACTGGTCCACGGTGGGACAGCGCTACCTCCGCGCGACCGAGATGACCGAGGGGGTCGCCGGAAGCCTGTGCAGCGAGGACTTCGATCCGATCGTCGCCGAGATGGGCCTCAGCGCCAGCCGCCAGTACGACGTCTTCGAGCTCTCCGAGATGCCGAACGCGGCCACGCTGGAGCTCACCCTCGACGACATCGATGTTCCCTGTGGCGAGGGCCGATGGCGCTACGAGCTCCAGGAGGAGGAGCCGGTCATCGTCTTCGACCGTGAGCAGCTGCCTCCGCCGGAGAGCGTGCTCGTGCTCCGCTACTTCTTCGGAGACGGCGACGAGGAGGCCTTCTGTCCCTGATCCTCCTGCTGCTCGTCTGCTTGCCGGACCCCGAGTGCGCCGACCACGGCGACTGCGGCGAGCTCCAGGCCTGTCGGGGCGGGACCTGCTTCGGCGTCCAGTGCACCGACGCGAGCGACTGCCCCATCGAACAGCGCTGCACGGACAGCTACGAGTGCAAGTCGGGCTGTGACGAGGACGAGGACTGTCTCGCCGGCTTCGCCTGCGAGGACCACACCTGCGTGGTGGCCGAGTGCGAGACCACCTCGCTCGACTGCAGCGTCGGCGAGCTGTGTACCGAGGGTGCCTGCGAAGGCGTCGAGGGGCTCTGCGGGAGCTGCTCGGACGACACGGACTGCGCCGACGGCCTGACCTGTCTTGCCCTCGAGCGCTTCGACGACCGCTGCGAGACCGACGAAGACTGCCCCGATGGCTACCAGTGCGAGCCGAAGGCCATCCACCCCTGTACCGACCACTGCTCGGACGGCACGGACTGCGTCGACGGCTACTGCTACGAGGCGATCTGCGCGACCTCTCTCTGCACCATGGCCTGCAGCGCCGAGGAGCAGGACTGTCCCGGCGGCTTCCTCTGCGACGCCTACAGCGGCGGCGAGGAGCCCAGCCACTGCTACGCGAACTGCACCTACCTCGAGGAGCAGGGCCTGTACCCCTGACCTCGTCCAGGGCCGGCGATAGGGTCGGTGCATGACCTCGGAGCACCTCGACCGCATCCGCGAGGCCCTGGGCGCACGGAGTGTCCGCGCCGGCAGCCGAATCCAGAGCCTGTGGCGCGGCTACGGCGAGGTCCGGCGCGTCCACGTCGAGGGCGGCCCGGCACCGACGGTCGTGGTGAAGCACGTCCGCCCGCCGCCGGATGCGCACCCTCGCAAGCTGCGCTCCTACGAGGTCGAGGCCGCCTTCTACCGGTCCTTCGCCTCGCGCTGCGGTCCCGACTGTCGTGTGGCCCGCTGCTACGGCCAGTGGGCCGAGGCCGGCGAGCGCGTCTTCGTCTTCGAGGACCTGGGCCGCTCGGGCGGGGGAGGGGTGAAGGAGCGACTGCGCTGGCTCGCCGCCTTCCACGCGACATTCCTCGGCGAGGAGCCCGGAGATCTCTGGCCGATCGGCACCTACTGGCACCTCGGGACGCGCCCCGAGGAGTTCGCTCGGATGCGTGACAGCGCCCTGAGGGCCGAGGCCCCCGAGCTCGACCGGCAGCTCCGCGAGGCGCGCTGGCAGACCCTCGTGCACGGGGACGCCAAGGACCCCAACTTCTGTGGCGGCGCTGCCGTGGACTTCCAGTACGTCGGGCCGGGGCCGGGAATCCGCGACGTCGCCTACGTGATCGACGGCTTCGGCTGGCCGAGCCTGCGCAAGGAGGCCCTGAAGGACCTCTACTTCGACCAGCTCCGGCCTCGCCTACCGGCCTCCATCGCCGAGGCCGTCGAGGAGGAGTGGCGCGCGCTGTACCCGGTCGCCGTGCGCGACTTCGAACGATTCCTCGACGGATGGCGGTGAAGGGTTGCGCTACAGAGCCGGCATGAAGAACGCGTTGTGAGGGTCTTCGTCACCGGCGCGACGGGTTTCATCGGGCGTCATCTCTGCGCCCACCTGGTCGAACACGGGCACCAGGTCATCGCCCTGCTCCGGACCCCGGCCAAGGCCTCGGTTCTTCCGGAAGGCTGCGAGATCGTTCAAGGAGATCTCTCGCTGTTCGAGACCGATCTGGAGCTTCCGGAGTGCGAGGTCGTCGTTCACCTCGCCGGCATCGTGACCGCAGAGGCGCCCGAGCAGTACGCCGCCATCAACCGCGATGCGGTGGGGCACCTGGTGGCCTGCCTGCAGAGACAGGCTTGGACGCCCCGGCGCCTTGTCTTCGCTTCGTCCCTGGCGGCGGCCGGACCATCGCCCACGGATCGCCCCTGGACCGAGGACGACGCCCCGGCTCCGATCGACCCCTACGGCGAGGCCAAGCGCGACGCCGAGGTGCTGTTGCGCAGCGCGCCTTTCCCAACAACGAGCTTCCGGCCGCCCCTGGTCTTCGGACCCGAGGACCCGGCGACGCTCACGCTCTACGCCTCGGCGGCCAAGGGCGTCGGGGTGCGGGTCGCGGGGCCGCCACAGAGGCTTAGCTGGGTGGACGTTCGGGACGCCGCCGCGGGCATTCGCCTGATGGTCGAGGACGAACGCGAGGGGCACCGGACCTACTTCCTCGGCAGCCCAGCGCCGACGGATCTCGCGAAGCTCTGGCGCGCTCTCGGCGACGCTCTCGGTCGCGGCGTCCTGGTCCTTCCTCTTCCGCGCTGGCTGCTGTACGTCGCGATGCGCATCGCTACGGCGGCGGCTTCGATCCTCGGCTTCCACAACCAGCTCGATGACAAGCAGTTCCGCCAGATGGTCGCTCCGGCCTTCGTCTGTTCCAGCGCTGCGCTGGAGCGCGATCTGGGCTGGTCCGCCAGGCACGACCTCGCCGCCTGCCTGGCCCATGCGGTCGCCGGCTATCGAGCGGCCGGCCTGCTCTGATCGGTCGAACCGGAGGCAGCGCGGACGAGGCCCTCGAGCCAGCGCTGGTGCCAGAAGAGCAGCTTCGGTCGGATCCACCAGCCAGCGAGGGTCGGGACCAGACCACGCTGGACCTCTTCGGTGACGATCCGGCAGCCGCCGTCGCGGGGCTCGATGAGCCAGGTGTGGCGGCCTCGCCCGTACCAGGTGTCCCCTCGCCAGGCGAGAAAGCTCGGCGCTTCGAAGTCGGTGACGAGGGTCGCGACCGGCAGCCCGAGGGTCCGCCACGTGAAGGGCATGTCGGGGCCCAGCGCCTCGGCGCCATCCGGCAGGCGCACGTCCCTGGCGTTGTCATAGAAGGTCGGCCAGACCGGGGCCTCGATCAGCGCGCGCCACACGGCGTCAGGGGTCACCTCGGCGTCCAGCGTGTTCCGCGTGACGACGGGCGCCCCTTGCGGCAGCAGGTCGGACGGCCAGGGCCCGGTGAGCATGTCGGCCATGCCCGCAGTATCGCCCAGGCCCCGCTCGCTCAGCCGTCGCAGGCGCTCTCGGTGGAGCTCCACGAGGCGTAGATGAACTGGCCGTCCATGCCGTTGCTCGAGACGTCCTCGAGGCTCATCCCCGTGCCCTCGGAGAAGTGGTAGAGCAAGAGCGTGTCCGCGTCCGGCTCGTTCCACCGAGGGGGCTCGAAGTCGCCGTCGTAGCGCACGATCGAGGAGATGCGGACCTCGTCCAAGAGGCCCGTGTACATGTACGAAGGGTAGGGCTGGCCGTTCGAGATCTGCAGGTGGGCCCCGATGGTCAAGGGACCGTCCGCGCTGGCGTTCTTCGTGTCCATCTGGCACGCGTCGATCAGGACGCCGTCGATGAAGAGCTGCTTTGCGCCCGTCTCCGTGTCGGCGGTCGCCGCGACGTGTTGCCAGACGCCGATCGTCAAGGCATCGGCCACGACGCGGTAGTCGCAGTCGCCGGTCCCGCTCCAGCCGGTGGCCCAGTGCACATCGACGCCGTCGTTCGCGGTGAGCAGCGCGTAGTCGAGGTTCACCGAGGTCGGCGAGGAGTCCGCGACGCCCTTGTAGAAGAGCGTTGCGTTCGCGGCCGCCGGCTTGAACCAGCCCTCGAGGGTGAGACCACCCCCGTCGACGCCCAGGCCGAGGATGTCGGCGTCCGGCTGGATCGGCAGGACGCCCTGCTGGCCCAGGAACTCGCCCGAGACACACTCGTCGAGGGTGGTGACCTCGGCGCTGGCGGGATCGCTGTCGTGGGTGCCGTCACTGGCGACCACCGTGCAAGACCAGGTCTGCCAGGCGCTGACTTGATCGCCGGACACCGTGTCGCCGTCCACGCCGGCGTCCGCTCCGTCCACGGTCCAGGCCCAGGCGTATGTGACGGCGTCGCCGTCGGCGTCGGTGGACTCCGTCAGGATCGAGCAGACCAGGTCCTCGCCGTAGAGCGGATCTTCCGGTGAGATCGCGATCTCGGGGGCGGTCGGGGCCGAGCCGAGATCGACCTCGCCGGTGTCGTCGAGAGAGACCCCGGAGTCGCCGGGGGAGACGCTCTTGTCGCTGCAAGCGAGACAGAAGACGGTTGCAATCGTGATCATCGGTGACTCCGGGGTGGTGGAGCCAAGCTACGGCGCGGATCGGATCCCGTGACCCCTCTGCGATCTCACACCACATCCGCGCTCAAGCCTGGGCGCGTCCGTCCGATTGTCGGCAGGTGGAGACGCTGATTCAACAGGCCCGGGACTTCTACGAAGGGCTCGAGCCGAAGCAACAGAAGATGCTCATCGGCTCGGTCGTCGCGTGCTTCGTGATGATCGTCTGCGTCGGCCTCTGGGCCAACGGCGAGAGCTGGCGCGAGGTCGTGCACGGCAGCCCAGACGAAGTGAGCCGGGGCGCCGCGGCGCTCTCCCAGGACGGCATCGCCCACCGGATCAGCGAGAACGGCATGGTGCTCTCCGTGCCCGATCACGAGATGGGCCGGGCCCACCTCGCGGTCGCCAACGCCGACGTGGTGCCCACCTTCGAGCTGGGCGTTGACATCCCCGCGCACCTCACGCCGCGGCAGCAGGCCTACTTCCTGAACAAGATGGAAGAGACCACGCTGGCCCACATGATCTACCAGCTCGAGCCCGTCGAGTACGCCTGGGTCACCATCAACGAGGGCAACGAGCTCCCCTACATCGGCCGCGAGAAGGAGGCCTCCGCCAGCGTCATGCTGCGGGTCCGCGACGGCAGCGGCCTCACCGACCGCCAGGTCCGCTCCATCGTCAACCTCGTCGCCATGAGCGTCGACGAGCTCGACCCTGGCCGCGTCTCGGTCGCCGATCAGGACGGCAACGTGCTGCACAGCCCCGACGCGGACGGCCTCGCCGGCGACGGGGACGCGCTCCACCAGCTCCAGGTCCGGCAGCAGAAGAACATCGAGAGCAACGTCTCCGAGGCCCTCAAGCCCCTGCTCGGTGGGCGAAACGCGGTCTCGGTCAAGGCCATCGTCTCGCTGGACCACCGCGAGGAGCAGCGCATGGACGAGGCCTATGACCTCGACCAGGCCTTCGCTCGCACCGAGCAGATCAGCGACCGCCTGTCCACCGAAGGCGAGGCCCGTGGCGCCGCCGGCACCGCGAGCAACGGCGCCGACTCCATGGTCGGCGAGGACGGCGGGAGCGTCACCGAGGAGACCCGGTCCAGCACGGAGACCTCGGCCCCCAAGAGCGTCGCCTTGGTCAAGGTCCGCCCGGGCGACATCGAGCGCATCTCGGTGACCGTCCTGGTCGACGAGCGCGTCATCAGCGACATCGCCACCGCCCGCGCGGGCGAAGAGGCCGAGGAGTCCGCCCTGGCCGAGGCCCGCGCCGAGGTCCAGAGCCAGATCCGCACCGCGAGCACCGCCGCCGCCGGCTTCGACAGCGCCCGCGGGGACGTGGTCGAGGTCGTCTTCCTGCCCTTCCAGGAGCTGCCGGTGACCACCGAGGCGCCCGCCACCATCGGCGTGGTCAGCCTGCCGTGGCTGCCCTACGCCGTCGCAGCGCTGGCGCTCATCCTCACCTTCGCCTTCGTGGTCCGCCCCCTGATCCGCGCCGTCACCCGGCCGCCGGAGCTGGCCCCGGGCACCGTCATCGGCCCGAACGGCGAGGTGGTCACGACCCCCGAGGCCGAGGAGGAGGACGAGGACGACGACCTCGCCGCCCGCCTCCGCCTGCTGGTCGAGAACTACGAGTCGGTGGACGCCGACGACCTGAACCGCCTCGTGGACCGCGAGGCCGAAGCTGCCGCCCAGGTGCTTCGCACGTGGTCCGCAAAAGGCTGAGATCGCAAAGGAATACCCATGGTCGCGACCGCCGCCGAGACCCCCAAGGAGCTGAACGGGACGCAGCGCGCGGCGCTGCTCTTGATGTACCTGGAGCGGGACATCGCCCGGAAGCTGCTCGAGGAGATGAGCACCGACGAGGTCCGCCAGGTCGGCCTGTCGATGGCCGAGGTCGAGGACGTCACCCCCGAGGTCATCGAGGCCATCGTCGCCGACTTCGTCAAGGACCTCTACCGCATGTCCATGCTGCCCAACACGGGGCGGCAGTTCGCGCTGCGCATCCTCCCCGGACTGGTCGACGACGACCGCCGGGATCGTGTCGCGGGTGCCCTTCGACGGCGCCTGTCGACGGACTTCGAGGAGTACATCATGAGCAAGTCGCCTCGTGCCGTCGCGGCCCTGCTCTCCGACGAGCACGCCCAGACCCGCGCGGTGGCCCTGCTGCTCATGGGCCCGACCAACGCGGCACGCGTCATGTCCTACCTGGACGAGGAAGAGCAGGCCGACAGCGCGCTCCGCATGGCGCGCATCAAGAACGTGCCCGGCGAGCTCGCCGATGACGTCGAGAACGCGCTCCGCGACTCGCTCGAGGACGACGGCGCCGACCGCTGGACGGTCCAGGGTGTCGATCGCGCCGCCCAGACCCTCGGTCGCATGGGCAAGAAGGCGAACGAGCCGCTGCTGGTGAAGCTCGCCACCGCGGACCGGGACCTCTCGGAGACCCTCCGCCGCCGCATGGTCGTCTTCTCCGACCTGGCCGGCCTCGACCGCCGCGCGGTCCAGGCGATGCTCAAGGAGATCGACAAGCAGGACCTGCTCATGGCGCTCAAGGGAGCCGATGCAGCGATGCAGGACCTCTTCCTGGAGAACCTGTCGAGCCGCGCGGCCTCCGACATCCGCGAGGAGCTCGAGATCATGGGCCCGACGCCCAAGAGCATCGTCAACAAGGCCCAGGAGAACGTGGTCGAGATCGCGCTGCGCCTCAACGAGGAAGGCCTCATCTACCTGCCCATGGGCGACGAAGACAGCGAGGACTAGGTGTCCGACTTCGTCTCCATCTGGACCGAGGCCGGCCCTCGCCCCCCCTTCGAGCCGACCGTCACGGCGGACCCCGCCCGGATCGTCGAGGAGATCGAGGAGAGGATCCTCGAGGACGCCCCCACCGAAGAGCTCCCGCCCCTCGAGGTCGTGCCAGAAGAAGAAGAGCCCATCGACATCGACGCGCTCCTGGCCGAGGCCCGCGCCGAGGCGCTCGAACAGGCCCGGGCCGAGCTGGAGCCCGAGCGCGAGCGGCTCGCCCAGGAGATCGAGCGCACCGCCGTGCTCGGACGCGAGGTCGCCGCGCTCCGAGGCCGGGTCCTGGACGGCTTGTCCGGCGACATCTCCGCCATCGTGCTGGCGGTGACGCGTCGGGTCGTCGGCGACGCGCTGGCCATGCACCCGGATGCGCTCAAGCGCGTCCTGGACGGGGCCGTGGGACGCTTCCCCGAGCGCTCCGGCCTGACAGTCCGTGTCTCGCCCGAGGACGTCGAGCGCGTCAGCGCCTGGCTGGGCGATGCCCTCATCGTGCCGGATCCCGAGGTCTCGGGCGGCTGCATCGTGGGTGGCGACGAGGGGGTCGTCGACGCCTCGCTGGACGCCGTCTTCGAGGGCCTCGACGCCGCGGTCGCCGCCTGGCAGCAGGAGAGGCAGTGAACCTCCTGCGACTCGCGGCCGCGCTCGAGGCCGCGCCGCTTCAGCGCGTCGAGGGTCGCGTCGTCCAGGTCGTCGGAAACCTCGTCGAGGCCCGCCTGCCCGGGATCGCGCTGGGCGCCTTGTGCCGCATCGAGGGCCGCATCACGGCCCAGGTCGTGGGCTTCCGGGAGGGCCGCGCGCTGCTCATGCCGCTGGAGTCGGTCCGCGGCGTGTCCTATGGCGCCTCGGTCGAGTCGATGGACGGCGCCTTGAGCGTCGGGCTTGGGCCGGACCTCGTCGGGCGGGTGCTGGACGCGATGGGCCGGCCGATGGACCACGGGCCGCCGCTGCGCCCGCTCTGCCGTCGCCCGATCGACTCCGATCCACCGGATCCCCTGCAGCGCAGCGTCATCGATCGGCCCCTCGAGACCGGCGTGCGCGTGCTGGATGCCTTCCTCACGGTCGGCCGAGGCCAGCGGGTCGCCGTCATGGCGGGGTCCGGCGTCGGCAAGTCGACCCTGATGGGCATGATGGCTCGGAACACGCGCGCAGACGTCAACGTCATCTGCCTGGTCGGGGAGCGAGGCCGCGAGGTCCGCGAGTTCATCGAGCGGGACCTCGGTCCCGAGGGGCTCGCGCGCAGCGTGGTGATCACCGTCACCAGCGACAAGTCGCCGGTGCTGCAGGTCAAGGGCGCCTTCACCGCCATGACCATCGCCGAGTACTTCCGCGACCAGGGCCAGGACGTCCTCTTGATGATGGACTCGGTGACCCGCTTCGCGATGGCCCAGCGCCAGATCGGCCTGGCAGCGGGCGAGCCGCCGACCCGCGGTGGCTACACCCCCTCGGTGTTCTCCTTGCTGCCTCGCCTGCTCGAGCGCGCAGGGCCCGGGGCCGGCCGCGGGAGCATCACCGGGGTGTTCACGGTCCTGGTCGACGGCGACGACATCCACGACCCGATCGGCGACGCCGTGCGCGGCATCCTCGACGGCCACGTCGTGCTCTCCCGCAAGCTCGCCTCCCACGGACACTTTCCCGCGGTGGACGTGCTGGCCTCGATCAGCCGCGTGATGCCCTCGGTGGTCGACCCCGAACACCTGGAGACGGCGCAGACCTTGCGCGGGCTCTTGGCCACCTGGCACGAGAACGAGGAGCTCGTGCGCCTCGGGGCCTACCGCAAGGGCACCAGCAAGGAGGTCGACGAGGCGCTGCTCAAGAAGCCGATCCTCGACATCCTGACCCGCCAGAAGGTCGGCGAGGCCTCGCCTCTGACGGACACCATGACCGCGATGAAGCGCATCGCGGGCTAGAAGGGGAGGGTGTTTGCCCTCCTTCTTGCGTGTGCGGAGCCCTTCGACGTCTCTCGGGATGTACTCGGCCCCTACCGAATCGCCGCGATCGGCGTCGAGGACGGCCTCGCCCGCGCCGCCATCTGGAGCGGGGACATGGCCCACGACGAGCCTCCGGTCCTGCGCTGGACCCTGGACGGCCAGGACCTCGGCGAAGGCTGGGACGTGGCCGTGGACGGCGAAGGGGAGCTCGAGCTCGAGGTGACGTCGCCCTGGGGGGATGTGCACCTGGCCCGCGTATCGGCGAAGGAGCCTCCGTCCGGCCTTGTCTGGTGGCGCGAGGCGGTGGTCATCGAGAACGAGAGCGTCGAGGTCCGGCGCATCACCGAGACCCGCGCGGTCGACGGCGCCGTCGCCCCGGGTGAGTCCACGCGGATCAAGACCACGACGACCTGGGGCACCGCCCACTGGATGAGCGACACGGGGGCGCTCCTGCCGCTGGACCAGGCGAACCCGGACGACTTCGAGCAGCCCGCTGCCGCCGATGTGCTCGGCAACGCCCACGTGCTGCTCTTCGCGAGGGACGGCGAGGGCGGCAATCGCTGGGCGTGGATCGACGCCGCGGTCAGCGAGGGAAAGACCTTCCACCACTCGGGCCGCATCCTCCCCGGCGACGTGCCTCCGGGCCTCGTGGCGGCGACCCTCGAGGGGGCCCGCCTGGTCGACCTCGTCCCGGTCGATGACCTCGACCAGCAGGACGCCCTGGACTGCGCCCTCCCGGACGTGCCCTTCGAGCTCGACTGGCTGACCGAGGGCCGCTGCGCGCTCTCCGAGGTCGACGGGGCCCGCGTCGTGGTGAAGACGTGGTGATCCTCCTGATCGGAGTGGTCCAGGCAGCGCAGCTCGAGGTCGCCTTGCTCGAGCGCGGCACCGGCGATCCGGTGCAAGGTACGATTGTCGTAGAGGATTTCAGCATCGACACCGGCGCTGACGGCCGCGCGATGCTTGATTTACCCGAGGGCGTCCACACCATCCAGGCCTGGTCCGACGAGCACGAACTCCAGCTCCTCGAAGTCGAAGTCCCTAACGATATCAAGGTCTTCCTGGTCGAGGCCGAGGACGAGCCCACCATCGTCGTCGAGGCCGAGCGCGAGGTTCCACACGTCTCCTCCCAGGTGCTGGATCGCGAGCGTGTAGAGAAGGCTCCCGGCAACTTCGACGATCCCGTCCGCCTGCTCCAAGCGCTCCCCGGTGTCGCGACGACGCCCGAGTACAGTCCGACCGCCGGCGCCTTCGCCATCCGAGGCGCGAGCCCCCAGGAGTCCGCCTTCTACCTGGACGGGGTGGAGATCCCCTACCTCTACCACTTCCACCAGTACAGCTCGGTCTTCCACACCCGGCTCCTCGACGAGCTGGCGCTGTACCCCTCGACCTTCGGACCCTCGTACGGGGACGCGCTCGGAGGGGTCATCGAGGCCACCTCCCGCGAGCCTGACGCCAGCCGGCTTCACGGCGGCGTGGCCTGGAACTTCGTCATGGGCGGAGCCTGGGTGACCGCGCCGGTCGGAGAGCGTGGGGGCGTCAGCGCCTCGGCCCGCCGCAGCTACCACGACATCAAGGGCGGGAACGACCAGTACACCGTCTGGCCCCGCTTCTTCGACTACCTGGCCCGCTATGACCAGGAGTGGGGAGAGAACCACCGCTTGTCGGTGACCGGCTTCGGCGCCGGGGACCGCTACACCCGCTACGTCGGCGACACGGCCGAGTTCGACGCTCTCGAGGCCGAGGGCGCCCAGGAGTTCACCTACGACCGGGCGTTCCACGCAGTCGCGTTGCGGGAAGAGGACGAGATCGGGCGCGCCAACCTACGCACATCGTTCGCCTTTGTGCAGGATCGCTGGGCCGGGACGCTCGCCGACGGCGGCCAGGATCGTCTCCAGCGCTACCTCTGGGTGCGCCAGGACACGATGATCGATCTGGGTCGCACGCGGCTCATCGTCGGCGGGACGCTGAAGCCGGAGCGGGTGGACCAGGTCAACACCCTGGATCGGGTCGCCGAGGAGCTGCTCCACGAGGCCCCGCTGCTGGCCACCGGGGTGGTGGTCGACGAGGAGCTCGGCCGCGTCCATGGAGGCGTCTACGCCGAGGTCCGGAGCGACCTGGGCCGCGTCGCCCTTCGACCTGGCGTCCGCGTAGAAGGAGACGCCTTGGCGGGGTTGGCCGTCGACCCGCGCTTCTCCATGGCCGTGCGGCTCTCCGACAACGTCCAGGTCCGCGCCGCGGCGGGCCGGTACACCCAGGCGCCCGAGCTGTGGGAGGTGGCCTCGGCCGCGGGAAACCCGGAGCTGGGCTACGCGCGCTCCGACCAGGTGGCGGCGGGCCTCGACTGGGCGCTGCGCGGGCGCCTCGAGCTGGGCGTGGACGGCTACTACCGGCGCTTCGACAGCGTCATCGTGCACGAGGCGGGCCGGCCGACCGCGACTGACGGCGTGGCCTGGGGCGCGGAGTTCACCACCCGCTACCGCCTGCGGGAGCTCTTCTTCGCGTGGTCCTCGATCTGCGTCGGTAGGGCCACCCGGGACGGCCACCCCTACGAGTTCGACCAGCCGCTGACCATCAACCTCGTCGCCTCCTGGGACTTCCGCCCCCTGTGGAACGTCGGCCTGCGCTATCGCTACGCCTCGGGCCTGCCCTACACCCCGGTCGAGGGCTCGGTCTACGACGGAGACGACCACAGCTGGGAGCCGATCCTCGGGGACCCGAACACGGCACGCCTGCCGAACTACCAGAAGTTCGACCTGCACCTGGAGCGGCGCTTCGAGCTCCGCCGCGTGACCGTGTCGGCGTATGCGGAGGCCTGGATCGTGCCCCCGGCGAACAACGCGATGTACGTCGTCTACAGCTACGACTACAGCCAGTCCGCCCAGGTCGCCGGGCCGGCCTTCTTCCCGCTTCTTGGGCTGCGGGTGGAGCTGTAGGTGCTGGTCTACTCGGCGTGGTGTCGTCTCGCCCTTCGTGCTTCAGCGGTTGTCCTGCTCGCCGTCTCGGTAGCCTCGCTCGTACTCGGTTTGGCACTTGCGCTTGAGGCCGGCTCGGGTCTCGTCGAGCTCGGCTCGGGCCTCGTCGAGCTCGGCTCGGAGCCCGCGCTCACGCTGCAGTGCCTGCCTGCCCTCGTACCAAGATCCTGCCAAGTACCCCCTTTGGAACTCAGCGCTTCGCTCCGTGGCTTGCTGCGGCGAGACCTCTGCCCCGAGCGGTAGGACGCCGTCCCCGATCCTGAGCGCCTCCAACTCCGGGTCGTAGCAATCAGCGCAAACCGGTAGGCCTCCGTCGGCCTCGATGTGGAGCAGTGCCGCAGCGCACTCCTGGCAGTGTGGGAAGGCACATCCGAAGCACACCGTCCGACAGGGCTTGCCGCAAGCTGCACAGGCCTCCGAGGTCACCACTGTTTCCAGCCGGTGACGACGCCGTCGTCGAGCTGGATGCGCAGTCGGAACTGGTCGCGCAGCCGCCCCCGCAGGGACTTCCAGGTCTCGCGTCGCTTGGTCTTCAACTGGTCGACGTCCATGGCTAGCGGTGGTCCGAGGCTCGCTTCGAGCTGCTCGCCCGTCATGCCCTCCCAGAACTTCTTCGCGCTGATGCGGGCTGCGTCCTCCTCTCCCCACTGAGCAACCAGTGCGTTGTGGACAGCTCTCTGCTGACGCTTCCCCCGCACGCCTGCGACCGCGACGAGCGGAAGGCCCACCAGCACCACGCCCACGGACAGCAGGGTGACCGGGTTGCCGGCTACGATGAGCTCCCACAGCCTGACCACGTCGTCCATCCACCCAGCATAGATCGACGTGCCGGCTACTCGTCACGACGACCGTGAGCAGCCCAAACACCCGAGCGATTACCTAGGTCGAGGCGGTTCGGCGGTGGCTTCGCGACCCAGAAAGGACGTTGAAGGAGGCCAGGAACGGTCCAGGTGGTCGCGCCAGGTCGTGTCGGGGGCCGCGGCGTTGAGCGGTCACCGCTGCTCGAGTAGGTAGGACGACTGCTCCCAGCACCGACACAGCGGCACTGAAGACCGTGCTCCAGGCCGCCGGAGAGGTCGTGGCGCCATCCAGCGAGACAAGCGCAAGAACCCAGCTGGCAAAGCCGAACAGGAACATCACGATTCCTGCCAACTCTCGTGGGCTCACCTACGGTCGGCCTTCTTGACGGCCATCTCCATCGCCTCGTGGAGGAGGCGCCGGGCTTCGTCACTGAGGTTCGCGTAGTCTGCGAGGTTCAGCCACACGCCATCCTGGATGCGATCCGCAGCCTTACGACGTGCCCGCATTGTCACCCCAACCAACAGGATCAGACAGGCCAACGTCATCAGGACGAACGAGGCAGTGACCGGGTTCAGGACATCCATGCAGCAACGATAGTCGCACCACCGGGCAGTATCAATGCGGCCCCTCTTGTTCCGACGCTTCTGGCCAGATCTTGCCTCGACCAGTTTTCAGATTATACTGAAAACATGGAAACCCGACTCGACCAAGCCCGACAGAGATTCATCGCAGAGTGGGGCGCTCTCGGCAGCGCCTGGGGCATCAACCGGAGCATGGCCAGCATCCACGCCCGGTTGCTCGTCGCCCCCGAGCCGATGACCACCGACGACCTCATGGACGCCCTCGAGCTCAGCCGCGGGAACACCAGCACCAACCTGCGCGATCTCATCGCCTGGGGGCTGGTCCGCCAGGTGGCGGTGCGAGGGGAACGCCGACAGTTCTACGTCGCGGAGAAGGAGCCCTGGCGCATCTTCGTGACCATCACGCGGGAGCGACTCCGTCGGGAGATCGACCCGGCGCTCGAGACCCTGGACGAGGTCGCTGACCTCACCCGGGACCTCGAGGGCCACGAGGCCGAGGAGTTCCATCGGGTGGTCAACGGCCTGGCTGGATTCCTTCGGACCGTGCGCGGACTCGCCCGCCGACTCGTCGGTCGGGACGCGACGGCACTGGGGGGGCTTTCAAGGGTCCTGGGATGACTCTTCTTGGACTGCAAGCTTTCGGAACTTTCCGAAAGTATCGGAGGTAGTGATGATGGCGACGCGGGTGGATGCCCGAAACGCAAGCGCACTGGAGGGGAGGAACTTCATCGACTGGAGCTCGACGGTCTGGGTGGTGGGCATGGGCCTCGCCGGGCTGGCCGCGATGCTCTTCAGTAGCTGGGATCCGGTCCACATCGGCATCGCGGCCACCTTCACCGCGATCAGCCTCTGCTGTGGACACTCGGTGGGGCTGCACCGCTTCGTCATCCACGGCTCCGCCCGCACCCCTCTATGGCTCGAGCGCCTTCTCATCACCCTGGCCACGACTGCCGGGATGGGCGGCCCGCTCACCCTGATCCGGCACCACGCCCTGCGTGACTGGGCCCAACAACAGCCCACGAGCCACATCTGGCTGGGGCACGGGCGACCCTTCTGGTTGGACGTGCCGATGCAGGTCTGCTGTCGGCTCGCGCTCGACCGACCCCCGATCATCCAGGTGAATCCTCGCTTCGAGAACGATCCGGTCTATCGGGCACTCGAGGCCTCCTGGCCTCTGCTCCAGGTCCCGATCGCGCTGGCGGCCTGGGCCCTCGGCGGCTGGGAGGCCGTCGGATGGATCGTCGGTCTGAGGGTCTTCACCTGTGTGGTGATGCACCAGGTGGTCGGATGGCTCGCGCACAATGTCGGCTACCAGCACGCGGATGTGCCCACCGCCAGCGTCCAGGGCTACAACCTGCCGGTCCTGGGGTTCCTCAGCTTCGGCGAGGGATGGCACAACAACCACCACCGGTTCAGCGGCTCGGCGAAGCTTGGGCTCTACCCCGGAGAGTGGGATCCGGGGTGGTGGTTCGTGGTCGCCTTGCAGCGCCTCGGCCTCGCATGGCAGGTGCGGGTCGCCACAGTCGAGGACCTCGGATAGCGGACTGGTCTGGAGGAAACCCATGTCCGCTCTGCTGCTCGCTCTCCCCCTTCTCGGTTGCAAGAAGAAGGACCCGGAACCCGCGCCCGAGGCCGCCGTCGAGGAGGCCCCGCCGCCCGCGAACCCGGCCCACAGCGTCCTGGTGACGGTCAAGACCGACGCGACCCAGATCATGAGCGTCTGCAAGGACACCGGCACCAAGGAGACGGTGGATCTCGTCGATGGCTCGGCGACGTTGACCATGGTCGACGGCAGCGACTGCCACATGGTGATCTACCCCTCCGAAGCTTCCTGGAAGAACCTCCAGGGCGGCACGAGCCTGAGCTGCCTCGTCAAGGACGACGGCTCGGCCCAGTGCAAGGGCGGCTGATTGGCGCGCCGGACTCCGTTTCATGAGCGCACGGCCGCGCTGAACCGCGCCTTCGCGTGGAAGGAGTGGGCCGGCTACGCGGCGGTCTGTACCTACGACCTGCACAGCGAGCGCGAGTACGTCGCCTTCCGCCACACGGCGGGCCTGATCGACGTCACGCCGCTCTACAAGGTCGACGTGAAGGGGCCCGACGCCGGCAAGCTGCTGTCGCGGGTGTGGACCCGGGACATCGCGAAGATCTCGCGCGGGCAGGTGGTCTACAGCGCGCTGTGCGACGAGCACGGGTGGTGCATGGACGACGGCACCGTCGCCCGCATCGGGCCGGAGCACTACCGGATGTCCAGCTCGGAGCCCTGGGTGCGCTGGCTGCACCGCTGGTCCAGAGGGCTGAAGGTCGAGCTCGAGGACACCACGGACAAGCTCGCGGCGCTGTCGCTCCAGGGCCCGATGGCGCGCGAGATCCTCAAGGGCATCGTCGAGTTCGACATGGACAAGATGCGGTTCTTCCGCATCCGCAAGACGACGCTCGCGGGCCTCCCCGTTCGCATCAGCCGCACCGGGTACACCGGCGACCTCGGCTACGAGATCTGGATGGACAACGAGCACGCGCTCGGGGTCTGGGACGCCCTGATCGAGGCCGGCCGGCCCTATGGCATGGAGCCCGCGGGCCTGGATGCCATGGACGT
>Ga0114933_10002214_pt1 | contig 20481 bp, 10 predicted proteins | sample 4SBtaG_FD_89691 | JGI IMG/M metagenome (GOLD analysis project Ga0114933, IMG submission 89691) | Deep subsurface microbial communities from Kolumbo volcano to uncover new lineages of life (NeLLi) - 4SBTROV12_W25 metaG | ecosystem: Environmental > Aquatic > Marine > Volcanic | place: Kolumbo... | reverse complement strand
GGGCGTCCGGGACCGGAGCCAGCGCGGATGTTGGCGCGTCGTCGCTGTTGTCTACGTCGTCGTCGTCGCTGCCGTCTACGTCATCGATGTCGTCGTTGTCGTTGTCGTTGTCGTTGTCGTTGTCGTTGTCGTTGTCGTTGTCGATGTCGTTGTCGTTGTCGCTGTCGTTGTCGTTGTCGTTGTCGTTGTCGTTGTCGTCGTCGTTGTCGTTGTCGTTGTTGTTGTCGTTGTCGTCGTCGTCGTCGTTGTCGTTGTCGTCTACGTCGTCGTCGCTGTTGTCTGGCAGAGCTGGCGGCGCATCAACCGGCTCGCTGTGTCCGAGGGGCTCGATGGAATCCAGCCCGAGCGTCGGCAGCTCGTCCGCTTCCTCTGCGGGTTCCGCACGCGGTACCAGGGCCGGCAGATTCGCGCTGACACGCCGCTCGGGCACGTCCTCTTCCACAACCGGTTCGGCCTCGCCGCGCGGGACCAACGCGGGCAGGTTCGCGCTCACCCTTCGCTCTGGCGCCTCCGCATCGTCATCGACGCGCGGCACGAGGGCCGGAAGGTTGGCGCTGACCCGGCGTTCGGGCACGTCGTCGTCGATCGCGGGCGTCTGCTCGGTGGCGCCTCCGTGCCCTGTCACGGCATCGAGCGCCGCGGCGAGGGCGGCATCCAAGCTGGTCATGGACGGCGGGCGAGAGTCGGCGACGGTCGCCTCGGCTTCATCGAAGTCGCGCTCTTCGGCGTCGTCGAGCGGGGAATCGAGCAAATCGTCCCAGGCTACCGATTCGGCGGGCACTTGCGTACCGAATCCTGTGTCCCCTGGTCGGCTGGCCTGGGGCAAGGGAGCGTCATCGCCTGGCAAGCTGTTGAGCGCGGCGAGCAGCGCGGCATCGAGGGCCTGTTCGCTCGGCGTTGCCGCATCGGCCACGTCGATCTCCGGCCGGCTCGGCTCGGCGCTTGGAGTTGGTTCGGGTTCGGGCTCGCTGACGGTGGCTTCGTCGTCGTCGGCTTCGTGGTTGATTGGCGGGGCGAGGATGGCACGTTCCACGACCCGCTCTTCGCCCCCTTCGAACGTGTTCTCGGCCGAGTCGGACGCCAACATCGGCCCGCCAGACGACCTCTCCTCAACGGCGGCGACAGCGTCATTCATCGCCGCAAGCAGGTCGACTCCTAACGCGATAGCCGCTTGGGGCGGGCGATCGACGTGGGCGCCGGGGCTCGGTGACGCGGGCTCGACATAGGCCGGCATCCCCGCCGGCGTCGGGAGGCCAGCCAGCGCAAGCTCTTCCTCGGTCGCGGCGCGGTCGTCACCGGCGTCTTCGGTCTCGACCTCTGCGCCTGCCGTCCGTTCCGCAGCTGCAGGGGCGTCCGTCGTCTCGTCGTCAGGAGCTTGGCCGGGCGTTGAGGCAAGTGGCGTCGTGGCGGCGTCTTCGGCTCCGAGTTCGGTTTCTCTGGCGGGTGCCGGGGCCGCTTCCACGCGCCCTTGCGCCGCGTTCGCAGGCGCCGAGTCCACCGATGGTGGGGCTGCTGGCACGCCGAGGATGTCGCTGTAATCGACCGTTTCGCGGGCATCCAAAGCCGGATCCCGTGTGACCGCCTCGTCGCTATCGAGCGGCGTCCCCGCGGCCGCGCCGTCGATGATCGCCTGCCCGTACTCGACCGTTTCGTTGGCCTTGCTCCGTCTTCGCTCACGTCGCCCAGTCGGTTCACGGATGGAATCCACCGCGGGTGTGGCGACCGCATTGTCGGCGACGGCGTGCTCCACGATTGGGTCGGGCGCCGTCCGGCCGTCGTCGTCCCCGAACACGCTCGTGCTTCGGCGCGGGACAGCTTCTTGCGCGATGTCACCCACATCCAGGCGGGTCGACTCCTGTCTGCCGCGCCTGATGGACTCGCGCGTCCTCTCGAGGCGCGGATGTAGCGCCCCAACATACGCCTGGGTGTCGCCGTCGCTGCCATCCACTGGCCCGGTCGGAAACCGCTGGTCGGCCACTTGCGGCGCGGGCGCCGTTTTTTGCACGGGCGCTGTGTCCGCTTTCCACGGTTCAGCCCTCGTTCCAGCCCGGATTTGCGAGATTTCGTGCGTGGCATCGTGCGGCGCGAACGCGCCCGAATCGGGAGCGTTCCGTTGCTTCTCAAAAATCGCCGCCGCGGATGACGCGATATCGTCGTCGAGCAGATCGACCTCACCTCGCTTGCCGTACGAAGCTGTCATCGATGCACGCTCGGGCGGCGCCACGTATGCGTCGTCGTCGATCCGCGCCATGTCGGTTGTCAGCTTGGCGGATCGTCCCGGCTTCTTGGCCGGTAACTGTGGGCTGTCGCCTGCGAACCCGGTCGGTGAGATCGCCGTGCCGTCTTCCACCGGGTTGCCGTCTGCGCCAAAGCCACCTGAATCGGAGACCACGCGACCACGGGAACGAAGAGGCAAACCCGTTTCGGGAGACTTCCACTGGCGCGGCGCGGCGCCGCTCTCCGACAGCGGGTTGACGTGGATCACGGTGGCATCGACGAGCGCGTCTGGTCCGAAGTCGCCGACAACGACCTCGGCGTCCGCGATTGTGTACATGTGCGTGTGGGGCGCGCCGGGCTTGGCGTCTTCGCCCGACACGATCTGCGTGGCGTGGGTCTCTTCCGGCTCGGCTTCCAGCACACCGCGCAAAGCGTTGGCGGCCGCCTGCATCGTCTGGATGCGGTTGTCGGGCTTCTTCTCAAGCAGCGAGCCAACGATATCGGCGATCACCTCGGGAATGCGTGCGTCTGGAGCGGTCTCGGTCAGCCGTGGCGCCGGCAGCGAAACATGCGCGCTCAGCACTTCGAAGGTGCTCTTGTGGTCGGGGAAGACGTGCTGCCCGCTGAGCATCTGGTACATCATCGCGCCGAGCGCATACATGTCGGTGCGGTGGTCGATCGTGCCCGACAAGACTTGCTCGGGGCTCATGTAGAACGGGGTTCCGAACACGTCCGCGCGCGACTCGACGTTGTACGGATCGTTGAAGCCGTGGACCTTGGCGAGCCCGAAATCGAGCACCTTGACGTAGTCGGGCTCTGGCTGGTTCTTGACCAGCATCACGTTTTCCGGCTTGAGATCGCGGTGGATCACGCCGAAGCGATGGGACTCGCCCAGCGAATCGCAGATCTGCAGGACGATCCGCACGACCCGCCGCCACGGCATGCGGCCAGCTTTCAAAACCACGTCGAGCGGGGTGCCGATCAGCAGCTCCATCGCAAGGTAGAGGTCTTTGCCGCTCTGGCCGCAGTCGTGAACGCGCACGGTGTGCGGCGACGAAAGCCGCGACATCGCCCTCGCCTCACGCATGAACCGGGCGACGAGGGTGTTCTCCGTCAGCAGGTTCTCGTGCAGCACCTTGAGCGCCATCTGCTTGCCAAGGTGGACCTGTTCGACGCGGAAGACCGTGCCCATGCCGCCGCGGCCGATCATCTCCTCGATTCGGTACCGGCCGTCGACGATCGCGCCGATCATCTCCTCGCCGGTGCCGGTCGTTCGCGCCATGTTGGTGCTCTTGGCGGCGCCGGGCGGAATGACGGGCGCGCTGTTCGCGTGCCGAGCGGGTGGCCTGGACGTCGGCGCGACCGGCGCGATGCCTTGCGATGGGCCGCGGCGAGCACCACGTCGGCCGAACGCCTGCGTGTTTGGTGTTCGTTGGACCGCCCGTGTGGGGAATGCCTTGGCAACGCTGGGCGGCGACGTCACGTCGGAGGAAGAGCCGAACTCGGCCTCCGTCATCCGGCGACTGCGTGGGACGCTTCGAGCGCGCATCTCGGCGGCTGCCTGGGCCGCGACGTGGTCATCGGGGGGCTTGCCGAGAAGGTCGGAATAGCGGTCTTCAGGGCCGCCGGCGTACACCACGGTATCTTCGCCGCCCTCCGCGGCGAGAAGGTCCCATTCCTGGCTGAGAGGGGGCCCGCGTCGTCGCCTGGAACGGCCGCGTGCCAAGGCGCTTGCGCGCGGATCTTCGAGCAAATCGACGAGGGGTGCGTCGTCATTGCGACACACCTGCGCCGATGAAGCGTATACTGAACTACAAATCGGACAGACTTTCATCCTGCAGTCGCAGCGCCTTATCTAGCCAAGAAAACCGCAACAATGGTCCCCGATCTGAGGGCTCGCGTCCAACGCACGGCGCGAAATGATTTTCGGTCGGCCGGTTGCGGCGTCGTCAGCCGGGGTACGCGACGCCGATCTTCAGCCTCTGGCGATGGCTTCGACGATGGTCGCGAGCTTCGTGCCGGGCCCGAAAATATGAGCCACGCCATGCTCTTGAAGCCACGCGTGATCATGGGGCGGGACAATTCCGCCGAGCAGGACCGTGATATCCGCAGCGTCGCGACGGCGCAGGCTCTCGTGCACGCCCTGCACGAACCGGCGGTGATTGCCCGAGAGGCTGGAGATTCCGATGACGTCGATAGATTCCTGCACCGCGGCCGCAGCGATGGCTTCGGGCGTTTGGCCCGGCCCCGTGTAGATCACTTCGATGCCGGCATCGCGCAGACCAACGGCCAACAAGCGCAGCGCGTTGACGTGACCATCGAGCCCCGCCTTCGCGAGGAGCACGCGCCTCGGTGGCCCGTCGTTTGTGTGAACCGGAACCTGTGCCGCGCTTGAGTCTGTGCCGAGCGACGCGACATAGCGCGGTCCGACCGCTTCGACCATGGCGTCGGTCCATTCCCCGGTCGTGCCGCCAGCGCGCGCAAACGCCACGGACGGCTCAACCACGGTGACGCCAGTCGCCGCGGCCTCGAGCAACCGCTGTCTCGCTTGCCGCCATCGGGTCTCATCACGTTTTTCCCGCCACCGCTGCAGCGACGACGATCGATCCTCTGCTCGTGCGCCAACCGCCTCGTGTTCGATGTCGCCCTCCGTCGCGATCGGGACGGCTTGCTGGAATCGGTTGACGCCAACCACGACGCGATCGCCGCTCTCGACAGAGGACTGAAACTCGGCCACGCGTTCGCTCAGCAGACTGGCCAATCGGTCGATCGTTGCCGTGTAACCCTCGGCGACAGCGCGTTGCACAATCGCTGTGGCCGCTTGCATGATGTGGGTCGTCTCGGCCTCGATCACGTGGCTCCCAGCGAAGATGTCCGGCCACTGCGCGATGCCAGTTTCGTGCATCAGCACCTGTTGCGTGCGCAACGACAGCACCTGCTCTCCCTCGTGGGGCAGCCCCAACGCCTCGCGGAATCCCGGCAGTTGGAGCGCTCCGACTCGCGCGTCGGCGCTCATCAAGACGGGCAGCGCCTGCAGCGCGATGCGGACGATGTTCACCTCGGGCTGTTGGGCGGTCAGCGTCAAGGAGCGGACCTGGCAGCCGGCTCGAAACCGCGGTCGGACGCCGTAGCGCTGCTCGACGAGGTCGGGCCAAATCTTGGCGTAGGCTCGCACTTTGGCGATCTCGGGCACGAGCTCGATGCCGCTGTTGATGAAGAAGCTGATCGCCTTGATGACCCGCTCGAACCGCTCTCGATCAAGCCGTTCCGCGACGCTGTCGAGGACCAGGATTGCCCCCGCCATCGCGTACCCCACTTCCTCCTCGGGTTTGGCGCCGGACTCCATGAGGTGGTAGCCGCAACAGTTGATCGGGTTCCAGCGCGGGGACTGGGCGACGGACTCGCAGATCAAATCGGTCGTGAGGCGCAGCGACGCTTCCGGCGCGAAGATGTAGGTGCCGCGGGCGACGAATTCCTTGAGCAGATCGTTTTGGGTCGTGCCGCGCAGAATCTCTCGCGAGACGCCGCGTTCATCGGCGAGGGCCACGTACAGCGCGTACAACCACGGTGCCGTGGCGTTGATCGTCATCGACGTGTTGATCGCGCTGAGATCGATGTCCGCGAAGAGCTCGCGCATATCGCCCAGGTGGGCGATCGAAACTCCTGTCTTGCCGACCTCTCCCGCCGCGAGGGGATGATCGGGGTCGTAACCGCACTGGGTCGGAAGGTCGAAGGCGACGCTCAGGCCGCGCTGTCCGCGGGCAAGGTTGTCGCGGTAGCGCTGGTTGGATTGCCGGGCGTCACCGAAACCGGCGTACGTGCGGATGATCCATGGATCGCGGGCCATCTGTGATCAGGCCCGCGCGGCGAGACGCTCGCGCAGCAGCGATCGGGCGATAACGAGAATGGCGAGCGCCTCTTCGGCGCCCTCGAAGATCGACAATACGCGGGCGTCTTGCCAGTACCGACTCACCGCGAACTCTTCGCTGTAGCCCATGCCCCCATGCAGCTGCATCGCCTCTCGGGTGACTGTCTCGGCGTCCTTGCAGGCCAGCAGCTTGACCAAGCTGGCTTCGACCTGTCCGCCGCCATCATCCATCTGATCGCAGACCGCGTAGGTCATCTGGCGCGACAACGCCACGCGGGCGGCCATATCGGCGAGCTTGCGGCGGACGAGCGGGAGCTGGTCAAGCGTTCGGCCAAAGACTCTGCGCTCCTTCGTGTACGCGACGGCAGCTCGAAACGCCGCTTCCATCACACCGACGGCGCGCGCTGCGGTTTGGATCCGGCCGCCAGCGAAGCCCTTCATCTGCAACGCAAAACCGCCACCCTCTGGGCCTATGCGCCCATCGTCGGGGACAAACCACTTCTCGAAGAACACCGTGAAGCTGTGCATCCCGCGATAGCCGACCGTGGGAATCGCGCGGCCGCTGATGGTTCCGCCGCGACCGTCGTCGTGTTGGAACGACCGGTCGTCGGCAGGCGCCTTGGTCGGGGTTTTTTGCGCCAAGAACAGCGTCAGTCCCCGTGCCCCTTCATCCGCGGTGCCGGTTCGCGCGAGCACGAGCAGCAGGGACGCCCGGCCGGCAAACGTGCACCACGTCTTTTCCCCTGTGAGCTCGTAGCCGCCATCGACTTTCTTCGCTGCCAGGCGCAAGCGCGCGACGTCGGACCCTGCGCCGGGCTCAGTAACCGCGATCGACACGATCTCCTCACCGCCGGCGATCCGGGGTAGCCACGTGCTTTTTTGCTCTTCGGTGCCGCCGGACAGCAACGCCTTGGCGGCGATCTCCGGGCGGGTGATGACGGAGCCGCCAGCGCCAAGGGACGCGCGCGAAAGCTCCTCGGTGGCCAAAGCCATGCTGCGATGGTCGATGAACATGCCGCCGTATTGCTCGGGGATCGTGATCCCCAGGGCGCCGAGCTCGGCGTAGTCGGCGATCAGGTCTTCGGGAATCAGCGCGTCTTCGCAGTGGATGTGCTCAGCCAGCGGCGCGACCTTGCCGTCGGCGAACTCGCGGAAAAGCACCCGGATGTCCTCGTGATCTTCCGCCAACATGTAGGCGTCCGCGGATGACAACGCGCCGTCGAGCGCCAGTTCAGCCACCCGCCCAGCTGCTTGGCCACTCGCCGCTTCGTCGACACCATCGGGAACGTCGATTCTCGCCGCCGCACAGACCGCTTGGATCGCCCGGGCGGCGGCGTAATTGCTGAGCTGTTGGACGGCCGGGGATCGGCCCTCTGTGGTCTCGAGCAACGTCTTCGCCGCGCTCACTTCTGCCGTCCAGCGCGCGAGATCGAAACAGGCTTCGCCGTGCTCGTGGATCTTGGCGGTCGACGGCTTGTGCGGCGCGTCGTCGCGGGCAACGCGATCGGCCAACGCCTCGAGCCGCTGGTCAAGCGCGACCTGCACGCTAGCGAGGGCGGAAATCATCGGAGCAACTCCCGGCAATGACACACTAGTTGCCTTGAACCTGCGCGTCCCTGGTGACGACTGTTCGCTGCAGGTCTTCGAATGAAAAGCCGGTCGCTTCGATGTCGGCCTCGCCGATCGAACCACCACGCAGACCCGCTTTGACCACCCACCAGTCGGTCCCGACAACGGCTTTGTCGGCCAGCCGTGAACCATCGACCTCGGCGCCAGAGCCGCTCTGAGCGGCGCGACAATAGGCGGCGGTCAGCTTCAACGCATCGAGCGCGCGCTGCCGGCTGGGCGTCCATGCTCCCTGGATGGGGTCGATCTGATCGGGGTGCAGTATCCACTTGGCCGCAAACCCGATGGCGCAGGCGTTTTCAGCGTCGCGACGGGCAAGATCCAGCGTCTCCTGCCGGCGTCGCAACGTGGTCAGGAAGTCCATGCCGTAGACGCCGATGTCGAGCGTCGAAGGGTCGGACACGAGCGCCTTCTTGTAGACGTCGACGGCCATCTCCGGGGGCCGTTTCGGGCGGATCGGCAGCGTCCCGGTGACAGCATCGACGGCATCTTTCCCCTCGGCGGCTGCGATAACCGGCAAGAGCTGGCGGACAGTGCCCTGGTCGTGAATCCAGCCCTGCGGCGTGACCGACCCACCGATCGTGCGCGCGAAATCCCATGCGCCGAAGATCAACGCTGCAACTTCCGGAATGGCGGCGATCTCGGCCGCTTCAGCAAACGCGCGGGGGCTCTCGATCAAGACCTCGAGGTAGAGCGTGTGATCGTTGCCAGACGCCTTGTTGATGGCGTTGACGATTCGCGCCACGTCTCGCACCTCGTCGGCGGTCTCCGTCTTGGGGATGACGAGCGCCCGCAGCTTGTGCCCGGCTTGCGAGATGACCTCGACAACGTCTTGCTCGAAGTACTCGGTGCGGATGTTGTTGGGCCGAAACGCCGTTACGCGGTCGCCGTAGTCATTGGTGCACAGCGCTTCGACAACGAATTTGCGGGCCCAGACCTTGAAGTCGGGGTTGTCCGGCGCGGCGTCTTCGAGGTCGTAGAAGAAGAAGTCGATGGGCAGCTGCGCGGCCTTGTTCATCAGCTTGAGCGATTGGGCCCGGCCTTCCGTCGCAGGATCGCCTCCCGCCTTCATCTTGAACGCGGGGATCGACATCTCCGCGCGTCGTGAGTAGGGCACGAGCATGCCGCGCATGCGCTCTTCGATGGCGCGATGGTGGGCTTGTACGGCGCGGATTTGGCCGCGAATGGCGTCAAAGTCGGACATCGATGGCTCCGGCCGCTACGGCTTGTTGACTTCGTAGATCGGGAAATAGGTCGACGATTTGCCGGCGTCGTAGTCCTGTCGCAACGTCGGCACCTCGTCGAACGCGTAGACGTCCATTTCGGAGATGTCGTCGGGCATCCACCCGGTGTTCTCAGCAAACTGAACAGCGGCGCGACCCTGGGCGTAGCGAGCGTAGTGGGTGTGGACGTGGGTGTGCCGGTTGATGCACTCGATCGCGCGGACCAGCGAGATCTTCATCCCCTCTTTCCAGCCCGCCGTCGAAACCAGCCCCTGTCGCGACAGAGCTTTGATCGTCGCCCGAGTCACCGGCGAGCCCACATAGTCGAGGAAGATCGAGACGCCGACGCCGTTGGTCGTTTCCTGGACCGTGCGCAAGAAGATCTGCTCGGACTCGAGGTACTTCTTCTTGTATTCAGGGTCGTTGCGGTAGCGCTGGGTGTTGTAGTCGAGGTTGATGAAGTTGCGCCGATCGATCGGGTTCATGCCAGCCCGCGCGATGGCGCGCAGCCGCTTGGGGTTGCCGCTGATCATCGACACCTTGGCGCCGGAGTACTTCGCGAGGGTCAGTTCGGCCCATGTCACGCCGCCACCCCAGCCCCAAACGTAGGGCGACGGGCAGTCCTCGACGCCCATTTGCACGCGCCAGCATCCGTAGGCTTGGTGCCAGTTGCTCCACGCGGTGATGTAGCGCAGGGAGAACGCGGCCCACTGCTTGAGCGAGTGGCGGCTCGTGTCCGGCACTGGGATGACCTGGTATTCGCGGCAGACCGTGCGCTTGGCGAGCAAGCCGATCGTGCCGACCGCGTCGTAGCCGAAGATGGTCCGCGGGTAGCCCCACTTATCGCGGCTGCCGATGCAGAAAAGCAGCGCGAAGTCGCCCTTCTTCACAGTGGTGACGCGATCGCCGGTTTCGAGGATACGCACCACGCCGGCGTTGCCGATCACGACGAAGTCTTCGCCGCGCTGCCTGCAGATGTCGATCGGCTTGCGGCTGCAGGCGTGTCCCATGTTGCCTTCCCAGCAACCATAGATGGACTCGACCAGGCAATCGGACTCGCCCAGCTCGGGCAACGTGACTTCGTCCTGCTCCAAGTGGCCAGGCTTGCCGTCATCCTCGCCTTTGCGGAGGACCCAGGCTGTCGTCTTCTCAGGCATGATCTCGTGTCTCCGTGCCGCATGGCGCAGCGTTTTGCGTAGCGGCGGGACGCTATCGATTTTGACACACTGCGTCAAGAGCGCGTCAAAGCGTTTGGTGTTGCGTTTATCCGTGTTGGTCGAGGTTGTGTGCCGGGCGAGAACGTGGGCATAAATCGCCGCGTTGCGTTGCTCTTGCAGCCAGACGGTCCGCAACCATTGACAGCGATCCCAGCGGGTCTAACCATCCGACGAACCGTCCAGGAGCATGTTATGACGTCCAGATTCCCGATCGTCGCCGTTTCTGCGGTGGTCATCGTGTTCGCGTGCGCGTGCGGAAAGAACAACGATGCGCCCGCCGACAAACCGGGTGCGGCCGCGACCAAGCCCGCCGGGGAAGCCGCCAAGGCCGAAAAGCCCGCCAAGCCCGCTGCGGAAGCCGCCGAACCGACCGGTAAACAGGCCGCTGCTGAAGCCGCCAAGCCCGCCGCCGCTGGGTCCAAGCTCAAGCTCGTCAAGCCCGCCGAGGACATCGATTGGGCTGCGATCAAGAAGGAGGTCGCCAAGCACAAGGGCAAGGTCGCGCGGTGCAACAATCTGCTCGCGCCCGTCCCGCTCGCCGTCAGCGATTTCGCCGATAAAGAGCCGGTCGCCATGATCGAAGGACCCGTCGACGACCGTCGCAGCGCTTTTTTCTGCCGCACCAAGGCCGGTGGGCTCGACAGTGTGCCGGTGCAGGTCTACTTCCCCAAGGGCGACAAAGGGCAGCTCCTGCACGTCGATCGCGACACCGAGGTCAACGTCGAGGTCCGCGGCGAGCTCGGCAACCAGGTCGTCGGCGTCTTCCGGGGGGTCACAGCCTCGCCGCGGCGCCAGGTGTTCGATGTCAAAGCACCCGACCTGTTGAGCGCGCTGATCTGGCCCGACACATTCAAGGGCAAGACCGTGCTCTGCCGCTCGAAGATGGCCGTCACGCCGCAAACCGTCGCGGACTTTGATCGCGCCGCGGTCGAGATGGTCGGCGGTGACGTCGCCGCTCAGAAGGCGCTCGTACGTTGTGAAGATCGACGCGGTGACGGCGTCAGCGTGATGGTCTTCTTCCCCAGCAAACGCGGCGCGAAGGTCCTCGAACTCGGCACCGATACGCAGTTCACCGTCAAGCTGCAGGGGTTTGATCGCAACCAGCTCGTCGGCATGTTTGGTGAGCTCCAGTCGGGCGCCGTGGAGGCCGGAAAGGGCGAGCTGAAGCAGGTGCTGGTCGATCCCGATCCCGCGGTGGGCAAAACGCTCGAATGCGAGGCGCTCGTCGCCCCTCAGCCGCGTGAAATCGGTGCCGTCGACGGCAAGGAGACCGCCATCTTGAAAGTCGGCCTCGATGACCGGAAGACGGCGCTCATGTGTGCGCAGCGATCGGGCGGCAGCGTCGGCGTATCGCTGTATTTCAAGAAGGGCGACAAGAAACACATCCTCAGCATGGCGGCCAAGACACGCGTCGCCTTCGACTTCTGGGGCGTGGTCCACAACCGGCTCGTCGGCGTGTTCAAGGCGGTCAAGGGCGGCGCGATCGCGACCAAGGACGCCAAGGACATGCGCGCCGTCGCGCTCGACACAGGCAAGTTCGTCAACAAGTTGGTGCCCTGCGAGGTCAATCTCAAGCCGTTCGTCTCCGGGCTCGCCTACATGGGCGACGAGAAGGCGCGACTGCTGCGCAGCGAGTTGTTGGCCGAAAAGCACGCGGTCATCACGTGCAAGGACGCGACCGGCAGCCTCGGCGGCACGCGGGTCGAGGTCTATTTCGAGAAGAAGCAGGCCCACGAGATCGACGGCGTGGCCGAAGGCGAGAAGATCACAATCCGCATCAAGGGTTCGGCGTTTTCGACCCTCGTCGGCGTCTTCGCCGGCAAGGTGAAATGAGTGAGCGCGGCTGATTCCAATGGTTCCCGCGACGGCCTGACCAGCCAGCAGACCATCGTGGTGTGCGGTTTGCTCCTGGCGATCGGCGGTTCGGTCGCGTACGGCGTCCCGGCGCTTATGGAACGGCATCACGCGACCGAAGCTATCGACATGCTCGGCAAGCTCAGTCGCGCCGCGGCCGTCTACTACGTCAAGCCGAACATGGACGAAAAGACCGGAGATCGCGCGCCTTGTGGGTTCCCGACCGGCAAGGTTCGTTCCGCCCTGGCGTCGAGCTGCTGTGACGAGAGCGTGCGCCTCGCAGGGACGAACCTTTGCGATCCCGCGAAGATGGAATGGAATCGCACGTTGTGGCACGCCCTTGGCCGCTTCCAGCTCCGCGACGCACACGCGTTCGTTTACGAGTACGACGCCTCGGGTTATTTCGGCGACGCCGCTTTCACCGTATCGGCCTACGCTGACCTGGATTGCGACGGAGTAATCTCGACCTACCGATTTGTCGGCAAGGGCGACCCGGACGCGTCACCGGATAACTGCGTGCTCAAGACCACGCCCATCTTCACGTCCGAGAACGCGGGCGAATAGCGCTGCCCCGCCGTGTTGAGAAACGCGGGCTACCTGGTCGCGGTCGCCGGGCCGGGCATGTAGACCACGCGCCGCCGCCCATTTTGGTCGGGCGCAGCTTTCATGTGCTTGGCCGCTTCCACGTCATCGAGGGGGCGTCCGTACACGATCTCGAGGCGGGTCAACGCGCCCTGTTTCGGCGTGATGGGACGCAGGCAGACCATCGACAGGACCGCCTTTCCGGCCGGCAGCGGATCCGGCGCCTTCCACTGGCAGCAGCGGCCCGCGCACGTCACCGATTTGGCGACCACCAGCGGCACAGCACCCAGCGCGCGGGCATCGGGCTGAAAGCGCGCGGCAAGTTTCTGGGCCACGTTGAAGCCGAAGAGTTGGCGTTTTTCCGGCTTGCGGCGCTTCTCGTCGAGGCACTCGGGACACGAGCGAATCAACTGCCACGGCTCCTTGGGATGGATGAGCGTGCTCAGCGCTGCCGCTTTGCCCTTGGCGAGATCGGCCGCGATGTCGGTGGCCCACTTCTGCAAGGGAACATCGAGCGCCCCAAGCTTCTTGCGCAGCGCCTGGCCTTTGGCGGTCTTCCACAGTGGCGCGAGGGCTGCGTCGGAGCGGGAGACGATAATGGCCTCGCGGCAACCGCCGGACGTCTCACTGTTGGCGACGAGCTGCTCGAGCACCTTCAACGCCGTGACGGGTACGCCGCAACGGGCGTACACGCGAGCGAGGGACAAACGCGCGGATGTGAGGCTGGGATCGAGCGTCACGGACTCGACGAGCTTGCTTGCCGCAGCGCTGCAGTCGCCCTTCCCCATGGCTTTGCCGGCGTCGTCGGCGAGGATCCGAGCGCGGCGCGACACGGACCACTGCACCGGCTTGATGTCGAAAGCAGGGATCGCATCGAGCGGCTCGAGTTTCGTCTGCGCGGGCGTCGCAGGGGGCTGTTTGCAGCCGGTCGTGAGCAGGACGGCGACCGAAACAGTCGCGGCGAGGACCAAGGCGCCGCGTGCGGTGGACGACGAGTGTGGCGCGGTGAGGATCACGGACGAATCGTGCCTGCGAGCCGACGCATGATCAACGGCGGGATCGACTCCGCCACCAGACTGCTGCTGCGAGGGCGAATAACGCCGCGACGACGAGATCGGCGTACGGCGGCGTATCGGCCGGTGTGGCGTCTACTGGTGCGGGCTGTTCGGCGCGCTGCGGATCGCTGGCGACGGCAGAAATCCCGGTCCTGCGCGTGAACTCCGCGAACATGGTGTTGTCCTGGGGGCGGACCGCGCTGATGGCTAGCAGGTAGGCGAACACGGCATCCCAGCGGTCGGCGACGAGCGCCGCGTGGGCAGCCGCAGACAGCAGACCATGGTCGCGCTTGTGGCGAAGCAGGCCGGCACGCGCCCAACCGAGCGCGACATCGGCATTGGCGACGGACTTGTGCAGCTCCGAGTCGACGCGCGAGATGTAGTAGCTGGCAGCGGGAGTTCCCTGGGTCGGCGCGAACGTGTCCAACAGCTGCCGGGCGAGCGGGCCACGCTGAAATCGGTTGATGATCGACGCGGTCTGAAACGTGCCGCATCTCGGCTGGCCCGCGGGTGCTTCCCGACAGCGGCGCAGCAGCTCGGCGCCGGCATCCACGTGGCCAAGCATGACCGTCGCTGCGACACGGGCCTGCAAGTCCACCTGCCGCGCGTCCGGATCGAACGGGCGCAGGACCGCGTCATCTTTGCCGACCACGCGCTGCAGCATCCGACCGACATCGCCGAGCTGGCCGACCCGAAAGAACGCCTGCGCGATCAACACCCGTTCGTGGTCGCCGAGCGTGGCGTCCGGATGTTCTTCTTGAAGCGACTTCACCATGCGGTGGCCGCGCTCACGTTCACCGGAACGAACGGCACCGTCGATCAGCTTCACCGCGGACTCGACCGCCTTCCGTGTCCCGTCAGCAACCTTGGTTGCGTGAGCGGCCCCCGGGGCGAAGAACACCGCAGCGAACGACATCGCCGCCGCGACCACGAGCCCGCAAAGACGGACCGTGCGCCACGTGCAATGGGTGTTGGAGCCCGGCAAGGGCCGGTTCAGAACGCCTCGTCGAAGCGCACTTCGCCCGAAACGCCGACCTGGTATGCGGTGGTCCGTCGCTCGAAGAAGTTGGTCAACTCCTGGACATCCTGCTGCTGCATGAACGGGAACGGGTTGGACGCGTTGTACATCGGCTTCATGCCGAGGTTGGTCAGGCGCTGGTCGGCCACGAACTTGAGGTACTCGTGCATATCGACGAGCGACAGGCCGGCGACGCCCTCTTGCAGCAGATCCTCGGCGAACTGGAGCTCGCAAGCGACCGCTTCCTTCATCATGTCGCGCACGGCGAGCTGCAGCTCCGGGTCGAACAGCTCAGGCTCTTCTTCCCGCACGACGCGCACGATCTCGAACGCGAAATTCATATGGCACGACTCGTCCCGGAACACCCAGTTGGTGCCCGTCGCGAGACCGTTGAGCAGGCCCTTGCTGCGCAGGAAATACACGTAGGCGAACGCCGCGAAGAAGAACAGGCCTTCGATGCAGCACGCAAAGCAGATCATGTTCAGCAAGAAGCTGCGTCGATCACCGGCGGTGCGCAGCACGTGCAGCTCGCTGATCGAGTCGATCCACTTGAAGCAGAACTCGGCTTTCTTCTTGATTGACGGGATGTTGTGGATGGCTGCGAAGGCCGCCTCGCGCTCCTTGATGTCGGGCACGTACGTGTCCAGCAACGTCAGGTAGAACTGGACGTGCAGCGCCTCTTCGTAGAGCTGGCGCGACAGGTACATCCGCGCTTCGGGAGCGTTGATGTGCTTGTAGTAGTTGAGCACCAGGTTGTTGGCGACGATCGAGTCACCGGTCGCGAAGAAGGCGACCAATCGGCCCAGCAGGTGCGATTCAGCGCCCGTGAGCTTGCCGCGAAGATCCGCGAGATCCGTCGAAAAATCGACCTCTTCAACGGTCCACGTGTTGCGGATGCCGTCGCGGTACATCTCGTAGAACTGGGGGTACTTCATCGGCCGGAGCGTCAGGTTGAGTCCGGGGTCAAGCAGCATGGTTTGGCTCCTGATCTTGTTGTTTTCGCTGCTGTTTTGCAGCGGTTGCGGGTCAGCCGCGTCGATCCATGCGGGACCGGTCGGGGCTGAGAGGCGTGTTCGTAAGGGCTACTGGCAGGCTTCGCAGTACTCGGGGTTTTCCAGCGAGCAGGCGATGACCTCTTCTTCGGTGTACTTGCGGCCGGACGTTGTCTGGGCGATCCGCGTCGCCGGGCGCGAGCGCAGGTAGTACGTCGTCTTGAGACCCTTCTGCCAAGCGTACAAGTACATGGACGAGCAGCTGCCGATCGTCGGGGTCTCGAGGAAGAGGTTGAGGCTCTGACTCTGGTCGATGTAGGCCGATCGCGCGGACGCCATGTCGATCAGCGTCTTTTGCGACAGCTCCCAGGCGGTGCGGTAGCGGTCACGAATCGGCGCCGGAATCGACTTGATGTGCTGAATCGAGCCGTTGCCGCGCTTGATCTGGTTGCGGATCTGTTCGTTCCACATGCCCAGGTCGCGCAGCTCGGCGACGAGGTACTGGTTGATCTGCAGGAAGTCGCCCGACAGCGTCTCCCGCTTGAAGAGGTTGGAGACCATCGGCTCGGTGCACTCGTAGCAGCCGGCGATCGACGCGATGGTTGCGGTCGGCGCGATCGCGATAAGCAGCGAGTTGCGCAACCCGTGCTCGGCGACGTCGTTGCGCAAGCGATCCCAGCGCGCCGGGTCGGTCGGAGTCACGCCCCAGGTGTCGAATGCGAGCTGGCCGTCGGCGGCCCGGGTGTCCTCGAACGTCTCGTGCCGACCCAACGTCTTGGCCAGCTCACACGAGGTCGTCAGCGCCTGGAAGTAGATCTCTTCCTGGATGCGGGTCGAGAGCCGCAGCGAGCGCGGATCGTCGAACGCCCAACCGTGCTTGAAGAAGACGTCCTGCAGCCCCATCAGCCCGAGGCCAACGGGACGCCAGCGCATGTTGGACGCGCGCGCTTCGGTGGTCGGGTAGTAGTTGATGTCGATGACGCGGTCGAGGAACGTCACGGCGAGGGAAACGCGCTCCCGGAGCCGCGCGAAGTCGAACATCGGCATGCCGTCGACCGTCTCCGAACCGGGCTGGACGAAACGCGAAAGGTTGAGCGAACCGAGGTTGCAGACGGCCGTCTCACCCTGGTTGGTGACCTCGACGATCTCGGTGCAGAGGTTGGACGAGTGAACGACGTTGCCGTCCTTGGCTGTCTGGTTGCTGTGCTTGTTGCACGCGTCCTTGAAGGTCATCCAGCCGTTACCGGTCTGGGCGAGCGTCCGCATCATGCGACCGTACAGGTCACGGGCTTTGACCTGGCGCTCGAACAACCGGTCACGCTCGGCCTGCTCATAGGCATCCTCGAAGCGCTTGCCGTACAGATCGCACAGGTGCGGCACCTTGAGCGGGCTGAACAGCGACCAGACACCGTCGTCGGCGACCCGCTGCATGAAGAGGTCCGGGACCCAGTTGGCGATGTTGAGGTTGTGCGCGCGGCGGGCTTCGTCGCCGGTGTTGTCGCGGAGCTCGAGGAACTCTTCGATGTCGGCGTGCCAGCTCTCCAGGTACACGCAGCAGGCGCCTTTGCGACGACCGCCCTGGTTGACCGCGGCGACCGACGAGTCGAGCGTCTTGAGCCACGGAACGATGCCGTTGCTGTGGCCGTTGGTGCCGCGAATCAGTGAACCGCGAGCGCGGACACGGTGGTAGGCGACGCCGATGCCGCCCGAGAACTTGCTGAGCCGCGCGATGTCCGTGTACCGGCTGTAGATGGCTTCGAGCTCATCGGACGGCGAATCGAGCAGGTAGCACGACGACATCTGGCTGTGGCGCGTGCCGCTGTTGAACAGTGTGGGCGACGACGGCAGGTACTCGAGCGAACTCATCAACTCGTACATCGCGATGGCTTCATCGAGCGACCGCGCAAGGCCACACGCAACGCGCATGAAGAAGTACTGTGGCGTCTCGATGACGGCGCGCGACGTGGGATTGCGGAGCAGGTAGCGGTCGTAGACGGTCTGCAGGCCGAAGTACCCGAACAGCTTGCGTCGTTCGGTAATCAGGGCGGCGTCGAGGTGCTCGGCGTGGCGCTGCACGAAGTCGGCGATGTCGTCCGCGATGAGGCCGTACCGGTGGCCAGCGGCGATGCATTGACCGAAGTCGAGGATTCCCTGCCGGGCCACTTCAGCGGTCACGAGCTGGTCGAGAACGCGCGCAGCTGCGAATGACCACGCCGGGTTCTCGGGCACGAGAGCGGCCGCGTTTTGGACCATCAGGTTGAAGAGGTCGTCTTCGGACGCGCCGTCGTACAAGCCGCGCAAGGTCTGGCGGACGAGGCGGTCAGCGCTCACACCTTCGAGGCCGTCGAACAGCACCTCGATGCGGTCGAGCAGCTCGTCATGGGGCAGCTTCGTGAGCGTTCCGTCGGCGAGGCGGATGGCGATCGCCGGACGGGGCGCTTGCATCGCAGGGGCGGCGGGCGTTGTCGTGGCGACGACGGGGGGGAATGTGTCGGCGGTGGTGTTCACGGCGATCGTGGCGTCCATATGTGGGCTGCTCCAGGGGCTGCAAGCTCGTTTTCGTGGGGCGTTTCGAGATCGTCCGAATCGGACGCGGCGGCCGGCTCATCGCGATCGCCTGTGCGGCGATCTGAATCGGCCTGGTTTTTCTCGTCAACGCGCCCAGTTTCGGGTCTAAGTTCTTGTTTTGATTCGCTTCACGTGGTTGTCACCAGCGGTCAAGAGACCGAGCTTTCCCATCGCGCGCCGTGGCGTGCACTTCGCGCGTTACCTGCCGCGTGATGCAGCAAGTTGAAAAAGCTGGTGATTTGCGACGGCCCGGGTGACCAGGACGGCGCGACCCCGCAAGCGCGCAGGGGGACACCGCCGGGTGGATCGCTGCGACTACCGCTTAGCGGCAATAGCAGCGCCCGGAAGTGCTCCGCTCGACAAAGGCAAGTCAGCTGGTCGGCCAAATTGCCCGCGCTGTGAGGGCGTACTCCACGAGATATCGAGGTGACGGATCCGTGTCAACACCATATCTAGTGTACGAAGCGTCGCAGTCGCGCGTTCTTGACCAAGGGTGTTGGACTGCGCCTCGCAACTGCGCGAAACCTCGTAATCGGATCGCAGTGATCGGTTTGGACATGTTGACCTACGCTGCGTAGCGGCGTGATCACCGCTGATCAAGAACTCGCGGTTTCCGGGAAGTGGGGCGCTAACTGCTCAATACCAAAGCGCAAATGCTAACAGTTGGATATTGTTATGCTTTTCTTGGTGTCGGTTTACCGATAATTCGCAACCGCGGGGAATCCAGTAGTTTTCTACGCCACGGGCGCTTTTTTGCGACCGAAGACGAACACCACTGTCGTCAGCGCGATGCTCGCCGGGAGCCACGCGGTCCACGCCGGCACCTCGAGCCAGGCGGTTGCCACATATCCAAAGATCGCCGCCGCCAGCATGACGGTCAGCGCATACGGCAGCTGCGTGATGACGTGTTCATCGTGGGCACATCCGCTTGCGGCTGAGCTCATTACCGTCGTGTCCGAGATCGGAGAACAGTGGTCGCCGAAGATCGCGCCATCGAGCACCGCGGCGCTGGCCCCGAGCAGGAAGATGCCGTCCGGACCCGGAGCTGCTGCTCCCAGCGGCACAACGATGGGCAGAAGGATGCCCATGGTGGCCCACGACGAACCGGTCATGAACGCGACGAGGGCCGCCACGAAGAAGCACGCCACGGGCATCCACATGCCGGAGATCCCGCCGAGCATCGCCGCGAGATAGCTCGGTGTGCCCGCGGCGTCGCACACGGCCCTCATGGCCATGGCGCAGACGAGGATCACGAGAACGGGCGCGGTAACGGCGATGCCGTGCCCGAATGCGACGAGCGCGTCCTTCAGGGACAGCGCCCCACGTCCGACCGCCAGGAGCACGGCGCTCAACGCTCCCAACCCGCCCGCGGCTGCCAGGACCTTGAGACCTGACGCGTCGGCGCCGGCCAGGAACCGGTCGAGGAGGGAGCCGCCCTTGTCCCAGCCGAGCACAGTGTCCAGGCCAAGGACCGCTACCAACACCATCAGCACCGGACCCATCGCGTGCAGCCAGTGGCCGTCACGGCGCTCAGTCTCATCGGCGTCCACGATCGGTTTTGCGCGCAACTCGGCGGCTCGCATCGGTCCATAGTCGCGGCCGGACCACGCGATCAGGCCGGCGAAAACGATCGTCAGGATGCAATAGAAGCGATACGGAAGGAGGGCGAGGAAGACGCCGTAACCAGCCTCGGCGATTCCGGCGAAGGCTTCGATCCGGTCCTGCAGCAGTCCGACTTCGAAGCCAACCCAGGTCGAGACGATGGCGACGCCGGCGACCGATGCCGAAGTTGCGTCGACCAGGTAGGCGAGCTTGGCCCGGCTGACTCCCGTGCGGTCGGCGAGCGGTCGGATGCTGCTGCCGACAACCAGCGAGTTGGCGTAGTCGTCGAAGAAGATGGCGAGGCCGAGCACATAAGCAGAGAGCCGCGTGCGACGAGCGGGCGTTTCGGCGTCTGAGCTGCCGGAGCCGGCGATTCGGCGTGCGAGATCTGCGAACCCGCCGCCGACGATGGCCACGTGCACCATGCCGAGCATCGTCGCGGTGAACACGAGGATCATCAGGTTGTCGAAGTCGCTGACGGTGGGCCAGAACACGTCCTTTGCTGCCGACGCGAGCCCGGCGAAGGGGCCGTGCAAGGCGATCGACCCGAACACAACCGCGAGGAACAGGCCGAGGGCGGGGCGCCGCAAGACAAGAACGAACGCGACGGCGAGCAGTGGCCCGACAAGTGACAGCGGCCCGGCGGTTGCGCCGTTCTT
>Ga0114933_10002210_pt1 | contig 20508 bp, 19 predicted proteins | sample 4SBtaG_FD_89691 | JGI IMG/M metagenome (GOLD analysis project Ga0114933, IMG submission 89691) | Deep subsurface microbial communities from Kolumbo volcano to uncover new lineages of life (NeLLi) - 4SBTROV12_W25 metaG | ecosystem: Environmental > Aquatic > Marine > Volcanic | place: Kolumbo... | reverse complement strand
CCAAACGCTAAATTGTCTGTTATATTTTGCTCTGTTTGTTCCATTTCTTTAGTTTCTACCATTTCTTCTACTTGTTGCAACGAACTTCCTGTTAATTGAGCAAAACTTTGATTGTCAGCACCAAAAAAATCTTGTGATGTGGTCATTGGTGACCCAGAACTACTAAATTGCGACTGATTTTGTTGCGAGGATGCTGTCTGATTGCTTTGTTGAGCGACTACAACCCCAGATGTTTGGGATGACCCCGAACTTTCGCCCGTAGAACTCTCTAAACTAGAGACTAATTGGCTTGTTTGCTCTAACACTATCTGCGTGGCTAACTTTTTAGAGGCAATTTTCTTCTTTTCTTTAACTTCTTCCTTCTTTTCGACCGCTATTACCTTCTCACCCTCTTCTTCTACTATAATATCTTCTTCAAGAACATCCAAAATGTCTAAATCTTCTAGAATTTCGATTTCTTCTTCAATTTCTTCCATGATTTCTTCTTCAATTACCTCTTGTAACTCGTCCTGTATCGCTTCAACGAAGGCAATTTCGCTTATTTCACCAGAATCGCTTATTTCTTCTGCATTTTCAAAGAAAACCTCTTCAGTAAACTCAAATTCTTCGTCAAAATCGAAAATTTCGGGTAATTCGTCTAATATCGGGTTTGTTTCTTCTACATATACTTCGATAAGTTGTTCAATTACTTCAAAACCGTCTATTGCCTCTAATTCTTCGTCAATACTGTCGAACCAGTCTCCATCCATCGTGCCATCATCTATTCCATCGAATTCTTCAGCGATTTCTTCTAAAAGTATCGCTGTATCGTAACCAGAGCATGTTGGAGAGAATAATGGATCGATTTCGCATTGATCATCGATGTACGCCTCAGCATATCCACTACACATTGGATCATAGAGCGAGTCTATGCCACATTGTTGATCAAAAAATGCGTCATCATAACCTGGACATTGACTATCATATAACGCATCTAATCCACATTGTTGATTGAAATATGCTGTTGCATATCCATCGCATTGTGTACTATGTAAAGGATCTGCCGCACATTGTTGAGCAAGATAGGCAGCCGCGTAACCATCACACGATGCATCGTTGAGAGGATCATATGAACAGATTAGATTTATTCCATCATGACCCATTGTAGTTCCAGTGTAGATATAATTTTGTCCAGAAGTGTTATGATACTCATGAGCAATAAACTCACCGTCTGTTAAGTCTCCAGCAACACCTATCGCTATATGATGATGAGTTATTTTTAGATTGCCATACTCCATCTCGTAATTGCCACTCGGAAATATTTCTAAACTGAAACTGTTCTCGTTATTCTTTTTACCATACTCTTCAATCTTGTGCCACCAGTATTTTGTTGAGTCCGAGTCTGATAAAGAATAAAATCCACCGTCATTGTCCATCTGTTTTAAATCTGTCCAGAAAGGAGCAAGGGCAAAACTGTATCTTTCTAGTCTAGTTGTATTCCACCAACTATCAGTCCATGATCTTCCGTTACAGCACCAACCTTTATCGTTAGAATTCCAATTTTGGAATCCATAACTACCAGGATTACGAAACATTACAACTCCATTTGCCAACATCCATGAATTTGTATATGTTTCGCCATATAAAGGAAATACATGCCCTAAAGCCACACTTGCATAACCATCATCCGCTATTGTGTGTTGATTAGCGTTAGGATCTGGATTAACATATTCTGCAAAGGCAGAACTTGATATAGTCAGTCCTAAAAATAATAGTAATGTTTTTATTACTCTCAAAATCTCATTCCTCGTAATTGATCCATAATATCATCCATATCACGATCTTTAATACATGTACATTCCATGTCTCTTCTTTGTCTTCCTTCACAGTAAGCAACCATGTCTGATGGACATCTTATGACATCTGGTCTAGTGTAATATTTCTCGTAGTTGCCTGCAGTTATATTTCCACCACCAGATGCACAGCCAGATGTTACTAATAAAATACCAATGAATAAAAGAATGCCCATGGCTATCGATTGTCTAACTTCTTTATTTTTCATTTTTTAATCCCAAAATTGTCTATCTTCCCTCACCATTATTGGTTTACAATAGGCAGATATGTTTAGTTGTCTTGTTCCACCTGCACATGAAGGATTTCTACAATTATGTTCAATCCAATATGCGAACTGTTGACAACGGTGAACATTTTTAAATATCATACTGTCTGCATTATCAACGGTGGTCCCGTCTATTACTGTTATCAGCATAAAGGCTAGTATAGTCTTCATCTGAACATTGCCACTATCATAAAAGTGAATAGCATTACTGTAAGAATACCGCCACCTGCTATTCCTATATATTGAAATGTCTCAATAAGTTGCGCCTTTCTTTTCCTCTTTTCTCTTAGTAGGCGTTTCTCTTCTTCCGCTTCTTCTCTAATTCTGTCGGCTCTCAGTTTTAGTATTTCTTGCCAAGTACCAAAACCAAACCGCATGTCGATTAGATTCTTCATTTCTTCAATCTGTTCATTTGCTAACTTAGCATCTATGACAGCGTGGGCAGCATTTTTATGTTGCCCTATCATACTCTTGTTTCCCCACCTTTGTTTGTTTATCTGTTGTTGACCATCTAAAGCATTGTCAACCATATCAAAAATTTGTCTAATATCTTGTACTGTATTAATGTTTCTCTTTATAAACTCTACGCTTTGTTGTACCAGTGCGATGCCAGCCATGGCTGTCGAAATGGGCTCCATAATTTGCTCCAATTATCTGCATATTTTTTCATCGGGATATGCGGCACAGAAATCATCCTTTTCCCATGCCTTATACTCGATGTCCTTGTCGCTATTGGTTATCTTTGCCCACTGTTTCCTTTCGACTCCTTCAGGTAACTTGTCGGGTCGTTTTTCCCATTCCGATTTTGCTTCATCACCTATTAACCCTTCAAATGGACAAGGCGTTCCTGCCATATTCATGGCTTCCCACACTCTTTTGTCCTGGCACATTAGGGATACTGCCGCGACCTTCATTCCCATATCATATAGTGTTTTGGAAAGTTTTATTCTTTCGCAGTTTTCGTCTCTCACGGATTTGCCAGCACTAATACCAAATACTTGCGTTTGTACAGCACCACCTACTCCTGTTGTACATAAGTCTTGGGAGTAAGATGATCCTATACTAGGCGCTATAGCACTTGGTGGAGGAGATTTTATTGTAGTCTCGTTCTTGTTGATGTTCTCGTTCTTGTTATTGGTATTCACATCAGATTTAGAAGTTGACTCATTTCTATTCGTGTTAGTATTGTTACTAGTATTCTGATTAACATTAGTAGACGATGAAGTACTATTACTGTTAGAATTAGAAGTTACATTTTGCGTAACATTTGAGTTATTATTATTCGTGTTGTTTGATGTACTAGTAGTTACATTGGTATTGTTATTTGTATTTGTACTATTGTTCGTATTGTTGGTTGTACTGGTCAATACCGTGTTGTTGTTATTGGTATTCGTATTAACATTCGTATTATTGGAGGTAGTGTTGCCTGTATAATTTGTTGTGTTATTATTCGTATTAACATTCGTATTTGTATTCACATTAGTATTGTTACTGGTACTAGTACTGGTATTAACATTAGTATTGTTATTAGTATTAGTATTTGTGGATGTAACAGTACTATCGGTCGTTGTATCGTTATTAATATTAGTCGTAGTTGTATTCGCCATAACGGGTGCTATGTAAGCACACAGATACAAGATGACTATCGTTAAAGTGAGATGCCGCTTCATTTTTTTCCTCTCCCGGTGTAAAAACATTATAAACTCACCGGGCAGAATCCATTCCGCGCCGTTTTAATTTAGTTCAATTTTCCTCTTGACAATTTGAGAACTTTGTTGTACAATGGTATTTATATTATAACTTAATTTTGCGTGATAAATAGTGTTATGAGACAAGCAGTTTTAAAACAAAATAAATCTTGGGCGCCAATAACATTATTGGTAGGGCAAATTATTGCTCAGGCATCTGCAATATTGTCTTTATTCTTTTTTGATTGGACTCTACCTACGATACTAACATCGATATTTGTTTATTGCAGTATCATGCTTGGTATTACTATGGGATACCATAGATTATATTCTCATCGAGCATGGAAGTGTCCAAAGTTTGTAGAATATTATTTGTTGTTCTTTGCACATATAATGATGGTAGGTCCAGCGATCACATGGGTAGCAAATCACAGAGAACACCACAAGTATGCAGACACTCCTAAAGATCCGCATAGTCCATATTACAGAGGAGTTATGTTAGCGTATTTTGGACAAGTATTGATAGACATTGATTTCAAACTTGTTAGAGATTTGTTAAGACAACCCTTGCACAGATGGCAAGTAAAATTTTATTGGCAAATTATATTTTCATGGGCGTTATTAATCGCATCATTAGATCCTTATGCACTACTTTACGCTTGGCTAATACCAGCAGGATTTGCTAAAATGATAGGGTCTTTAGTATTTACATTTTCGCACAGAGACAGACATGCTCATAGTGATATATGGGTAGGACTATTAACATTGGGAGAAGGATTCCATGAAGTACATCATAGAACTGCTTCAAGAGTAGTATGGCATCCTTTTGATTTAGGTGGACAACTGATAAGGCTCATTGATGCTAAAGTAAAAAAATGAAATGGATTGATTATAAGTATGTAGATTTCCAGTCAGGGAAATTTGATTATAGTGTATGCGAGAAAGTTCCTTATACGAATCAATTAGATGAACATCCACATGTACCATCACATGTCTTGGAAAAAATGAAAGAGATAATTCCTCAAGATGTCCAAGATGCGTATCTTAGTAATGGATATTATTTTCTTAATGATTCTTGTGATGAAACTCCTGTACAGCAATGTGATGTTATTCTCTCGGAAGATTTTGAATATGCACCAGAAATCTTTGACAATTCTGCTAATGTAATAAAGAAATACCTAGAGTCTTTTCAAGGTCATTTTACTTTCTTGTTAGGAAATAATCAATACAGACCGAAAGCGTCCGAGTTATTTAGACATGCACACTCTATAGTAACTTTGAATGGAATAGAAAAGAGACATACTTTTACTGTTATATATCCTGTTGATATAGTAGAAGAACAAACGGAGAAATTTAAAATCTTTTATACTAATCATACACCTTGGGTAGAAAATAACAACTTCTATAATTCTGTAGTTTTACCGTACCAAGTACCTGTACCAGAAGAAGTTTGCGAGATACCTTTTCCGAAAGAAGATAAAGCATTGTTAATATATTTTAATTCTGTCAATGGTATTCATTGGGTTGATGGGTTGAATGATAATAATTATTTGTGTCATGTATTTGATGCCGCTACAGTTAGGAAACAGTTCAATGCTTAAAAAAAGAGACTTACCTATATGTGAAGTTATTCCTGGGATTACTTTTGATCTTGATAGAATAAAAGACGAGATTTCTAAAATAGAAGAATCTTGGACAGATATCTATGAAGCAAATCCTGGCATCACGAATCTACACGAAGGATCGTTTGTTGAAAATGCTTATGAAAACTTAAAAGAGATTCCTCTAATGACATTGAGCGAAGAACAGATGCAAAACGCAAATGATTACACAATAGAAGATTTGGGAACATCTATACGGGATAGGATACGAAACAAAAAAGCAAAAGGTGATAACTTACCACCCGCGGCAAATGAAATGCTTTGGGATGTTCCTACTAAAGAAGCAAGAGATACATATTTCATGGAAGTATTGTATGATAAATTTAAGTCAGAGTCATGTCGAGCAAGATTGCATTATTTGGCTCCAGGCAAGTCTCTTGCACCACATATAGATTATGATCCTTCATATGGAGTGAGAGTTGTTTGTCCAATACAAGGAACAGAAGAGACCACAAATTATTTTTGGGTAAAAGGTGAAGTACAAGAATATAATCTTCCTGCTGACGGTAGAGTATGGTTTTTGAATACTGGATTTAAACATGCTGTTGTAAACAATGGCACTGAACCCAGAATCGCTTTGTTATTAACTTTGAAAACACAGGAAGATATTGAGTGCCTTGCATTGAAGTAACTACATATAATGAAACATTAAAAGACCAAGTAGAATCGTTTAGATACTTATCTTTCTTAGAAGGTAATGACAGTCTATCATATGACAAGTATGATCCAGACAATCTAGATGGAGAGACTTGGTTAGTCTATGTTGATAATGAGTTGGCTGCCGTTAGTGTTGCAGAGGCGAGTCATTATACGGGTGATCCAGATATCGCATTAAGAATATGTCGTTTACATATTGCCAAGAAGTTTCGCCCTGCTTGGTTGGGTATGCTTGCGGGCGAACACCAAATAAAATGGGCAAAAGAGAAAGGATATAAGATTGTTTATATAACACATGATATCCATAATCGTGCAATCAATGCCATGTATCAACATAAAAGATATGGTGCACCAATTACCGAGTTACAAAAAGAAATGAATTATCTGTGGCATACAGATTGGTATCAGTCATTGAAAACGGATTTTAATAGACTTTTTAGAGTAGATGAAAACAGCGATTTTCTCCAGTATGTTTATTACTGGACTCTAGAAGATGGCTATGTTTGGTTACCAAAAACCAATATGATAAACATAGAACATGATGGCAACATCGCAAAGAAAATGAGCAACAAGGAAATCTTACATGAACATGTATAAGCAAATGAATATAAAACACAAGACAGTGGCAAGTTGGATGAAGTACATAAGAAACAATGCTTCAGATTTCGACACAGTAGATCGATTCAGTGAGTGTTTCTGGGAAAGTCAACTTGATAGCAAACATGAGATCATAAAGTTTTTTCCTGACGATGAGCATGGACCAGTTTATATTTTTGGTGGCTGGTTTGGCATATTAGCACAACTTTTAGACGATGAATTCTTTTTGTCAAAAATATATTCTATTGACATTGATAGACATTGTGCTAGAGTACAAGAGCAAAATTTTCAACGAGATAATATTGTTTCTGTTACAGATAATATGGCAATTTATGAGTATCCTGAAACTCCTAGAATTGTTATCAATCCTAGTACCGAGCATGTTGATCAACCAATATACGATATGTGGTGGAATCATATACCCGATGACACTTTGTATATCATACAGGGAAACAACCTAGAAATTGATGAGCATTGCAGATTACATGATACATTAGAAGACTTTAAGAAAGCAAATCACGCTGAAAAAGTTTTAAAAGAAAGTCAAATTGTTTGTGAGGGTCCTGATGGTCCTTTTTATCGTTATACTGTTCTGGGCGTAAAATGATTCCAACTGAGGTTTATAAAGACATAAAAGAAGAATACGATGGCTTTTCGCCATCGATGTGTGTCTTAAAATGGTATCATCTTGAAATGCACCTGTCTACTGGACAGGCCCATTCTTGTTATCATTGTCCTCAAGAACCATTACAACTAGATCAAGATTTACATAACACAGATTCTAAAATAAAACAAAGAGAACAGATGATGAACGGTGAAAGACCCGATGTTTGTTCTTATTGTTGGGATGCGGAAGATGCTGGCGCTTATAGTGATAGAATCACATTAACACCTGTCCATAGGATGCATGATCCTAATGTCATTACAACTACAGCATCGAAATCACCTAAAGAGCATGTATATCCTAGATACTTAGAAATGAGTTTTAGTAATACATGTCAAATGCAATGTACTTATTGTGGTCCTGAAAAGAGTTCAACATGGGAACAGAGTATAACTAAAAAGGGTGAATACAAGTTATCTGAATATGAAAATTATCACCAGTATAATCATTGGGCAAAAAGATTATATGATGATGAAAATAATCCATTTGTGAAGAAGTTTATGGAATGGTTTCCCGAAGCAAAGAAGCACTTACACACCTTACGCATTACTGGTGGAGAACCATTATTACATCCTCAAGCATTTCAACTAGCAAAAGAAATTTCAGAGTCAGAAGAAGATAGACTAAAACTTGGATTGCATATTAACAGTAATCTATCTTTATCAAATAGAAGAGTTTCAGACATGTGTAAGTTTCTACAGAAAATACCCAACTCTAAGATATATGCTAGTATCGATACATGGGGAACACATGCAGAATGGATAAGAACAGGATTACATTTTGGTCAGTTTCAACAAAACATTAAAACTATAATTGATCATAATGTTGATATAGGAATTATGTGTACTTTCAATATACTAAGTATACCTAAATTTAAAGAAATGTTGCTTGCCATTTTAGAAATGAAAAAAGATGGTGCTGGTTGTGGGGAATATACCCAACATGATTGTGAAATAACACTTGATACTCCATACTTAACTATTCCTCCTCATTTGTCTGCTTTGATAATAGATGATAAAATGCTTTCTGAATTAGAAGACACGCTTGTATATATGCAAAGGCATACAGACGATAATAGCCGTTCTTGTTTTAGTTCTGGTGAATATACAAAAGTCAAAAGAGTTTATCAATGGATAAAAAGAAATCGTTTTACTGGTGAAGAGTTGAAGCGACATAGAAAAGACTTTGTGAAGTTTATAAACATTCATGATAAAAGAACTAAAGCAAATTCTGGTAAGTGGCACAAAACTTTTAAAGACTTACACTATTTTTATGAGATGTGTAATGAGTAAAACTAATGAACATTGGATAGAAGTTCTAAAAGAAAAAAGAATCAAGATAAACGATATTAGTCCTTCTTTTTGTTCTGCTAAGTGGTTGCAGACTACCCTATACTTGCAGAATGGATATAATCACTCTTGTCACCATCCATCACCGCATAAAATACCTATTGAAGAAGTAGAACAAAACCCTGCCGCACTTCATAACAGCAAATATAAAAAAGAACAACGGAAAAAGATGATAGAAGGTGAGCGACCTCGTGAATGTGATTATTGTTGGAAAATTGAAGACTTAGGCAAAGATTATTTTTCAGATCGTCATTATAAGACCGCTGACTGGTGGTCTTGGGACAAAGTTAATACTATTGCTACTAGCGATCCACAAGAAGATGTTTATCCTACTTATTTAGAGGTATCGTTTTCTAATGCATGTAACTTTGCGTGTTCATATTGTTCTCCAGAGATCAGTTCTACATGGATGAAAGACATAGAAAAGAACGGTGATTATCCAGTTAAATTTGGTTCTCATAATCTAGATTATCTCAAGCAAGTAGAAAAGTTTCCATACAGAAAGAACGAAGATAACCCATATGTCAATGCATTTTGGAAATGGTTTCCCGAAGCGTTTAGTCATCTAAGAGTATTTCGTATAACTGGTGGCGAACCCACGATGAGCAAAGATTTCTGGCGTGTTGTTGATTATATAATTGAACATCATTCAGACAATCCTGATATTCAGATAGGCATCAATAGTAATTTAGGTACAGATCAAAGACTCATTGAAAGACTTATAGAGAGTATCAAAAGACTTGAAGAGAACAATATTAAAGTTGAAGTGTTTACTAGTGCAGAGAGTACTGGTGCTAAAGCAGAATATTCTAGAGATGGTTTAGATTACGAATATTGGATGGATAATATTAAAAAAGTGTTATCAGAAACAAATGCTAATGTTGTTATAATGACAACCATCAATATTCTTTCTTTATCAACATTACAAGACTTCATAGATGATATAATGCAGTTGAGAATACAGTTTAATAAAGGATTAGAAAACAATCGTATTCCATTGAGCGTCAATTATCTAAGATTCCCTCCACATCTACAATGCACTTTATTAACTTCTGTTTATCGTGAAACATTGGCAAATAAACTTGAGTTGTTTAGTGAAGGATGGCTGAAGTACTCTTCACCAGACAAATTTGCTAGACTGTATCTAGAAGAGTATGACCAAGTTAAGAGACTATGCGACTATTTGCGAACTGAGCCAGAAGCATATAAATATAGAGCGGACTTTCTCGCATTTATTAAAAATTATGATGAAAGAAGAGGAAAGAATTTTAAAGATACTTTCCCAGAATTGATCAGAGATATAGAACGGTGGAATGACTAAAGAATTTGATTTGATAAAATATCGTGATGATATATTAAACACGAAATCTAAAAGTTTCTGTGGTGCCAAATGGTACAATGCAACTACTTGGTTAGGAAGTGGGACAACTGCTTCTTGCCATCACCCGCCCGCTCATAAAATTCCATTAAAAGAAATAGAAGATAATCCGTCTGCTATTCATAATACTTTACACAAGAAAGCAATGCGTAAGATGATGCAACGAGGAGAAAGACCTCGTGAGTGTGAGTATTGCTGGAAAGTTGAAGACATGGAAACTGATGCTATTAGTGACCGCGTATACAAGTCTATAATCTACACGCATGATGATTTGAAAAAAGCACATAGCATGGATCATAATGAGAATGTGGATCTCAAGACATTTGAAATTGCATTTGATAGAACCTGTCAATTAGCATGTTCATATTGTAACTCTTCTTTTTCTACTACATGGGCAAAAGACATTAAGAAGAATGGCGCATATCAGAATATGGTTTCAGATGGAGCTGGTGCATTTCAACACGACGGTGACTGGGCAGAACCTTATAGCAGAAAAGAAGAAAATCCTTATGTTACTGCTTTCTGGAAATGGTGGGAAAGTGGACTTGCTGATAGTCTAGAAGAATTGCGAGTAACTGGTGGCGAACCCTTGATGTCAGATCAAGTTTGGAAACTGTTTGACTGGTTCAATGATAATCCAAGCAAAATGCGATTTGCTGTAAATTCAAATCTTATGGCAAAAGATGATATCATTGATAAACTCATAGAAAGAAGTCAAGGCGTAAATGACTTTCATTTATATACGAGTTGTGAAGCGACAGGTAAACAGGCAGATTATATACGAGATGGTTTAGATTATAATGTGTGGAAAGATAACCTATATAGAATTATGACTAATGGTAATCTCAAGGGTGTTAATATTATGATGACTATAAACAGTTTATGTCTATTCAGTATAACTGATTTCTTAGATGATGTTTACGAAATGAAGAACTATACAAAAACTAAAGCGCCTGTTGTTAGTCTGAATCTACTTAGATTCCCAAGTTTTCAAAGTCCTCTCGCTTTGCCCGATCATATAAAAGATTATTGCAGACAGAACTTAGAATTGTGGTGGGACGATGTTAAAGATTACCCACGATGGCATGATTTTGAAAAAGCGAGTATAGAACGACTTATTGACTATCTTGTAACGGTGGACGCACCACATCGCCGTACAAGCGATAAAAAGACACTATGGAGAGACTTTAAGACTTTCTATGCACAATATGATGAAAGACGCGGTAAAGACTTAAATGTGTTTCCAGAGATACTTACTGACTGGGTAAATACTATTCCAGATACAGTAACAAAACCTATTATTAAGATGATTGATGGTGATAGTACTAAACAATATGCAGACGATCCAGATTTGAAAAAGATCGCTGAAGAAGAGGGCTGGGTACTAAAGCCAGATAGTAAAAATATTGATGAAGCATTGGGGGACTACGATAAATGAAGATATTAATATTTGGACTGCCTGGCTCTGGCAAAACTACTCTTGCTAGAGAACTATCATATCACTTTTTACTACCTCATCACAATGGTGATGTTTACAGAGAACGCATGAGCGATTGGGATTTTAGTTATTCTGGAAGAAATAAACAAGCAACTAGAATGGGTAAACAATGGGGTATATTAGATTTTGTTTGTCCTACAGAATATTTAAGAGAGATTGTCAGACCACATTTTACTATCTTTATGAACACGATAGATAAAGGTAGATATGATGACACAAACAAATTATTTGAGAAACCATTATCGTGTGATATTGAGGTAAAAGAATGGATAGAACTAAGCCAACTACGCAACTCCTTGGCAGATTTCAGCCCTGGCATAAAGGGCATACAGAGTTATTTAAACGAGCAATTTCCAAAACTGGTCAAGTAATAATACAGTTAAGAGAAACGCCATATGATGAAGACAATCCATATAGTGTAGAAGAAAGAAGAAGTATGATTTCGATTGCTCTTAATCAATCTGGATTTGTTTACGGTGAAGATTATGAAGTTATGGGAGTTCCTAATATAACGCATATTACATATGGTAGAGAAGTTGGCTATAAAATTGAGCGAGAATATCTAGATGAGAAAACTGAAGGTATTAGTGCTACAGACCTTAGGGATTTTGGATGAAAGATAATCCCTATCTTTGTGCCGCAGCCTGGACTCATACTTATGTCTCTCCACAAGGCGAGAGAAGATTGTGCTGTGCGAGTAGGGAAAAACCTGCATTTCAAAGGCAATACTTAGACGCTGATGGCAGTAATACAGACGCTTTTTTAGAATTTGATCCTCAGCGCCCTAAATTAAAAGAACATTGGAACAGCGAATACATGAAAGACATTCGTAAAAGAATGTTGAAAGGCGAAAAGATTTCTCAATGTGAGGTATGTAATGATCAAGTATTGAACTTACACACCTATAGAAAGTATTTTAATGAGACTTTATTTCCTCATAAGATAGATGAAATAATAGCGAATACAAGAGAAGACGGACACTATGATAAACTACCCATCTCATATGATTATCGTGTTTCTAATCTTTGTAATTTTAAATGTCGAATGTGTGGAGAACAGTTATCTAGTAGTTGGGAAGCAGAAAAGAAAAAACATGAAACTCAAGACTATGTTAAAGATCCTTGGTTAGAACCCACGAATCGCAAACGAATAGCAAATTTTCAGAAAGATGTTCTAGAAAAAGAATTGTTAGAAGCAGTTGCGAATGAAACAATAGAAGAGATATATTGGGTTGGTGGTGAACCCTTAATGTGGGATATACATTGGGAAGTGATGCAGAAGTTGGTTATTTCTGGACATTGTAAAGATGTTACTATTAGATATAACACTAATTTACATCGTACTAGTGGAGGTTGGGGTAATAGAAACACCCCCGGACTTATTCCTAAAGAAATAAAATGGAACAATGTTTATCTCTATAATATACTACATAAATTCAAAAGTGTAAATATATGTGCAAGCATAGATGGTGTAGGAGATGTTGGAGAATATATTAGAGAAGGTCTGGTCTGGAAAGACTGGCTCAAAAATTTCAAAGAAGGGCTCTTTCTTATTGATCGTTTTGGTAATGACGCCTTGGTCTTTGATGTTACTCTTACTACACCTGGTCTTTTCGACCTTAAGCGGTTATTTGACACCGTAACAGAACTTGATGTAAAATCATATTTTAAGTTTACATATGCGTTTGATCCTTCTGTTGTTATGAGTCCTATGTGCCTTCCCAAACATGTTAAAGAACCAATCATTCATGAACTATTAGAATACATGGAACCTAGACTTACTGAGAAGACTCAAGTATATAAAGATTCTTTGCTTGATCTTTTAGAACGAAAATCATTTGATCAAGAATATGTTACTTATCAGCAAGGACTACAAAACGGCAAAAGATATCAAGAGCATTTAGATACAATCAGAAATACCAAAATAAAATTCAGAGATACATTAAATGATGTTGCTAAGGAGTGGTGGGATGCCATCTAGCACTTTTTGTCCACTACCTTGGAAACATCTAGCGACACATCCACATGGTGCAATCACATTATGTTGTGAAGCCGCACATGATCAAAGAATGTCTGAATCTTTTAATAATGGACTCCAACGAGAATATCAGACACTTCATAGTACAGAATATAATTTTGAACAAATACAAAACAGCGATTCTTTTAGTCAAGTAAGGCTGAAGATGTTAAACGATGAAATGCCAGAACAATGTAAGCGTTGTTGGGATAATGAAAAAGTAGGAAACAAATCTAAGAGATTAATAGAAATCGAGAGACTGGATTTTACTGAAGAAGATGCCAGAAAAGTAACAAACGATGACGGCACGATTACTGAAGTTGATTATGAGTTTATAGAATTGCGACTGGGTAATCATTGTAATACAATCTGTCGAACATGTAATCCTCATTCAACATCACGATGGAAAAAAGACTATGATAAGATATTTCCTAATAACGCATATCAACTACAACAAAATTTATTTGATTGGCCACTAGATGACAATTTTTGGAATAATTTAATAGAACATTGTGATAGTCTTAGATATATTTACATTAATGGTGGAGAGCCATTATTAATAGACAAGCACCTTAGTTTTCTACAGCAACTTATCGCTAAAGGTGTAGCACAAAACATTACGCTTGTTTACTCTACGAATTGTACTGTTATTAATCATGCGTATGAAGAAGTCTGGAAAAAATTTAAAGAAGTCCAGTTGATGGTTTCTATTGATGATATTGAGACTAGAAATTATTATATTAGATATCCTACTCAATGGAGAACAGTTACTAAAACCTTAGAGTGGATTAGAAAACTTTGCATGTTCAATGCTAACATTACTTATAACATTATGCAAACAGTTTCAACATACAACATTTATTACCTAAAAGAGTTTCAAGAGTTTTTTCAAACTAATTATCCACACTGGTCTACAGATGACGGTGATGTTGGTTATATTTCGATGAATTTTGTTACAGATCCAGTAGAGTTTGATGCATCTAATTTACCAGAACAAGTAAAAGAACAAATATTGAACAAAATACGAGGTTCAGTATATCTAGGATGTAGTGATTTTTATGATACTGTTGAGAAACATTTGCAGAAGTCTGAATCGCTTGAAGATGCTAGTGAATTCTTAAAACTAACAGAGAAGATGGATAAAGTTCGTGGGCAATCTCTTAGAGACACATTTCCAGAGTTTTACAATCTTCTAAGAGGAAATAAAGAGTTCTTTTGCTCTGCGCCGTTTTCAACTATGTACATTCATCCAACAGGAGAAGTAAAAACTTGTTGTATTGGAGAATCTACTTTTGGTAGCACAAAAGAAAATAGTCTAGAAGAAATTTGGCATAATGACATGTTTACTAATTTGAGAAAAGACTTTATATCTGGAGAAATAACTGATCTTGTAGAAAAGAATTGTAGCACATGTATAAACTTTGAACGCTCTGGTATTCATAGTTTACGAGACAAATTAAATCAAGACTACGAGCATAAAATAGATAAAAGTCCAGACACAGACATTAACTTGTTATACATTGATGTCCGTTTTAATAACTTTTGTAATTTCAAATGTAGGACTTGTTATCATGAGTATAGTAGTTCAATACACAATGAAGACAAAGGAAGTAATCAAGATATTATCTATGCTGGCAAAACAGAAGACGATTTATACAATCAGATAGTTCCACATCTCGATCATGTTAATCAGATTTACTTTGCAGGTGGTGAGCCGCTAATTCAGAAAGAACATTGGTTAATACTTGACAAGTTAAAAGAAATGGGAAGAACTGACACCTCATTACAATATAACACTAATTTTAGTACATTAAAATACAAGCAGAAACATATAACAGAATATTGGAATGAGTTTGATGATGTGCTGTTGTTATTATCACTTGACGGCTGGAAAGAAGGCGCAGAGTATTGGAGACACGGTACAGACTGGGAAAAGATATACAATAATATTCTTGAAGTAAAAGATAAATGCCCACATGTACAGATGGGAACAACCACGACTGTTAGTTGGGTAAACTTATATAGTGCATTAGATTTCTTAGATCATGTTATAGATGAAAAACTTATGCTAGAAGAAAAACTGAATATTAATGTGTTACAGAAACCTCCAATATTTTCTGTTCAAGTTGTGCCAGGTTGGAAGAAAGATGAGTTGAAAGAAAGAATACAAAAGACACTAGATAAGACTACCGAGGCTTCTTTACTTAGAAACAATTTAAATGCTTTGTTAGACTACATGTATGAGGTTGAACATGATGCAAGCAATAGTGCTGGTTGGAAAACTGCATGGGATTTCTTCATAAATAGACGAGACAAGTTGCGTGGTGAAGATTTCTTTACAGCATTTCCAGAACATGAGAATATGAGATCAATAATAGAGCATGAGTGATTATCTTACATTTGAGCAAGGCGAAAAGATAATATCCTTACTAGAAAAACTAGTAGGACAACCTGCCATCCTTTCTGCACGAAAGACCGATTATATTGCACCTGAAACGCTAGTAAATCCAAACGGTCCTCATGCTGAACTAAAATATGAAAATTTTCCAGAAAAACTTTTTCCCATGACCTTTTGGTACGAAAGGCCACTGTCTGAAACTTCTAATGCAGATCCTTTAATGCAACCGCATAGTCCTTGTGGAAATGCTTCTGAAAATTCTGACAGATTTAGAGAGTTTATGTATCCTGATTCTTTTAATGGTATGAACCAGCACGATGTACTACACAGAAATGAGCATCATAATATGCGATTTCGTTATTTAGATACTTGGGAAGAGAACAAGCATATTGGAACTAATATGTATATGATAGATTTGTGGACTGTAGGATTCGGTGGAGGAGCAGTTGCAACATTAAGTAAGTTTGGAAATATCATCTCCGATATGTCAGAACAAGCAAGAAAATTAGTCGCCAATGGTGAAATGGTATTAGTTATTCGATCTGACGGTGAAGGATTTTCAGTTGATGAACATAATTGGGTAAGTAATATACATCAACAAATGATTGGATTTGGGATGCAAAACGCCAAGGTCGCTGTTACTAGTGGCGATCTCTTATTTAGAAAAAACTATGAAAAGTGGTGCGATGCTTATCCACATATGTCTAATCAATTTAGATTTAAAGCCGTTCTACCTCATGATTATTTTCATTACGCTTATCTTTTAGAATATGTAAAACGAGTTGGACTTTTTGATTGGGAAGAAGAAGTTATTCGCCCACAAAGATTGCCGCCAGAAGATGTAGGATCAGGAGACTCATACACCAATGAGTGGATTCAAGAAGTTCCAACAGACGGACAAAAAGAAAAAAACTTTCTATGTTATATGGCAGCCTCAAGAAGTCATAGATTAGCACTGTACAGCGAACTGTTACGAAGAAATCTTGTAGATGATTCGTATGTTAGTTTTTTATTTAGATATGCACATTTAAGAAACGAGGGTGGAAAGGCTTGGAATCAACTTAATGGATTTCATGATAATCATTTGAGAGAGGTATCAGAGTTACTTTTAAAGGGTCCCGAACAAGTAAACTGGCTGACACATGCTAGAGAAAAAGATTTCTTACAATATAGAGAACTTGATATTTCGCATGTGGGTGTTTCTAGTGATGATAGACAATTTAACAAAGAACATTATATTAATTCTTACTTCAGTCTTGTTGCAGAAACAAAATTTGTAGTTCCTTGGAACATATCAAAAGATCATCAAGATACACCTCTATTGGGCGAAGATGCCATGAGAGATAGAAACGAATGTTTGTTTGTGACAGAAAAAACATATAAGCCTATTATGAATTATCATCCATTTGTTATTGTTGGAAATACTGGAACATTAGCATATCTAAGAGAAGAGGGATATGCCACTTTTCCAGAAATGTTTGATGAAAGTTATGATGAGATGGAAAATGCTAATGATAGATTTCAGGCTATATTATCAGAAGTCGAGAAATTTTGTAAGTTAGATGATGGAGAAAAGAGAAAAAGATATCGAGCAGTATTGCCCGCTATCGTTCACAATAGGAAACACTACTTAGGTAGTTTTAATAAGTTAAGAAAACGCCATTTACACTGGCTATTACAGATGGGAAAATTAATAGAATGAAAATAGGATTTATTGGATTCGGAAAACTTGGTCAACCTTGCGGTGAGGTTATTGCAGAAAGAGGACATGATGTTGTTGCATATGATGTAGCGGACATTGATACAACTGTACCATTAAGAGATACGATAGAAGAAACGGTAAGAGACAGAGAGATTGTTTTTGTCGCTGTTCCTACACCACATGATCCAGCGTATGATGGCAAAGAACCGACATCTCATTTACCACCCAAAGATTTTAATTACGACATCGTGTGTGATGTTCTAAAAGAAGCAAATAAACACATGAATGAAGATCAGTTATTGGTGTTAATAAGTACTGTTTTACCAGGCACTGTTAGGCGAACTTTTGTTCCTCTTATTACCAATACGAGATTTGTATATAATCCATATTTAATTGCTATGGGAACTGTTGCGTGGGATATGGTAAATCCAGAAATGATAATGATTGGCACTGAAGACGGAACATCAACAGGCGATGCGAAACAGTTGATAGGATTCTATGCTACTATTATGGATAATAATCCGAGATATGTTGTTGGAACTTGGGACGAGTGTGAATGTATCAAAGTTTTCTATAACACTTTTATCAGTGCAAAACTGGGTCTTGTTAATATGATACAAGATGTTGCAGAAAAACAAGGCAATATTAATGTTGATGTAGTTGCTAATGCTTTGCGAGATAGCACACAGAGAATTATGGGTCGAGCATACATGAAGCCTGGTATGGGAGATGGCGGTGCTTGTCATCCAAGAGACAATATCGCATTGAGATATATGGCACATAATTTACATCTGGGTTATGATCTGTTTGCTAGTATTATGGAAGCGAGAGATAAGCAAGCACTTAACATGGCATGGTCTATACTTAATCAGGGCGAGAACATTCATTTCACTTCGGATTCATATAAGCCCCATGTTTCCTATACAGAAGGTAGTTTTAGTTTGCTAGTGCAGTATTTCATAAAAGAGAGAGGTGGTAATATTGTTGAAGCGAAAGATGCAGATGTGATTGTTGTTGTTCATGAAACTGATGAAGTGCCAGAAGATTTTAAAGGTATTATTTTTGATCCATGGAGAAATCATACTGGCGATAATGTAATTAGATACGGAGATACTAGATGAAAAGGCTTTGGGAAAATATCAAGTACAAATACAAAATGTGGAAAAGAAAAAGACAGTATAAGAAGCGTTTGAAAGAATTAAAAGAAAAGGATCCTTTCATATATGATTAAGTGGGGTATATCAGCAGGTTCACACGATGCGGCTTTGGCGGTTGTTGATGATGAAAAGATTTTGTTTGCTAGTCATGCAGAACGATTTAGTAAAATAAAAAACGATTCTCATTTAAATTCTGGTATAATACGAGAAGCATTAAAACACGGAAAACCAGACATAGTTTTTTGGTATGAGAATCCATTGCTTAAAGCAACTAGACGGTTACTTGCAGGACAAAAAAACATATGGTTAAATCCAACATCTTATTGTAGAGCATACGGTATTGATGCGCCAGTAAAATGGGGCAATCATCATGAGAGCCATATGGCCGCTGGATATCACACTAGTAAATTTAAGAAATCTGCTACACTTGTTATTGACGCCATAGGCGAATGGAATACAACAACAATATGGAATCAAGATAAAAAAGTTTGGTCTAAAAATTATCCAATTTCATTAGGTCTTTTTTACTCAGCATTTACTGAGAGAGTTGGATTAAAACCTAATTGCGATGAATATATTTTAATGGGTATGGCCGCTTATGGAAATTCAGAAAGATATTATGCAGAAATTAAAGAGATGTGTGAATCTCGTTACAATTTTCACAAGGGTGTCAGGTGGTGGAAATCAGAATTAAAAGAAGAAGATTATTTTGATGTAGCCGCGGCAGTTCAAAGAGTATATGAAATCTATTTTCGTAATTTATTAATAATTACAAAGAAGAAGACAGGACAATCTAATTTAGTTCTTATGGGCGGTTGTGCATTGAATTGTTTAGCAAACAGAATAATTCCAGAGTATTTTAATTCTCATTGGATTATGCCTAACCCTGGAGATGCCGGTTCGTCATTGGGAGCCATCTTGGCAAAAGCGAATTATAAGAATTGGTCGTCAATGGCAACATTTCCTTTTACTCCTTATCTAGGATATAACATTGATAAGAAATATCCAGTAAATGATTTAATAGAATTGCTATTGATAGACAAAATAGTAGGTGTTGCAAATGGTAAAGCAGAGTTTGGTCCTAGAGCGTTGGGTAACAGAAGTCTACTTGCTGATCCGAGAGATCCAGATATAAAAGACAAAGTTAATAGAATTAAACAGAGACAAGAATTTAGACCATTTGCTCCTGTTATAAGACAAGAAGATGTTGCACAATATTTTGATGTGGGAAATACTTTTCAATCTCCATATATGCAACAAGTGGTGACATGTAAAAATCCAGAACAGTTTCCTGCGATTGTTCACAAAGATGGCACTAGTAGAGTTCAAACTGTCGAGAAAAGAGAACACGCTGGATTATATAGTCTACTAACTAAATGGAAAGAAGAGACTGGTTGTCCAATGTTGTTGAATACTAGTCTGAATATAAAGAACAAACCAATTGTCAATGATGAAGATGATGCAATGAAATTTGAGAAAAAGTATGGCGTTTCTGTCTTATAAAATACCCGTAACTTGGAACAAAGAGTCATATGAAGATTTAGAATATTTTCATAAACCAGTTTCTGATAAATTACTGAGATTGTGGCGCTCAAGAGGCTATAATCATCTCACAGTTAATGGTTTATTATATGATCAGAGTGCT
>Ga0114933_10002209_pt1 | contig 20510 bp, 17 predicted proteins | sample 4SBtaG_FD_89691 | JGI IMG/M metagenome (GOLD analysis project Ga0114933, IMG submission 89691) | Deep subsurface microbial communities from Kolumbo volcano to uncover new lineages of life (NeLLi) - 4SBTROV12_W25 metaG | ecosystem: Environmental > Aquatic > Marine > Volcanic | place: Kolumbo... | reverse complement strand
GTTTTTATCATACCAATTACGGGTATGATTCACTATATGCACAACTGATAGCATTACGGGGACTTCGACTAAGACTCCCACTACGGTTGCTAACGCCGCTCCGGAATCAAATCCAAATAAACTAATCGCTGTAGCAACCGCCAATTCAAAAAAATTACTTGCGCCGATAAGCGCCGATGGGCCCGCTATGCAATGGGCAACTCCAAACTTTCGATTTAAAATGTAGGCTAATCCAGAGTTAAAATAAACTTGGATAATAATAGGAATTGAAATAATTACAATGATCATCGGATGAGAAAGAATCTGATTCCCCTGAAATCCGAATAATAAAACTAAAGTAAACAAAAGAGCATTTAGAGAAAATGGGCTTAGCCTTTGAACCAGTTTTTGAAGTTCCTGCTCCCCACCTCTTTTTAACATAATCGACCGCCAAATTTGGGCGGCAATGACGGGAACGACGATATAAAGGATTACAGATAAAAATAGCGTTTCCCAAGGAACAACAATTTCAGATAACCCAAGTAGTAAACCAACGATAGGAGCAAAGGCAAAAATCATGATGGTATCGTTTAACGCAACTTGGCTTAGAGTGAAATTTGGTTCGCCCTTTGTCAGATTACTCCAAACAAACACCATTGCCGTACACGGCGCAGCCGCAAGAATTATCAAACCTGCTATATAAGAATTTATTTGATCGGGAGGTAAGTAAGGCGCAAAAATGTTGGAGATAAACAACCAACCTAATACAGCCATTGAAAATGGTTTGATTGCCCAGTTGATAAAAACGGTAACCCCTATGCCCTTCCAATGCGTTTTGATTTCATGCAAAGCCTGAAAGTTTACTTTCAAAAGCATGGGAATGATCATAATCCAAATTAAAACTGCAACTGGGATATTGACCTGGAATATTTCAATACGTCCTATAGTTTTAAAAAACTCAGGAATGAAATGACCTAACGTTATTCCAAAAATAATACAGAGGAATACCCAAATACTGAGATATTTTTCAAAAAAACCTAAGTCAAAGTTGTTATTTGGGATGTCGAGAGTATCGGATTTTAATGTCATCCTTTTATTGACGTAGTATTCATTTAGCCTATCTACGAATTTTCTAGGCGAGAGTAGATTCAATATTATGAATCCATTGATTTTTTTGAAAAGGTTTTTTCAGTATAAGATTGATTCCTTCAACAATGTCTTGATGAGAGGAGTCGGCATCTTCTAATAGGATGGTTGAAATGTCGGGCGATAACATTGTCGCAGCCGAAAGAAAACTAACTCCATCCATGTACATTAAATCCTGGTTGGAAATTACGGCGGAAAATTTGTTTTCGTTTAGCAATATTCTAATTCCTTCTATACTGTCAGACGCTGTTCGGACATCGAAACCATTTTCCGTTAATTCATTTTGCATGGACAAACGAAAAAAAATATTAGGATCTACTAACAATATGCGAGGTTTAAAGCTATGAGGATGTCGGTGAATAATCATAGTAAAGAACCTTAGAAATTTTTCTTTTATTTAACAACAGGGTTGTTAGCTTTGTATTAGATCAGGGTTAGGAATTTTAATTTCTAAGGAAAAATAAAAAAACCACGCCAAAAAATTCCCGCTCGGGACACTCTGGCGTGGTTTTAATAAATAAAAACTTAGTCTAAATTATTCAGCGGCTACCGGCTCTTCAATCGCTTCAGGTTCTGAACATGTGATTTTGAAATCCTGATCAGGAGCTTCTTTTTCCGTCTCTTGCCTCCAACTTAATTCTATAGATAGCTTTTCTTTGTCGCCTTTTAAGGTAGCTTCAAGCTCTATTTCAATATTACCTGAAGGTTTTAACGTAACCAAATCGGTACTTTGTTGGATGCAAATTGTTCCTTCTTTCAAACCGTTAACTATTTCCTCTAAATGGGTGATTACTCGGTCTAAATCCATTTCGCCTTTTAAACTTACAGATTGCTTTGACATGAATGCCTCCTTTAAAAATGTTAATTAACGTTTAACGCTGAGATCGAATTTTGGTTGATATTTTTATTGCCGTCTTTTGAATTGATGATATTTGATATAGCGTCGGCAGCTTCATCAAAATCGACGCTGCCAGAAATCTCCAATATTGGAAATCCACTCAATTCAGAAACATAGCTTTCATCCGATAAGTTATCCTGAACGACTATTTCCTCAGGTTCGTAAAATAATCCGGGAGATTTCATAAAGGCTCCCAAAAGATCTCTACGGTCTGCAAAATCTACGAAATTTGTCTTTAAATTTTTATTGCTATGATCCCAATTTAACATAACGATTAAGTTCATGGGCGCCGCTAAGACAAATTTGTCTGGGCCAAAACATTCGTCGATGTATACGTCGTATTTATGTTCCAGATTCCAAAGTTCGGCCCCAGTTAATTCTCTAAACTTTTCACAATCCTCTTTAGGCATTACACCTTGCAGATCCGGGTTGTTTAAAGCGGTTCCTGGATTTATTCGAGGTAGTTTGGCCACGCCGATCATATTTATTGCAGAGTCCTCTTTTTTGAATAATAATCGGTCGTTACTTACAAATTTAGCCCCTCGACTCATTAGGTGTAACGCCAGGGTTGATTTACCCATTCCAGAAAATCCGGCCATGGAAATTCCAGCTCCTTGCCAAACAACTCCAGCGGCATGAGCCAGGAAGTAGTCCTGGTTTAATTTCCATTCCATAAATCGATTATTGATGAAATTGATAACTTGATTCGAATTTTGAATACAAGGACCAATAGCGATGTTATTACCTTTGCCAAACAGGAACAACATACCGGTTAGACGTTTTCTAACTAGACGTCCATCAGGGAGGTCGACAAATTCTTCTTTAATTTTGGTCTTTCCTGGATCGGGCTGTTTTACGGTTAAATCTAAGTCCCAATTTGGAATGTCTCCTTCAAATGAATGGATTGTGATATGAGGTTTGTTATTAGAGACATTAGAAATGAAAGGCTTGAAATAGTGTGCCAGGTCTTGCTTCAATTTTTCCGAATTTGTCAAACAATCGATTCGACAATCGCCAAAGATCAACTTTAATCGATGAGACGAAGTAAATTTGTTTTCAAGTTGTCGCCGGGCTTCCTGAATTGACTCAGGGCGTTTATTCATTTTTTAACCTTTTTAAAGTGTAATCTATTAATAAAGGCGCCGCATCGATTCCATGAGCTTCTTTCAAACCCCTGAAACCGCCAAAAGCAGACACCTCGAAAATTTTTGGCCCATCTGGTGTTTCGACTAAATCCACGCATGTAAAATCCAAATTAAAAAGAGATTGCGCTCGATGAGCTAAGTCGATAATTTCCTGAGATGGTTCAAAAGGTTCATATTTCCCGCCGGAATTGATGGTGGTGTTCCACGAGCCCTTCTTAGGGATCCGGGCATAGGTTGCCAAATATTCGTTGCCTAAAAAAACGATACCCAAATCTTTACCGGGAATTGGGACAATTTTTTGGATATAGATCATGCTATTTCCCTGAGCTTTGTAGGACTCCAGTTTTGGACGTATCCCATTAGAGGCCTCAACCACTTCCATGCCGCGCGCTTTAGAAGTATAAAGAGGTTTTAAAACGGCTTTGCCATAATGTTGTATCGCCTGGTAGGCTTCGTCTATGCTTTCCGTTAAAAATGTAGATGGAATGGGTATATTGCCTTTTTTAAGTTTGAGCGTGCATGTCATACGGTCTAGCAGACCCAGAATACTTTTTGGGGGCGAAAAAAATGGTATTCCTCCTTGAGAAAGAGAATCTAAAATTTCCAAACGGTTGATCAAGTCTGGGGAATATTGAGCTCCTATTTTTTTAATGATAAAGGCGTCAAAGGATCGAAGGTCTAAAGATCGCTGACCGATATAATCACTTTCAAGGTCAAATGAAACGTTGGCCATGTCTATTAAGTGACGGTTTCCTGTTTTTTGTTCGACGGCATCCGCTAGATGTTCCGACGACCAGCTTCCAGGAACCCCTATGATTCCAATTTTTTTCATATAATTGTTAAACCATAAAAATGTTAGATCATAAATAGGTTAATACTTTTGGAACCAAATTAAATTTTTCCCACGGTTGATTTTGGTGCGAAGCGACTTTTTCCATAAGATAGAGCGCTCTTTGTTGCATAGTTTCCGAAAAGCTTTCATCGAATTCGAAACGCGTCGATGTAAAAAAGGACCGTCCCAAACCTAATGCTAACCGGACCTCAAAAGTAGGATCTGAATTTTTTTTAGCGAATTTTTGGCCGAATTTAAAAAAATCTAAAGAAAGTTTATTCATCCGATCTCTAACTTCTGGCATAAAAATTGGCATTCGGAAAATAGAAACCAAAAAAACCGAAATGTCCTGAACATAGTCATGACGACCAGACCGATAGAGATCGATAAAATGAATTCGATGTTCTTGATCGTTATAAATGATATTGTCTAGGTTAAAATCACCATGAGACCATACCGAAAATGGAGCTTTTAATTTTTTTTCAATTTCGCCGCATTCGTCGACCAATTCTTCAAAAGAGTAGGTTACCAAACTTCCAATTTGTCGAGGTTTTAAATTAAATTTTGGATGGGCTTTATGAATATCAGAGGCCCTAGATTTCAATTGTTTAATAAAGTTTGCTGATATGGGAATTGGTTCTAGAGTTTGTGTCCAAATGTCCCAAAGAAGTTTTTGAAGCAATTCAACCGATTCGTTTAGACAACATCCTTTAGGGTCCAATAAAGATTTTTGAATGGTAGGACCTTGTAAAAACTCTAATAATATAGAGGCGTTTTTCCCGTTTTTCTGAAAACTAAAAATTTTGGGAGGCAGCCCAGGTCGAAGTGATTCCCATTTTTCGATGTTCTCTTTTTCTTTTTCAAGTTTGTTGGCTTTACCTTCTTTAAATATAACGGGCCGTTCATAGTTATTATCATTCCCATTCGCATTTTCTTTTTGAACCCGACTAATTTTACATCCTGATTTAGTGCCTAAGAAAGCTTCGATTTTCAGTTCTTCAAGCGAGCCCTTAACGTCTATGGCCTCAATGGAATCGTCCATGCCTTCGATATGCTGAATTTTGACTCGTTCTCCCACGATTGCAAAAATAATGGCTTCGCCAATATTTAATAAAGAATCTCCAATTCGTTCCAAATAACGCAAAATAAAAAGAGTTGTGACCAGGTTTTCTGTGTCGCTTCCTCCGCGTCGTAAATCGCTCATGATTTGTCTAAAATTTAAGCTAAAGAACTCGTCAAGTTTTGCTTCAGAACGGCAAATATTTAGGGCTAAATTTAGGTTTTTTGACTTAAAGGCTTTGTCTATTTGTTTTAAAGAACTTAAGATTTCTTTGAAAGCTTGATCGTAATTGAATCGGTGGATAAATTCGTGAGGTTCTAAGTATTCAGTTTGTCTAACGATATTGACGGCAAAGTCTGCAATGCGCTCCAGGTTGTTGCCAATAATGTATAGGGAACGCATAATATCCAGTTCGCGTTTGGTGAGTTTTTTCTTGATACTGCTATAAAAACTCTCTTTTTCAATGACGCTTTTTAAATTATCTATGTAGTCGTCCCGGGCGAGAATTTTGTCTATTGTTTTTGGGGTGGGTTTGTTCAAAACTTTTAGTGTTTCTTCAACTTGATTGGTAGTTTCCAATATAATCAGTTGAAGATTGTTGGCAATATCGCCCTTTAATATGGTTTTAACATCCGACATAATGTTTTAGCTTACTTGCCAGCTTTGATTTCTAACGGGTCAAGACTAAGGTCTTTTCCTTCCTTCCCCTCAGTCCAACTTACTTTAAGATTGATTTTTACTTTACGGTCTTTTCTTTTAGCGCTGACTCCCATTCGAAGTAACCCATTGGGTTCTAAAATAAACTTCTTCTGTTTAGTTCCAAAAAGAAGTTTTCCGTTTTGAAAGCCTTCAGTAAGAGCCTTCAAATACTTAATGATAAGCTCGGTATCTTGTATCGACTCATGTTTGAATTCGTCTTCTGAATCAGCCATAATCTGTTCTTTGCAAAAAAGTTTGAATATCAGGGATTGGTCTTCAAAAACATAGAAGTCCCTCTCTAACCCCATAGGGGTTTTAAAAAAGTCGTGAAATGTACTAATTCAACAGTGTTCTTTTAATTGAGCCGGGCTTTATACTCTTCAATAAGCTTCAAACGGTCCATATTGGCCAGGTTTAAACTTTTTCGAATGTGTAAATCCTCCCATGCCAACTGAACGCCAATTTGCCGGCTCGCTTTTTCTTTATTTTGAACTTCCGGATTTTTTACTTTTTCTCCCATGTGGCAATCGTCGCCCATGGAAATGATTAGTTTTCTTCGGCCGTTTCTGTTTTTATTATGATTGGCAACTACATTGATAAGAAAATCTGTGTATTGCCGTGATTGCGGATTCCAAACCTCGTAGCCATCAACATCGTATTCTGCCAATAAGATAGGCCAAAACTGTTCGGGATGTGGAATCAGGATCCCTCCTCCAAGCGATCGCGTTTCTTCAATAAAATCCTCGGCTCGATAAAAATATTCTGGGCTGAATTCTTTTTTTACGATTTTCTTAACCGTTCTAATAAATGATTGCGCGCGGTTGATCAACCGATCGTCAAACTGTAGACGCAATAAGTCGAAGTAATTAGCTAGAAGTTTATTTTTGATATGATCTATGGGCGTTGAAGTTTCATTTTTGTTAAAAAGTTTAAATAATTTTCGGGTTCCCCATTGAACAAATCGAATGATGTCGTCGTCGGCTGCCGTTGAGGTCGCGGCGGCTTGTAATCGGTTTTCGAATTTGGGATCTATGATCGAATCCATCAATTCAAATAATTGCGAGGATCGATAATTTCTAGTGTGATGACACATGGACCTGAGAACATCGGCGTTTTCAATTTTAGAATTCTCAAAATGTAAAAGAAATTGAACTTTCTTTTGAAATTGAGGCGCGTAGCAATCAACTTCAACCCCAGAGTACTCTCCGTCGTAGGAGAGAATTTCATTATGTTGGGTAGGAATAATTAATTCCTTTGTTTTGTTGGGAAAGGTTGCATTAACTCGTTGACGAATAATTTCCATGGGAACAAATTCAGGATGCCAGTGCAAAGCTGTGACCGTATCTTGTTTTGGGAATACTTGCGCCGGTTCCAAGATGCGTTCTGTTTGTTCCTGAGTTAGTTTTATCGTTACTAATTTTTCATATGCATTTTGGTCCCATTCCGTTATTTCTTCAGAAAGGTTGTCTAGGGTTGAAGAAGGCGTTGAAGAAATTGGTTGCTCAGAAGCTTCTTTGATGGTTTTTAACACCGGAGTTTCCGGATTTGATATTTTTTCGTTTGGTTGAATTTTTAAAACGGCATTAGACTGTGGCATGAGGCCTCCTTATCGGATTCTAAAAGAGAATCTTGGAAAATGGTGGGGAGTTGGATAAAACTATTTTTCAACTCAATGGCGGATGATTTTAGGAAAGAATGGGAATTTGTCATGATTTTTTTGGCATTCAAAGTTAAATTCTTTCTTGTAAAATATTATGATAGACAATGTTATAATTTGAATAATTTTAATGAAAATCTAACAAACGAAGATTTGATTTTTGTTTGATCTTTATTAGACGTTAAAGCGTTTTCCTTCCAGTTTTTCTAACTTATTCCTAATCCACTAAATTCCTTTTTCGTTTTATCCTTAAATCAAATGTTGTAATGATTTTTATAAGGAATATTAATGCTTAAAACAATTAATCCGGATATTTTCCGAGAATCTGATATTCGAGGCGTAGTGGAATCCGATCTGACGCCTGAATTTGTAGAAAACATAGGGAAGGCGATCGGTACCATGCTTCGGCGGTCAGGAGGAAGAACGCTTACGTTGGGTCGTGATGTGAGGCCAAGTTCTGATATGATTCGCGAAATTTTGGCTAAAGGAATAATATCTACAGGCTGCCATATAATTGATGTTGGTATTGTGCCAACGCCAGTTTCATACTTTTCTCAACACCATTTTCAAACCGATGGCGGAGTTATGGTCACAGGGAGCCACAATCCATCGGAGTTTAATGGTTTCAAAATCTCAATTGGCCAAAATAGTATCTATGGAGATAAAATACGCGAATTATATCGTCAAATTCTTCAACAAGATTTTGTGTTGGGGAATGGGCAATTGGAAACTAGGGAAATTAAAGAAGCTTATATAAAAAATATATGCGAAAGAATTCAAATCTCGAAACCTATCAAATTGGTGGTGGATGGAGGCAATGGATGCTTTGGGTTGGTTGGCCCAGAGCTTTTATGGCGTTTAGGTTTAGAACCCAATGAGTTGTATTGCGAACCTGACGGAGAGTTTCCTAACCATCACCCAGATCCTACAACTGAAAAAAATTTAAAAGATTTACAAACCCGCGTTAAAGATGAAAGAGCCGATGTTGGGATTGGGTTTGATGGAGATGTGGATCGAATTGGCGCCATAGACGATCAAGGAAATATAGTTTGGGGAGATCATCTCCTCATCCTTTTTGCTCGTCACATTTTAAGCAAACATCCAGGGGCGACCATTATTGGAGAAGTAAAATGCTCTCAAAACTTATTTGACGATATTAAAGAAAAAGGGGGAGTGCCTGTTATGACCGCTGCCGGGCATTCTTTGATTAAGAATAAAATGCGAGAAACAGGAGCGCTTTTAGCTGGGGAAATGAGCGGGCATATTTTTTTCGCAGATGAATACTTTGGTTTTGACGACGCAATTTATGCCGCTTGTCGGTTACTTCAAATCTTAGATCAATCGGATAAAAAGTTGTCCGAACTATTAATTGATCTTCCTAAAACGTATTACACTCCAGAAATTCGCATCGATTGTCCCGATCAAGAAAAATTCCGTGTCGTGGAGGAAATGGCGAAATACTTCAAAAGTCGGTTTGAAGTAATCGATATTGATGGAATCAGGATCAATTACCCTGATGGATGGGCTCTCGTGAGAGCTTCCAATACCCAACCGGTATTGGTTTTAAGGTTTGAGGCTCTGTCCGAAGCTCGTTTGAAAGAATTTCAAGAGCTTGTAAACGACCAACTGGCCCAGTTCGATTGTATCGAGTCCATACAACTCAGCCAGACCATTTCCTAAGACGTTTGTCCATTTATATAGGAGATTTCGTCACATGAAATTTAAGTCCAGTTACCTGTTTTGGGTTGAATGGTATTTATTAATCGTCTTCTTTTTTATGGGATCGTTTTCTGCTCATGCTCGAGAAATCGTACGGGCAGAATTCACCTCCACTCCGATACCGGAACAAATCGAAGCGCTTGAAAGCCCCTATACAAGGTCGGCTATTCGAGTTTTTTATGACGATCAATCTTCTAAGGAAATCTTTTTAAATTATAAGGAGCTATTCCGTTCGGGAGATCGTATTGAGGAAAGCTATGCGGGAGCTGTTATTGATAGTAGGGGAAATACCATCACCGATTGGGGCTCGGCTCAACTTCCCTTTCGGATTCGTAAGGGCCCCATTTTTTCATCCGCCCCAGATGGAAATACTTTTCTCAGGATTCCCAAAAAAGTTTCTTCAGATTCCGGTTCTCTTTTCCTGGTAACACACTTCGAATTTCATAGTTGGGTAGAGAACGAAGATAAGAGTCTTCCTCCCTTTAAATCCAAATATTTTGCTCCGATGACAATAAACCTGACAACATTAGAGCAAGATACTAACAACGGACAGTTAACTGCGAAACATCTGCGAAATATTGACTCTAGTAATGTCCAAGGATTTTGGGTTCCCTGTGCTGCAAGCAGGACTCCCTGGAACACACATTTGGGATCTGAAGAAACCGAACCCAATGCCCGATGGTTTGAAAACAAGTCGCTTGAAAATATAAATTTATACCTGGGGACTCCAAAGAAAACCGTGAAAGAGGGAGGGGCTAATCCTTATCGATATGGTTTTCCCATAGAAATCCAAGTGGACTCGGAAGGAAAGACACAGGTTTTTAAACGATATGCGATGGGAAGAATCAGTTTGGAACTTGGAATCGTTATGCCCGATGAACGGACCGTTTATTTATCCGATGATGCAGTAGATGGGATTCGTCTCATGTTTATTGCCGACCGGAAAAAGGATTTGACCTCGGGAACATTGTATGCCGCAAAATGGTTTCAAACAAAAGCTTTTGGTGGAGGAGAAGCCGATTTGGGATGGATCAAATTAGGTCATACGGAAGAAGAAACGATTCGGGAATTTTTAAATCAGAGGATAACGTTTTCTGATATTTTTGATTGGAAGAAGAACAAATCTTTTATGGTTTCTCCCGCTTCTTCAGAAGGATTTCGTCCCATTTATGTCGATCAAGGATATACTCCAAAAATTGAAAATCCCCAAAAAAAGCCTTCAACCGATCTTTCTGTAAATGGGAAAGCCATGTTGCTTGAGAAACCATTACAGATCCTTCTAGATCCCAAAATAGAATACCTCAAAATAAAACCAGAAATGGAAACGGCCGCAGCGTTTCTGGAAACCCGTCGGTTCGCTGCATTACGGGGCGCTACAGCAGAATTCACAAAGCTGGAGGGACAAGCTTTCAATCGAAAAGATGGAAAATTATATACCGCTCTTTCCAAAGCTTATGAAGGTATGCTGGCAGGAAAAAATGAGGCACGTTTTCAGGATGACATACAGTTAACTGGAAATCTCGAAGATTTGGATTGTGGTCTGATATATGAAAGCGACCTGGGAGGAAATAGAGTAGATACCGAAGGAAACCCTATTCCCAGTGATTGGGTTGCTATCAACATGAAAGCTTTGTTAGTTGGAAAGGGGGACGGTAAAGGGTCTTGTGATTCAAATTTAATTGCAAACCCAGACGGTCTAGAATATTCGGATAGCCTTCGAACATTGTTCATTGGAGAAGACAGCAATAAAAAACACATGGCTGATTTTCTTTGGGCATATTCCATAGACTCCGGTCAATTATCACGCATCCTGGTTGCTCCTAGGGATTCTGAAGTTTCTGGGTTATTTTTGGTTGAAGATTTGAATGGGTTTGCCTATTTATTCAGTAATTTCCAGAGAGATATTTTTCCAGAAACATTTTGGGAAAAAATGACTCCAGGGATTGCTAATAAACACGTTGCGGAAAGAGATTTGAGAGGGATTGTAGGGTATCTGGGGCCCATTCCAATGGAAGCGAAATAAGCTTGATTAAATACGGTCTCTATGAAAAAAAATGATAGTTCCGAACCGGTCACTTTACTTCTTCCCATAAAAAGAAAAATCCCGATCCATAAGCTTTGAAATAGAAAAATCCATTCCGGACTCCAAAGGTTGACAATAGCAACTACAAGATCAACCACAAAAGACGCCTTGATCTGAATAACTTAAAGGATGCAGTGATTTTGCCCAAAGGTTAAAAAAGGAATGCCTGAGGCAAATATAGGTCATTTGCCTAGGTATATTGAACCCGTTTAACTAACTGGAGTTGACGGTGGGATATGAACTACAGCTTACTGATTAATAATCATTTGGTCGGGTAGGGAACCTTCCTTTATATTGATCGTCGGAACTGTAGCCAAATTGTAGCCAACAGGACCTTAATCCTCGTAAGTAACCGGACTCCCCATAATCCTCAGAATTTCCAGCAACCCTTGATTTTAAAGAAGAAACGAAGCTACAGGCATAAAATTAAGTGGTATTGAAATTCTCTTCCTTCGAACTCTCACGCCGGAAACAGGGGTTCGATTCCCCTTGGGGCTATCCTTTACAATTCATTTATTTATATCGTCTGGATTCTCTTCAATTGTCTCAATTCCAATTTCAATTAAAATATTGAAACAAAATGGTTTTTTCCTTTTTTAAATGAAGGAAATAATTCTATAAGTGCATACGGCCCCAAAGGCCGGATACAGAACAGTTTTCTCATAGTGCCGCATTTGGAAGTAATGATTCTTTTTACCTGAATATCTTGGTTTTTGAAGAAAAAATTTGTCTGTCTAAGTGAAAGAATGGTTTTAATGCCGTGGGCAAATTGTGGTCAAAGAATTTTATAACTTTGGAAGACAGATAAAGTAGGGAAGGAGGTTATCTTTTTTATTGGTTAGGGATGACTTCCAAGAATGAACTCGCCGACGGATGTTTCGGCATAGTAATCCAAACCGGCAATCCGCGCAAAGGCATCCGCATCGCCGCCGCCCAAAGCGCAGGAAGCGAGATCCATCGCAGTTGCAGCCAGGTACATCGTCTGGTATAAAACGCCTACATTTTTCAAAATTAACGAATAGGCTAACGATTCATATTTCCAATTGACGCGGTTGAATCGTGCGGAGACGGTGATCAAAATGTCCGGAAACGTCTCTCCTCCATAACTATTTTGAGCGTCTTTCAATAGACATTCCACTTCCGAATCCAATGGCCGGAGGAGATTTAATTGATGCTTCAAGGGATTGTAATGGTATAACCCCGGTTCCATCCCCTCGCAGCGGTGTATTATAGGATACAGTTCAAGCTCGTAACAGGCCCCGCCTCCGGGATAAGGACGGTTGGACGCTGGATAAAAAACGCCCTTTGATGGATCGGCATCCTGCAGGGATCTAACTCGGGCCACCCGATATAAAAACTCTCCTAAGCGCTTGCTGTCCAAAGGCGCATCCCCATAACTCCGAATCGATTGTCGATTTTCTAACACTTGGGCGAAAGAAGGATCATTTTTCATGAGGGATTCCAAATCAGGTTTATGCAAATCGATCCCGTCGTCATTCATCGCAGGTTTGACCGCAGGTCTGGGATCAATTGTATTCAAGAAACGGAACGTGCCTCCGAACCCATTATCATGTCTTCCTAATCGGCTTTTGGCATGAAACAGTAAATCGTGAAACTCCCATTGTTGGAGAGGTAAAGATTCTTTTACCGATTCGCCGTTCTGTACGTCTGCCAGTTCGATGGCCTTAGCGCTCAGGCAAAACGCGATCAGCGTTTCCAAAGTGTTCTCGGCAAATTCCGGGTTCAAGGTTTGCAGCTCTGCCAAAGTTTGCGGGCTTGCCAATTGATGGACGACTGCCGCCGCTTTCCAGTCATGAAGTTGGATTTTGGCATGTCCCAACGACGATTCTAAAACGGTTGTTTCTTGTTCAGAATGCAGGTAAGCGAATCGCGATAGAACGTATTTTGCGTCTGGATTTATGGTGGTTTTTAAAAAATTGAACTGAGGCGAACCAGGTTGCAAGGTCGCGATGCAACGACCATTCTGGTTTAAAGGATAACAAATTAAATTGAGTTTTCGGAATTGCTCCAAATTATAATAAAAGCGGGCAAGCGATCCTGAACCCTCTGCCTGAATATATAAATCGGCAAGGGTTTCTTCATCGGTTCCTTCTGCGCAAAGTATTTCGATGGCGGTTTTTAATCCAGGCTTTAGACTTTTGAACTTGAGAGGCCCTTTTGGGGTATTCAAGCAAAATCCATTGGTGGAATCTCCCGTCAAGGCAACCGGTTTCTTAAGCGCAATAAAAAAAATCATTTGGCGATACCTAGGCTGGCTAACGCGAACGCTGTTAAAGAAACATGGGGATTGGATTGAGTTCTTCTTCTGGAGTGGGATTCTCCAGCCAGCCCATTTTCACGGGCACGTCGTACAATCGGCCGGGAGCAAACCGTTCCCAAAAATGGCGCAGGCCGGGTACAATAACTTTGACCACGCTCAATCCAGTTTCCGCCCGGGTTTGGTCCAACACAAACATTTCCATTCCCAGGTTTTCGACAATGCGTTGACAAGTTCGCACGTCTTCTAGAAAATCATCGGTCGACAATAGCGAATAATCGGTCAACATACTATGTGTTTGATTTTCATCGGCCACCAGATAGGGTTGGTTGTCTAGAGTCGCATTCCCATACCAATGTACCATTTCATCGTCCATTTTAGAATGATCCGAATTCTCTTCAAAGCCTTTGGCGAAGTTCAAACTTTGATTCATTTCTGTTAAAGCGCGTTGCAGAGCGATCTTGGGATCGAAGTGCGATCCAAATCCCACAGTGATATTTTCGGTGTCGCCGATCATTTTCCGCGACAATCCCGCGAAAGTGGGAATCCTCAAATCGCTCGTCAGGTCCAGCGCCCAAATTTCCCGATCCAACGTTTTATAATAGTCGATCTGGTCTGCGAAATAAGGTTCCTCAAAACTCGCCAGATCCACTCCCGGTTTTTTTATCCGGTTGTACCACCACAACGCCACGGCATCGCGTTCTACCAGCTCGAAAAAACCCTGCAGGATCGCCTCTTCCAACGTGTTTCCCGAAGCGTTGCCATTGGAGTCTCCCCGACAGAAATCGGGTTCGTCCAGTTTCTTGGGATAGAAATATAAATAAGACGTTGGCAGGTATTTGCAATGCTTTCCCGAAAGAGACCAGACTGGAGTCCAAGAAATCACAGTATCATCATCTAATCTTTCAGTTACATAATTGAACCTTGATTCGCGGGCGTTCAATGTTTCCCTATTTTTATATTGCCTGTCGCTGAACTGCATGCAGTCATTAGGATGAATGGCCTGCTTGCCCAACGTGTTATAGCTCGATCGAGTTCGAAATACGTCCCCCTTAAACAGTCCGCTATATCGTTCGATAGCTTCGCACAAGGCGCTGACTTTGGCCTGGATTTCGGTTTTTCCTTTGCCGGCAGACATGCTCCGCAAGCCTAACTTGAGCATTTTTAAATTATCGGGAAGCATAGCCATGTTAGACCCCGAAATGTAAACCGGAACCTTTTCATCCGGGCTGATCGGTTCAAGGCATTGGACCACCCCGGTGATGGGGCTGACTAGATGCCGGTATTTTTTCAAGGTGGTTTCGGGGCTTACGGTTCGGTGTCCGCCATCGCTGGTGAATTTTTTTTTAACGCTTTGCAATTCTGGGGCCTGCGGCTTTGCGACTGGTTTGACTTCACCGCAAATAGAACAATCTGACAGTTTTTGGAATTTGTGGATCTGTGTTTTCAGGGTCGATAAGTTCAGCGTCGCCATTTGCGTTTCCGAAATGATAGTCGGGGTGTCGATGACGATTCGGGATACTTCCAAAGCGGCCAGGTTCCAGGCTATCTGTTGCGTTCCCGGGGTGGAAACTGGAGTGACGGGTAAGAAATCTGATTTTGAAGATAATCGGCGTACAAAACTGGAAACTTCCTGATTATCCCGGATACGCCGAGCCAAACATTCCCAGCACCCGTAGGTTCCCGGACGAAAAACCGGCCCGAACCACAATTCCAATCCAACCGGTTTCACCAAAATCCAGGGCCGACCGCTCTTGATTTGTTCCCTATTATATGTTTCCAATCCGGATTGCAGATAGTCGTCGGTGACGACCACTCCTAATTCCCCCGTGTCGTTCAAAGAAACGCCAAACGATTTCAAAGCGGCGTTCATGGGAGCCGATGCAACATCGCCAAAAGCGGTCAGAGATACTTCAGTTTTTTTTAATCGGTCAGCCGCCTGTTGCAAGTCTACATTCTGTGCCGACCAGAATGCCGCATGACCATTTTGAAAATGGTTTTTCGACTCGACGACGAATCCTTTTTGCTGGAGTAAGTTTAAAACGTAATAAACTTTGTTGGGCGGAACCTTCCCCGCAAGGGTCTTTACCAGGTCGTCGGTGGTTCGCCCGTCGATCAAGGGGCTTATTTGTTCATACAGTTTGCCTTCCAAAACATGTTGCCCCCGCTCATGCAAGAGAAACACGCCTTCTCCCGGAACGGGTTCGACTCGAAGATGAGGTTTGAAAATAGGACGCTCCAGGAAACTCATTCTTCCTCCGTAAAATCCCAGCTCCCTGCGGAGTTTTTATCCAATAGATACGCGCTTGATATCATTAATCCATATCCACGCAAGGTATACAGTGCGCTTTTTATGATTAATCGTTCCTGCCATTCGTTTAGCGGAAGTCGACCCATAAACTCAAGCAACTCCCGGCGGTGGTGAACGTCTGCCTCTGCATGCCCGCGATAGGTGCGGAACGCTTCCGTAGGGTAACCGGTCCTTTGCTCCAAATCTTTAACCTCATTCATATCCGATGCGTAATTTTCCAGGGCGAAGCAATAGCCCAATAGCGCCACTGGATGACAATGAAATATCCAATAATATTGCGGTCCCACAAAAGCCGCGATAGCTTTTGGCGGCAACGTTAGTATCGTCTCCTTCCGCGGAATCCCCAAAATCTCTAGGTCCTGGAGTACCCATTCATCGTGTCCGGTCTCTTCAATGATATGCTGGTCCCAGTAGTCGATCAATAGTTCGGCTACGGGATCTCCTTCCGCCGCCAATCGACGACACTCACTGCGGGCGACTTCCATCAATGGAACGCTGGCGCGTATCTGGTGATATATCGCCATCAGTTGTTTGGGGTAAAACTCGCGTAATTCATTATTTAGCTTGGACTCATCGCGAACCGATCTCTCTTTGGATAGCTGGTTTTTCTGTCGCAATGCAATGGGGTCCGTCTTTAATAAAAGGCGTTGACTGAATTTTAAATGCGATAGGATCTTTTCAGTTTCCCCGCCGAACAGCGCCCCAAAAGAGAATCGATTGGCGCTGGCAAAGGCCTTTGCCGCCAAGGCAGCGACGTTTTTGTTGGCGATCGTATTAGGCTTTTCCATGAACTTAAGCTTCCTTAACTTGAGAGAACATTTGGTTTTGTCAGGCTGCGCTCGCCCTTAATGGACTCATAAATTCTGTCGAAGGGACCGAGGTAAAGATAGGCACGAATTAAACGATCTGATCAACAAGAGTCGACCGTCTGAGCTTGTCTATACTTAACAATGTCACGGGATTGGTGCGCCATTAATTTATAATTGCTAACGGATATAGTGTCTAAATGAAACGCAGCTTTGGCTATGCCGCGCTCATCGATACGATATGTAGAAACTCAAGACCGGACCTCGTCGACGTTAAATATAACAATTATTGCTATACACCCATCGTTGTATGACAATTGTGAGGTTTATCAGAAAAAGTATCCTTCTCCTTTCTCTTCTTAGGTATTTTAAAAAAGTCCCAGAAGCCTCCGCCGCTGACTCCATCTAAAGCCTCGTCAGACAATTCATCAGACGGCTTAGGCGGTAAAACGAAGTGAAAGACCTTGTCCGTGTTTTCTACAACTTTAACTTCTATCCCCTCCGGGACATCGATTTCAAACTCCTTATAGATTTCTTTCGGGTTGGCGATCAATTTTCTCTTGAAATCTTCGTCAGCCCAAGCCTTGGCAACCAGTTGCCCCATCTTCTTTTCCATCTCTTCAGGTGTCATGACTTTCTCCAAGTTAAGGGGCAAAATTTTTGTTAGCACTATGCCGATATTGTGTTCATGAGTATAGTTGGTTTTGTGCGCAAAAGGGGAATTAATTTTTTATCGCAACACCTCCTTCGATAAACTCCGGGCGCCACCGCGGAGAACGCAGAGGAGGCATTGATACAGATGAGCAAAGCTTGTCATCTAAGGAACTAAAAAGTGGAGGTCGTGCTTGCCTTCGACAGGCTCAGGCCAGGCTCTCGCCTCAGCATGACAATATTTTGTTTTCTTCTTTTAGTTCCTTCATCAATTAACGGGTAAAGTTTGCCCCAATAAGGAACTAAAATAAGGATGTTGTTTGGGTGAAACATCACAATTAATAACTCAAAGGTCGGATAAGCTAAAACACACGAAACTGGGCTGCCGCCTGCGCTTTAGTCAGGCGGCCGGTTCTTTTTGGCTGAGACCAACAGAATCCCCCTGATACTTCGTCCAAATCGTCGTCGGACAATTCATCGGACGGCTTCGGTGGTAAAACAAAATGAAAGACCTTGTCCGTATTTTCGACAACCTTCACATCTACTCCATCCGGCATAACGAGTCCAAATTCTTTGCCGACTTCCTTCGGGTTGGCGAGCAATTGTTTCTTGAAATCTTCGTCAGCCCAAGCCTTGGCAATCAGTTGGCCCATCTTCTTTTCCATCTCTTCGGGTGTCATAAATATTCTCTACGTTAAGGGTTCGAAATACCGCGATCTATGGCGTTTTTCTGTTCATCATACTCTGTGTTTTTTTTCAATTTGTCGCAAAGACGTCCTTGGCAGGCTCAGAATAAACTTCGGACAAGTTTGAACTTCCTAAGGAAAAAGGAGTTTATTTTATTGAATCGAGGCGAGATCCTTCACCGATATTAAAATATCGGTGAAGGATGACAAGCCATGGTTTTCTGTGTAACCTTAGTTCCTTCATCAATTAACGGGCGAAACCTGTAGGTCTTACTAACTCTTTATCTCTAATACCTTTTTTAGTCTCTTAATAACGCATCCATGGAGGTGGAACGAAACCACACTGCAACGGTCCGCAACGCCCACCGCCTGATACGTCGTCCAAATCATCATCGCTTAATTCATCGGATGGCTTGGGAGGCAGAACAAAGTGAAACACTTTGTCGGTGTTTTCAAGAACCTTAACTTCAACTCCCTCCGGAGCGCCCAGGCCGTATTCCTTTCCGACCTCTTTTGGATTGGCGATCAATTGTTTCTTGAAATCTTCGTCGGCCCAGGCCTTAGCGATGAGTTGGCCCATTTTCTTTTCCATCTCTTCAGGTGTCATAACGTTCTCCCAATTTAAAGTTGAAAAGAATCGTTCCTTTGGCGTTATTGTGTTCATCAGTATAAACGATTTAATTTGCCTTTTGTTTTGAAAATAATTGATGAAATGTAAAGTTTTTCATTGGTTCAAGAAAGTTATTTGTCTTCCCTTTTTTTGAAACCATTGGCTTCTTAGTTCGTCAAAGCTATTGCTGAGTATTGTAGAAGGGGTTTTATTCAATCGAGGCGAGATTCTTCTAAAAAATTGAACCGCAGAGAGCGCAAAGGACGCAAAGGGAAGAATAAAAGCGAGATCCTTCGCTGAACCTAAAGGTTCACCTCGGGATGACGATTCAGAGGGACGGCAATGACCTAGAACACTTTTGCTCTGAGACAACTGGAAAAACTGTGAAGAAAAAGACAAACAATCAACTCTTACAAAACCAGTCCCCACCGCACGTCATTCAGAGGAGTAAGCTTTCCGCGACGAAGAATCCCGAAGTGCGCTTTTGAACTTAGCTTTCTTGCCTTCAATCTTTTCTTTGCGTCCTCTGCGTCTTTGCGGTTCCAGAATTGTTTACGGTTCAAGAATCCTATTCCAAAAGAGGGCTCATATAGCCAAAGTGGTCTATATTTCTCCAATTCTTCTACAAATCATTGTATTTTCACTATTTACTTGATTGTTTTGATGTTTTTGCCGATACATCAAGGGATTACCCTTATTTTGTTATTTTTAAAAGGATTACCTATATTTTTTTATTGGTTTCTATTATTAAAAGTATTTCTAGCGCCTGTTTATGCAAAGCAAAATATTTAGAGAAGTTTCTTTAAAGCGGCTGTCGTCGCCGGACCAACTGGACCAACAAATGAAGGTCACCCATCCCATGGGATGGCTGGCTTTATTTGCTTTGGGGATCATCATTCTTTTTGCCATTTTTTGGGGATTTATGGGAAGTATCGAATCTACTGTCAGTGGCAAAGGAATTTTAATTAAAACGGGAGGCGTTTTTGATATTTCTCCACATAGTCCCGGCAGAATAACCGATGTTTACGTAAATACCGACGACATCGTTCAAAAAGGAGCCATTGTGGCTCGTGTGAGTCAACCGGAATTAGTCGAACAAATAAAAAAGAAAAAAGAAGAACTTTTGGAACTGGAAGAACAACGTTTTCAGATTTCATCTTTCAGCGCCAAAGATCTGGAACTCCAATTGCTAAATATAAATAAGCAAGCAATAACGATCCAAAACGCGATAACCAATGCAGACGACCAAATGCAACTGAAGAGAGAGTTGTTTGATAAAAATAAAGAGAATCTGAAAATTTCCATAAAAAATAGCCAGGACAGCGCTCAAAGGCTTCAGGAAAAAATTGAAAGCGAAAAGAGGTTGTTATCTAAAGGCGTAATTTCTAAACAAAAAACCCAAAATACTATAGAAGAATTCAAAAATGTTTTGCTTCGGATAGAAGAGCTGAAAAGCGAGTTGAAACAAGGCTCGGTGAAATTAGAAAGAGAAATTGATGGTACCGAAGAAAAGATCGCTAATTTTAGAAATGAACTAGAAAAAAATAATATCAAAAAGAACCAACTCAAGAATAGCACAGAGGAAAAGGATTACTCCGGTCAGATCCAGCTGAACGAATTACGTAGACAAATCGAACTGCTCCAAAACGATTTGGAATATAAAACCCGAATTCACTCTCCTTTTACCGGAAAAATATTATCGGTGGGCGTGGATAAAGGCGATTTAGTCAGCCTGGGAGAAAGTATTTTCACGCTTGAGCGAACAGGAAAAGAAATTGGTTTAAAGGTAGCCGCATTCGTGCCGGCGGTGTTAGGGAAATCAATTCGTAGCGGTATGTTGGCGCAAATTTCTCCTTCGACTGTTAAGAAAGAAGAGTATGGAGCCATTATCGGGGTGGTGACGGATGTTTCCTCGTTCCCCGTCACGCCAAAACAAGCCCAGCGTATTCT
>Ga0114933_10002203_pt1 | contig 20539 bp, 13 predicted proteins | sample 4SBtaG_FD_89691 | JGI IMG/M metagenome (GOLD analysis project Ga0114933, IMG submission 89691) | Deep subsurface microbial communities from Kolumbo volcano to uncover new lineages of life (NeLLi) - 4SBTROV12_W25 metaG | ecosystem: Environmental > Aquatic > Marine > Volcanic | place: Kolumbo... | reverse complement strand
TTTCTCCTTGAGCCCACCCGGTGCATCCCCCCTCCCCTCGCATGCCGTCAGGTAGTCCTCGGCGTGAACACGCAACGGCTTGTCGGCCTCCGCCCTGAGCCGCTGTTGGGCCGGATCAACCAGCCCCTCGCGAATCGCACGCGCGTTGTCGACCAGCTTGCGCTTGGTCATCTCGGCCCTCCGCTTATCGGAAGTGCCACTGCTCACAGTGCACTTCGAACCGTGCTCGTCCCGGTAGTCGATGGAGTAATTGCGGGCCCTGCGGCCTCGGACGATTCGTTTGTAAACGGACATGATTCAGTTCCTGTAGTTGGAAAGCAGTTTTTGCCTGGGCCCTTTAACCTGCACCGACAGGCGCAGAACTTCGGCCAAGGCGTCGAGAGTGGTACTGGTCAACCCAGAGCCTTGAAGGAAGCGACACAGGGCACCCTGGTCGACACCGGACTCCATGGAGAGCCTGTACCGGGAGATTTGAGAGGTGCGCACAGCGGCGCGGATTTGATCGGAAAAGGTCATGGGCGGATGATACTTGAGAATTCACAAGTATCAAGGGCTCAATCTCCAAGGAAGGGAATGCGTGTGTTTGGACGGTGGATCAGGCTAGGCTTCGGCTCCGACTGACGGGTCCGCTGCCTGGGGAGTCTCAGTCTCACCCCTTAAGGGGGGTGAGTGACACTGGACTTTCCCAATTGGCATGGAGGGACTGCGTGGGACAAGTGGGACTTACCCTTCAACGGCCTCTCCCCCCTTCGCCGTGAGGGAACAAAGCTTGCTGTTTCCTCTGACCTCACGATTGATGTAACCCCGGTCCTGTAGGCCCCTTAGTCTTCTGCTGAGGGTCTGTTTTGAGCAGGAAGCGTCGGCGGCAGTAATTGGAACTGGCCCATCCCGGCCACCTTGCTTGTCCCGGATCAGTCCCAGGAGGGCCCTGTCTTTGGGTCCCAGTTGAGCTTGGGACTTGCCGCCAAACCGGACCACGCAGCTGGTCTGTTTCTGGCCATCTGCGTCACCGGTAACCACCGGCTCCAGAGCGAAATTGACAGGCTCCGGCGCTTCTTCGTCCTTTACCTTGTCGAACCGCAGCTTGAGCCCACTTTCGCTTGTGCCCTTTACTTCCAACATCAGGTCAGCTGCTCCCCTTAGTGCGCTCGATCCGCGCTCCGTCTCACCGGTCTTGGTGGTGTGGTGGATGAGCAGGACGGCGGCACCGGTTTCCCGGGTGAGTAGGCTGCACGCTTCGACTAGGCTTGACATGTCGCCTGCGTTGTTCTCATCCTTCCCTGAGAAGCACCGCGACAATGTGTCAACGATGATGAGCGCCGGAGCCTCTAGGTCTTGCCTGACTCGTGTGCTGAACTCCCTACACTGGGCCTTGTCCAGGAGTTTGAGTGGGCCTCCAAGGACCCTGAACTTGTCTTTGGCTGGCATGCGGTCGCTGTCCGTAAAGGCAGCTCGAAGCCGCTTGCCCAGCCCCCCCTCACCTTCACCGGCGATGTAGGTAACGGCCCCGTGCTTCGTGGATCTGCCGTTCCACTCCCCTCCAGTTGCGATTGCCAGACCCATGTCTATCGCCAGGAAGGTTTTCCCAGTGCCGGATTTTCCGTAGACAACACCTAGTCCGCCAACAGGGAGCACACCTTGGAGGACGAACTCCTGTGAATCGGACGCAAGAACCTCGTCAACGGTCAGCAGACGCATGCGTGCGTCGGAATGCCCTCGGACTCCCTCCGTACTCCCGATACGTTCCTGGAGTTCCGCACACAGGCCATCGAAAGCACCTGGGGCCCGCAGGTCGACCTTACTTATCAAGCCTTGTCCCTGCGCCAGAACGGCCTCAAGCCGGGCCGCCCTGGTCATGTTCTTCACCGTAGCCACATCCGCTAGGGCATGGATCAACAAGCCCTCCTTGCCTGCCAACCTGGAGACGGCATTGCGATCCCTGGTCAAGAGACCCGAGGCTCTGAGGGCCTGCTCAACATCCCAGAACTCATATTCGGACTTTGCGCGTTCCGCTTCCCGACAAGCGTTGTAGATCAAGCGATGATCCGGCTGCAGCAAATCCGATGCGAGCAGGTCGTTCCTCACGATAGCGAAGTAGTGAGGGTCATAGACGCACCCCGCCAGCACGGCCTCGACGGGGGAATGTGATCCTGGGCGGTCAATCATGACAGCTCTCCCTGGGTGGAGTTCCCGGCCGCTCGCGGACAGTCGCCTCCTGATGGTTCACGGAGCCCAATGGAGCTGTACGAGGGCCTGTCTGTAAGCGGCGCTAGCGGTTGCATTCTTCGACCTCCGCCCTGACACGCCTTCCTGCACCGGGTTCCGTAGGGCACCCCATAGCGACCCATGCGCGGAGCTCTGAGGGCTCGTAGCGGACAGATCGGCCGATTCGCCTAGACGGGATTGCGTTGCAGTTCGTGAGCTCCCAGAGCCTGCGCTGACCGATGCTCAGGCACACGCACACTGCCTTGCGGTCTAGCAAGAGAGTGGCCTCAGTGCCGTGCGGGGGGGCGGGGCGAGCCTGGGAGGAGTCGAGTTTGGATGCGGAAAGCTGGAGTCTAGGAGTGGTCACGGCTTAACCCCCTCAGTCATCGGCCGCAGTCGTCGCCGAGACGCTGCGTGCAGGCTGAGCGTCTCTAGAAAATGCGGTCGCAGCACGGCCATGCGGCCGTGAACCATGATTGTCGGGCCCAGAAGGCCGGCCGCCAGATCAGCGGCCGCCCTCTCCTCATCGATCTTCAGCGCCAAGGCAAGGTCGTCTGCGAAGAGAATCTCCGGCAGGACGGCTCGCGCCAGCGTGGGATCGGTCTTGTTGGAATCGTTCATTGCCTACCCGAGGGGGCAGGCAATTCGAATTCGGGGTGACTAATCCGGGAAAATCTGGTCCCTGAGAGCTTTCTCGCAGCGAGCACGCTCAGCCTGATAGGCCCTGCGAACCTCGTGCTCGTCGAAGCCCTCATCATCGGCAACCTCCGCGAAGGTCGTGCGCTCACTCCCCAGCTCAATGAAGTTGCGAATCACCGCCGCCGTGGGAAGGGTGGGCTTGACCTCGGCTTGACGCTTGGCCAAGTACTCCTGAATCAGGGCCGTCCCCTCAACCGCAAGCTCTTGCTCTGCAGATGTCGCTGCCCAATCTTCGCGTTCGTCAATCTGCTCGAGCGACTCTGTCTTCGGTTCCGTCTGCCCCCGGTCCTTCCTCGGTCGCTTGATACCAAGCATCTTCGATAGCAGGTCCCTTAGTTGGTGAGCTCCCACGCGCAGAGCCCCGTCACTTCCCCTGAGCAGCAGCGCAGCTGTCCCCCTCGGTGTGTGCGGGTTGCCTGGGGCAAGGAACATCTCAATGAACCCGCTGCCTTCAATGTCAGTGTGGATCTGTTTCAACTCCAACTTGTCGAGAACCTGAACGGCTAGTGCCGTTGTGCTCGGTCGGTCTAGGTCCCTCCTGATCCCAAGGTCACGTCGGATGGCCCCGTAGATTGCGTGGATCTGACGCTCTCGGTTACCTCTGCCCCCACTTGCTCGGATAAGGTCTAGATTATTGAGCCACGGGACTAACCGCTCGTTGAAGAACAGATCCCCTAGGTGGTCCAGCAACCGGTCCTCAGGCGACCCATTCGCCCTTAGCATGCAGGCCCATGTGTCCACATGACATTGCTCGAGTAGCGCCGGATCTACTGCCCTGCCTCTTGGCAGAGCCACAGACAACACGAGCTCCCCGAGGGCGATGCCTGAGAGCATGAAGATATCGATTGGCTCCAGAGCCCCACCTTCCTGTCGTACCTCCACCAGGAGCGACTTTGAGACACCTAGGTCAATCCTGCGAGACTTCTTTAGAAGGCTCTGGATGAGGTCCCTGTGCTGGAGAGGTGCTGCGAATTCGTTTCGTAACTTAGCCATGAAATACTCCGTGAGTTCATTCGGCGACGACCAACTCGTGACGGCATCAACTGTAGAATGACCGCCGACAGGGCCGTCGTAGCCTGTTGCTTTTGGCCCCAAAATAGAGGTGTAACGACGCAAAGCGCCGCACCTAGTAACGCTAGTGAGCGAATACGGAGTGTCTATCGCGAACTGCGAAAACCAATGAGCGCGGGCACCCTCGAAGTGCTCTCGCTGACCCATCCTCTTGCGGAACAAGGGTTTGCGATCAAGCAGGTCCGGGCTTCAGTTTTTGCGTCTACCCCCCTCTGGAGTTTGAGGGAAGTCAGCACGCGATTCAGTCTCCGGTCGCCCTATCTAAACATCACCGAAATCCCGTCTGTGAAGTTCGACGTGCTGCCGAACCCGTCACGGAACCAAGCTTGGAAGTTCCACGTCTCGCCGACCTGCACGATCACGCCTTGGGGCAGGTTGTTTAGATCGGAGTTGAACGAGAATGCCCCGCCGGCTCCTGAGTTAAGCACCTGCCCCGTTGGCGGCTTATTGAATCGGTAGATAGGGGCTCCAATGCACAGGTTGCCCGCGCTGCCACCAACGTTGGGGATGAACCCCTGACTCGGGGACATCAGAAAGTATCCCCACTCAAAGGCGGGCATCTGCGATGCCGTGAGGGTGAAGTTATTGGCGGCCAGCAGGGGAGAGCCGGAAACCGACATGGCTGCCGGCTGCCCAGAGGTGTTGGCGTTGGCAGTGCAGTAGTTCGGTGGAGCGCAAACGTCGAGGATGCCGTCCCCGTTCCAGTCTAGGTTGGGGTCGTCGGCGATATCGCATTCGTCTGGACGGCCATTGCCATCACAGTCGCTGCTCATGCCGTCAGAAATGTCCTGGTAGTCCTGGATGCCATTGCCATTGCAGTCGACGAGGACGAGCGCCAGTGAGTGAAAATAACCACCGGCCCCCTGGAGGAATCCGGTCCCAGGAGGCGTGTCCGTGACCTGGTTGTATTGATCATCCCCCCATGAGCTGATCGATCCATCGACATGCACCGCCAGCGAGTACTGAAGGCCCGCGGCCACCTGGGCGAATCCCGTGCCGGGGGGTGTATCCGTGACTTGGTTGTATCCGTTGAAGCCCCAGGAGGTAATGGACCCGTCAGCGTGGAGTGCCAGCGAGTGATTGGCTCCAGCTGCCGTCTGAACAAACCCGGTTCCTGGGGGGGTGTTTGAAACTTGGCCTAACATGTCCCAGCCCCAAGACGTGATGGACCCATCGGCTCGCCGTGCCAACGAGTGCTCGCCTCCGGCAGCCACTTCAACAAAGCCCGTTCCAGAGGGCGTGTCTGTGACCTGGTTGTATGCGTCTCTCCCCCATGAGACGATCGACCCGTCGGCGCGCAGTGCCAGGGCGTGGTTCGATCCCGCGGCCACAAGAGTGAATCCACTGCCGGGTGGGATATTTGAAACCTGGCCGTAGCCGTCATATCCCCAGGCAGCGATCGACCCGTCTACGCGAACCGCGAGCGAGTAGTCATTCGCGGCCGCCACCTGAATGAACCCCGTTCCGGGAGGGGTGTTTGAGACCTGCCCGTTGAAGTCACTCCCCCAAGAGGAAATCGACCCGTCCACGTGCAGTGCTAGCGAGTGATAGCCCCCCGCCTCCACCTGTACGAATCCAGATCCCGTTGGAGTGTCTGAGACTTGGCCTTGTGAGTCATTGCCCCAGGAGACGATCGGCCCCTGCGCGATCAGCGCGGGAGAGAGGATTCCGAACAGTGCGAAGGTAGCAGCGAGGCGGGGAGAGTTCATAGGCGTTGAGGAGTCATCACTGGAATGTGACCGAAGCACCGTAGGTGAAATTGGAAGTAGGGTTCTGGTTGAAGTCGCGATACCAAAACTGCCAGTTCCAGGTTTCTCCAGCGATGGCCGAGTAGGGCCCGCCGGGCGTGGGGAGCTGTGTGAGGTCGATCGTCATGTCAACGAAACCGAGCCCGGTGGTCTGCACCTGTTTCGAATGTCGCCCTATTTGGCCGCCCAAGCAAAGGTTGCCTTGGCTCCCACCGGGAAAGGCTAGGAACCCCTGAGTCTGTGAGTTCACCATGTAGCCGAACTGGTTTGGGGGCAGGTAGTAGGCACGCAAGCTGAGTGCATTGTCAGCCACCCCAGTCGACCCAAAGGAGTGAATCTCCGCGACAAGGCCGGTGGAATTGGGCCATGACCAGCAGTACGTGCCGCCGACTTGCGTGGTGAGGTCATCGAATGCGTAGACCGCCCCCGAATCGACCCCCACACCATTTGCTCGCTTTGCCCCGGCGACATAGAACTCTCCGTCAGTTGCAATGCTCCACCCGCATTCCTCTGTGCCTGTGGTGCCCAGAGGCAGGAGTTGGTGAATGAGGGCTCCCGTGGAACTATCAAACACGTAGGCGGATCCTGTCTGAAACACGGCCCCCTTGTCGTTCGGAGCTCCAACGACTAGCCGTTTCCCCTTCATTGCCACGCTTCGGCCGAACTGGGCAGAGGCGAACGGCGCAGGTGAACTCAGGATCGCGAGTTCAACTCCGGTACTCGCGTCAAATAGATAGGTCCCCCCGGCGTCGTTGAGTCCCGGCAGGTTCTTCTCCGGGGCACCCACCGCAACGCGGTTCCCAGTGACCGCTACGGCTGCTCCAAAGCGGTCGACCGCAGCGCCATCGCTAGGCATCAGCTTCGCAACTTCGAGGCCCGTCTGAGCATCGAAGACGTAGGCGGAGCCGATCTGGCCATTTGAAAGGTCATTCCTCGCGCCCACGATGATCGTGTCCCCGTCAATGGCAACGCTCCACCCAAACTCCGCATCTACCGATGCGTCACTAGCCATCAGCTTATAGAGCTGTTGTTTGTTGGTGATATCCCACACGTACGCGGCTCCAGCGTCCGAAGCCTTCTCGTTGTCGAAGACTGCGCCGATTACCGCAATTCCATTTGATACGGCAACACTCCAGCCAAACTGTTCACCTGACGTGGCCCCCGGCCCATTGAGTTTTGCAACTTCGGTTCCTGTGGTTCGGTCGTAGACGTACACGGCTCCCGAATCAATGTTCGCCCCATCAACCCGGGGTGCCCCGACCACGATCCATGTTGAGTCCAAAGCCACGCAGCAGGCAAATCCGTCTCCCGCCAAGCCGTCACTGGCGAAGAGCTTGTGCACTTCCTGCCCTTGCGGCAGGCCGAACGCGTAGACAGCTCCGCTGTACATTGTGTTCCCCGTCGCCGAGAGTGCCCCGACAACCAGCAGGTCATTCTCAATTGCAACGCTATAGCCAAGAGTGTGATACGCCCCACCGTCGCTAGCGGTTGCCTTGAAAGCTTGAATCTGGGCTGAACTGGAGTTTGAGAGAGCGACGGCCGTGGCAAGCAGCAGGCAGCAATTGAGGAGCTTCATCCCTCTACTCTGGCAATACACGTCAGGACCGCTACCCGCAATCTCCCAGGGGGGCCCACAACGGTTCGAGGGGGGGCGGTGTCCTTACTTGAACTAGGGGCAGAACGTGACCATCAGTCCATCTGTCGTATTCGACCCAGCAGGTCCCCCGGTGGGATCGCGATACCAGAGTTGGAATCGCCACGTGGAGAAGGCGACTACTTGGCCTGCACCTGAGGCGAACGGTTGAGTGTTGTAGTCAACCGCGAGTGATGCAGCGCCAGCCGTCCCGGTCGTTACGACGGTCTTGATGCGGTAGAGCGGGGGCGCGATACAGAGGACGCCGTCGCCCATGATGTTGAACCACTCGTCGGCACCGTAGAAGAAGATGCCGAACTGGAACGGTGGCAGGTCGCTCGCTGTGAGCGTCAGGTCGTTCGCTGTGATACTTGCGGATCCAGACCACCCGATGGTCCCCGGGAGCCCTGTCGAGTTGCCGGTTGAGATACAGAAACTCGAGAACGTGCATTGGCAACTGTCAAGCACGCCGTCCCCATCCTGGTCGAGGCTGGGATCGCCAGCTAGCTGACACGTATCCAAGTTCCCGTCGCCGTCACAATCCAATCCGGGATCTGAGTTGATTTCGCAACTATCCAGAACTCCATCAAGGTCGCAGTCCAGGCTTGGATCCCCAGCAATCTCACATTCATCAGGAACCCAATTGGCGTTGCAGTCGGTGCTCGTGCCACTTGTGATGTCTTCGCTGTCCTGGACACCATTGCCGTTGCAGTCGTTGCCCATGAAGTTTTCGTACCAGGCGAGCTTGTCGTCGGACCTGGAGCCGGAGAGCACATCAGCGTCTCCATCACCATCCAAGTCGATTGCGAAGACCGACACCGCCATAAGTGCATTGATCGTGATGACCTGCTCTGGTCCAAAGAGCCCCGCACCCAAGTTCTCGTACCACGCAATCTTGTTGTCGGCCGAGGAGGCGGACAGCACGTCCACGTCCCCATCATTGTCGAGGTCGATGGCAAATACCGACGCGGCACCCGTTGCGTTGGAGGAGATCACTTGTTGCGGCCCGAAGGAGCCTCCACCTAAGTTCTCGTAAGAGGCGATCTCGTGGTCCACGTCGGATGCCGAGAGCACATCTGAATCACCATCACCGTCGAGGTCCGCACTGAATATGGACCTTGGGCCGTCTGCAGGACCCTTGCTGATATTCTGCTGAGGCCCAAAGGAAAGCCCACCCAAGTTCTGGTTCCAGTAGAGCCCGTCTAGAGTCCACGATGTGGACAAGACGTCCATGAGACCATCGCCATCAAGGTCGGATGCGTGTAGATCCAAGATGTTGGGGTAATTGCCCGAGAGGTAAGTTCTAGGCCCGAAGACACCACCGCCAAGGTTTTCGTTCCATGATACCGAGCTTTCGTTTGGCGACGCTGAGAGCACATCGGCATCGCCATCCAAGTCAAGGTCAGCGGCGTAGGCATCCATTACCGAAACGACGGTTGCCGAGATTATCTGTTTGGATCCGAAAGAGCCGCCTCCGATTCCATTTCCCACGCCCACATTGGCGTACCACGCGACGGTCTTGTCATACCTTGATGTAACGAGCACGTCGGCATCTCCGTCTTCGTCCAGGTCAATCGCAAGTACAGAGGTTGCGCCATCTGCTGATGAAGTGATCACCTGCTGAGGTCCGAAGTTGCCGCCCACTACGCCGTTGCCAGGTCCAACATTCTCGTGCCAAGCGACGGTGTCACTATCCGTTGAAGCCGAGAGCACGTCGGCGTCGCCGTCACCATCAAGGTCTATCGCAAACACGGAAGCTACGTCCATGTTCGCCGAAATGACTCGCTGTGGGCCAAAGTCCTGGCCAGCAACTAGGGAAATCGGGACAGATGAGATTGCCAGGCCAAGCAGGACGCGAGTGACGGAGTTCATTCGTACATCCTCCCAAATTGCCTCGGGGCCGCCACCCAGCATTGCTACGGGGGGGGGCTGTTGGCGCTTTCAGGGAGGCTCTGCTCATATGGGGCATGAAGAATCTCAACCTCCACCCCATGTCTGCCCTTGTTGGCGCTGGTGTCGTTCTGCTCGCTGGAGTCCTTTCGGCGCAGCACGTTGCCAACCGGTTTGTGTCTGTTCGCGTGCTCGAGACACCGACGCTGGAGATTGCGCCTCACCCTCGGGATGCTGTGCGGATCTATGAGGGCACTTCTTTCACGGTGCCATCTGGCCGCATTCTTATAGTAAACGCTCTCGGCTCGTTGTCATATTCTGACCAACAGTTGGGTCTCTCAATCAACGGTGTGCAAGTCATGGCTGGAGATGCCAATTCGACCAGCGGCGGCATCTGCAGGGTCCCCTTTGGATTGACTGCTGGTGCCGGGGACGTTGTTGACGTGTGGGATGCAGGTGGTAGCCCGACAGCTGGTTTCCTCCTCGGCTACCTAGTCGACGCCTGAGCCAGCACCTGATGCTAAGACGAACATGCCACAGCTGGACCAACAACGGGAAGCCACGTACCCATACTGGTGGCTGCACGGGTTTGACTCCAATCGAACCGCCACATGCCAACAAAAATGACATCTGAAGAGAAATCACTGCAGGGCGCGATACGAATTCAAGCCGGTGAACGGTTCCACCTGAGAGCCCCCATTCACGAGCGCTTCGGTGGAGCTAAGTACGCTGGCATCTCCCCGTCCAAGAAGGGATTCGTCTTGGCATTCACTTCGCCGGTTGGGAACGACCATGGGTATGTCGATGGCTGGGCTGAGGATCGTTCTCTGTTCTTTTACGCCGGCCAAGGCCAGACCGGAGACCAGACACTTGACCGCAAACAAAGCAATGGGAGGAACAACGATGCGCTCCTGCGCCACCAGGAGAGTGGCCGACGACTAGTCGTTTTCCAGGGGCTCCCGGATAGGGTCTACGAGTGTATGGGTGAATTCCGGTGCGAAGGTCACACTATGGTCGATGGCGTCGGAACGGATGGGGAGCCCAGAAAGGTCATTAGGTTTGAGCTACGCCCTATCCCTGCAAGCGGTGACCCCGAAGCCGACCAACCCACCTCTGATCGCGAGACGCTTGAGAAGCGGGCGAGCGCACTTCTAAAAAACGGTCTGTCGGAAGAACCACCCAAAGGCAATCCGTCTCCAAAGCGTGGGAAGAAGAGTGAGGGGGTAGGGGGATTCATTCGCGACCCCAAGGTGGTGGCCTGGGTACTCAGGGAGGCCGAGGGAATGTGCGAACACTGTGGTGATCCCGCCCCTTTCACCTCGGCCAGCACAGGAATGCCTTACCTGGAGGCACACCACGTAGTAACCCTGGGTGAAGGTGGTGCCGATACCACCGCAAATTGCGTCGCTCTGTGCCCGAACTGTCACCGCCGATGTCACTCCAGCATGGACCGGGATGTTGTCGTCAGTGCTCTGTACGCATCAGTGGACCGTCTAGAAGGCACTGCTATTTCCAATCCACTCACCGACTGACATCTCGAGGGCAGTGGATCCTCGCCGGTGGTTTCCTGCTGAGGCTGGCCCGCTATCTGAACATCACTTCGATCCCGTCCGTGAAGTTCGACGTACCCGCCGCCCCATCCCTATACCAAGCTTGGAAGTTCCAAGTTTCGCCCACCTGGAAGATGACCCCTTGAGGCAGGTTCAGAAGGTTGGGGGTAAAGCTAAACGTGCCACCAGAACCGGAGCTAAGGATCGTGCCCGTTGGAGGTTTCACGAAGCGATAGATGGGCGTGCCAAGGCACAGGTTGCCTGCACTACCCCCGACGTTCGGGATGAAGCCCCGGCTGTTTGCCATCAGGAAATACCCGAACTCAAAGGCGGGCATCTGTGACGCAGTGATCGTGAAGTTGTTGTCCACTATGAGTGGGGAGCCGGACGCGGACATGACGGCGGACTGACCCGTGGTGTTCGGGTTGGCGGTGCAGTAGTTGGGGGGGGTGCACACGTCCAGGATGTCATCACCATTCCAGTCCACCGACGGGTCATCAGCAATCGTGCACTCGTCGGGGACGATATCGCCGTCACAGTCGGCGCTAGTTCCATTGGCTATGTCCTGCCAGTCAGGGATCCCGTTGCCATTGCAGTCAGGGATACCCATGAGGTTTTCGTATGACGTTACTTCGCACGGGTTTAGACAGGCCGATGAGAGCACGTCCGAGTCTCGATCCCCGTCTAAATCTGCGGCAAAGAGGGCCCGAGCACCCTGTGCCCCGGTGGTTATCACTTGCTGCGACCCAAATACCCCGCCTCCCTGGTTTCTGTACCACGCTATTTTGCCGTCATCGAGTGAGGCCGACAGCACGTCTGAGTCGCCGTCCCCATCCAGGTCCGCCGAATAGACCCGGTACGCACGGTCTGTGTCGGTCGAGATCACCTGCTGCGGCCCGAACACGCCACCGCCTTGATTCTCGTACCAGGCGATCTTGTCGTCGTACAACGATGCCGAAAGCACGTCGGCATCGCCGTCACCGTCCAGGTCGGCGGCAAACACCGAGAGGACTCCCTGCGCGGCCTTGGAGATCACCTGCTGCGGCCCGAACACGCCACCGCCCGCATTCTCGTACCAGGCCAACTTGCTGTCCGACAGTGATGCTGAAAGCACATCCAAATCGGAGTCACCGTCTAGGTCGATTGCATAGACCGACTGGGGGTTGCTCACATCCGGGTAGATGACGATAACCTGTTGCGGCCCAAAGGCCCCTCCACCGAGGTTTGGATACCACGCTATCTTGTTGTCCATGGTCGATGCCGAGATGACATCCGGTCTCCCGTCACCACTCAAATCCGCTGCGTAGACCAGCACCGCAGAATCTGCGGATGTGGAGATAACCTGTTGCGGCCCAAAGGCCCCTCCACCGAGGTTTGGATACCACGCTATCTTGTCGTCGTCGTAAGACGCTGAGAGCACGTCCAGACGACCATCGTTGTCTAGGTCGGCGGCATAGGCTGACATCGGCCGAGCCACACTAATCGTGATGACCTGCCGAGACCCGAAGGACCCGTCGCCCTGATTCGCATACCACGAGACCTTGTTGTCTCCCTCGGACGCTGAGAGCACGTCTGCGTATCCATCACCATCAAGGTCTGCCGCGAAGATTGAACGCGGACCATATTCGGCCGTCGTGATAACTTGGGGTGGGCCAAAGTCCTGTGCCCAAGGCTGGGTGTGGCTGACTACGCCAAGGCTGACAAGGATTAGGTACCGACGGGGTATCTTCATCCTGCCATCCTCGCAAATCACTCTTGAAGCGCCACTCAGAATTGCTGCGGGGGGCCTGTGGCGGTTTCGGGGGGGGGCAGCCGGGTCCGTGGGCGTAGCTGGCAGGCTGGCAACTACTGCGATTCCCTTCATCGACACTGGCTAATTCAGAAACGAGCGTCTGGAGATTGAAGCAGCTCGTGTAGCCGGGCGAAAGCCGGTGCCTGGTTGAGCTCCGGCTGGGCCGATTGAATTGCCATGAGAATCTGCTCGAGGAGAGAGGCTCGGTGCAGATCTGCGTCTTCCGGCAGTAGTTTATCCAGAAGCTGGAGGCACTGGGAGGGGAAACGAGCACAGAGGTCGGACTGTTCGAGCTTCCTGAGCGCGATGCTATGACCACTCGTGCTGCTGACAATTGGGAGAATCTGCTTCACAGCAACTGGAAAGGCAGTATCCGACAACGTAGCAGCCCATGCCAGTCGATCACTCATCTCTCCGTCGGCGTAGTCGGCCTCGGTGGGCCAGTGTTGTCTTATCCAAGGGCCGATACGGCCTTGCCAGAGTTCGGGTCTTTTTGCGCCCTCGGTTGCCTCTAGACGCTTTGCGAGAATCCAGGCTGCATGCCGTCTCGATGGCGACCCCATTTCTCGAAGGCACTTAATCGTATCCTCCTGACTCATGTTGCCTGGCGCGTCAAGAGCAACTGATATCAGGAGCCCGGTAAGGCTCCGCTTCACCAGCGCCAGTTCTTCTAAGTGAGAGAACGTCTCCACGAAATCGGCTTTGATTGCACTAAAGAGCCGGGCGTCTATTCGAGGGTTCCACATGTACCCTTGCCACGCGCCAGCGGCCTCTCTGGGTTCCTTCCACGACAGCCGCGGCATCAGTACATCCCTCGCCCACGGAAAGTCGACCCACGACAAGATGTATAGCCGAGAGGCCGCAAGCACTCTGCAGTCGAATCCCCCCGGGTCGGTCGACCCAATAATGAGCTCCAGCCGCTCACTGAAAATCTCCGCAATTCCTGCATCTCGTTCCAGATCCCCCCTGCCGAGGAGTGCAAGAAGGGCATGCGTAGCAAGACCCGCGGAACTATTGATTGCATTAGATAGGTGGTCATCTGTGTCTCCAACAAAGATCTCCTCCTGCGAGCTGAGGCATATCGGAATGAGCGCATCCCATGTGCTCAGGAATTGATCTTCCAAGTCGCGCGAGATCTGCGTTGAGATGATCTTGAGGAGGGACGCGATCTCCCGATGGAATGGTCTAGCCCGGGCAGCTAGGATCCGGTCCAGTGTATTGAGAAGACTTGCCCGCGATTTGTCGTCAGGAACGTGATCCTCGTCAAGGCTGAGCAATACCCGTGCTGCGTATTCATCACCGTCTGAGGAACAGGCATGCTCAATTGCTCTCAGTCTGACCGGCAGGGAGATGTCGGATAGGGCTTCAAACACCTCTGCCCCTCGCTCCTCCCATGTGAGGATCTCGGCAACCAGTTTTTGAGGGGATACGCCAGACTCGACGGCCTTGACTCGAGGCTTGCTGCGGAACTGATTCGCCCCCACCGCGGGGCGAGCCGTGAGGGCGTCAGCCCATGTCGGCTGTGAGTTCAAGATCGCTGTGTGCTTGGCCTTAGCGGCTGAGTTCTGAGCGCGTGCCTTGGAACCGAGAGCGTCTAGCCGTAGGAAAATCCTGTAGTCAATAGACTCCTCAGTGAGCTTGGCCTTGGCCTCGCCCTCAACTGGAGGGCCCGCGAGAATTGCTACGATCAGTTCATCCCGCTCGGGCGAAGCCAATTCCCCATAAATAGCCTGGAGTGCTTCCAGTACGTCTGCTTCCACGTCGTCGTCCCACAATGCAGTGTTCACGCCCATGACTATCCAACTAGCGCCGACATGCGCTGGGCGGGAGTTAGGATCTTCGATACTGCCGCGGCTCTTATTGCGAGTCGACGATGTGCGGGGTACGGAGAACGCACCCAGGCCTCGTACGTAGCGGACGCCTCATCTGGAGCCTTATCTTCACAAGCGAGAAATGCGCTCCACACAAGGTCGACGAGAACTGCCCAGGTTTGCCCTCGGGAGCTGCTAGCTAGACCGCCGATCCGCGAGACCCCAAGCCAACTGGGGTCTTGGTTCGAGACTATTGCGTACAGATCGAGAGCGCGCCGCAGCAGAGATGTTGCCCTGGTTGCAAGTCTCACCAGGAGGTCTTCTTTCCCTCGCAGTTTCTCTGCCAAGAGATCGCCCAGATCCCCACATCGAAGAGTCAAGTCGGCAGAGAGGTAGTCCTGCGTCGTTCGGTCAGCCGCGGTCAAACCCAACGCGGGTTCGTACGCCCACTTGCCCTCAGGGTCTTGAATCCGCAGGAACGGCGTAAGAGCGTGCTCGATGTCGTTGTCGATCCAGGGAGCACTTTCCCATCTATCGATCGCCAAACATGTGGCTTCGACTGCTTTGAATGGCATCTCCTGAGAGGGTGGCAGAACGATAGCGGGGCTAGTAACTACTGACCAAGCAGCGGAGAGATCTGCGTATCCGGCCGAGAGCTGTTTCTCAACGACCTCCCCGCGAATACGGAGGGCCAGGTCCGGGTGAAGTGAACCGCCGGCGGCAGCTACTTGCCGATAGAGATCGAGATTTGGGAGATGAGTGCACAGCCAAGAGCAGAACTGTCTATCACGCTTCGATAGCGGCATCCCATGTTCCGTATCCCGCACACCGAACAGCCGATCCTCAACCCCCTCTTCTTGGTCGATCGAACGGGCACTCAGGAGGCCGGCTTCGAAGAAATCGTCAACCCAGCTCAATGGTGCCAGCGGCTGGAGGGCTCCATTGGTGTCCAGGGTGGTGAGTCGGCTAGCAGGAATACCCGAGGGATCGGCGAGCGCCCAGAGCAGCTTCTCCTTCTCGTCCGAAGGCAAGGGAGGATTTGAGGGGGCAAGCGAATCGACGATGCTCGATTTTCCCTGTCGCCCGTCTTCCCAGTCGCTCGCCCAATTGGTAAGGAGTGCCTCTAGCACTAAGTGCTTCTTGTCAACCTTAGGGTAGGCGATCGCCTTCACTCCCTTGGCCTTCCATTCACCAACCACCTCCTCTCGTTTTCCTGAGTCGTAACCCGCGAAAGCGAAAGGAGGATACACCCGCTCACCCCGCTGGATCTCGGTATGAAGAGCGTCGAGAATGTACCGCATCACAGCATCGTCGGCGTTATAGCCCACAAAGAGGATTGTGTATCGGCTGACAAGTTCGGTAATGAAGCGGCTAGCCCAACGCTCCGTGAGGTAGGAGCTTCCAAAATCAGCTGAGGTTAGGACTAGCCGACGGCCGTCCGGGTCAGCACTCTTGTTGACTAGGCCATGGAGGTGGACAACGCTGTCCCATTTCTTGGGCTTGGGCACGGGGAGGGTTGGAGCTGCATCAACCTCGGTCGACTTGTACTTGAGTTTCCTCAGGGCTTTTTCAAATAGATTATCGAAGTTTGTCGTAACTAGATGAACACCATCCGCTTGCTTTGCAATGCACAGGAGAGCCTCGTGGATGCCGAGCGTGCGAGGTCGCTTTGACAGCCGTTCAATGGTCGCGGCTCGCACTTCCCTCTTGTCGCCTTGGAGACTTGACTCGAAGATGTGGAGTGCCCGGTCGTACTCTTTTCTATCCAGAGCACCCTGTTCCCTCTTGCCTCTTTTGTGCGAAGGAACAGCTTCGTATATATATTCGACGAGGTCTGAAAAAATCGGGTAGCCCGCGGGACAGGACACCCCGGCCCCACAGAATAGAACTAGGGTTCCCTGACCTTGCGCCTTGCGAATCTGGGGAGGCAGCGGAGGGACAAGGTCATTAGGGAGTGGTGCTGTCTGCTTGCTCATTCGCAGTGGCGGCTGAAACGCTCTTGGATACTGGGTACGGGGATGGCATTAGGGCAGGGTTCCACCTGTTGGCAGAGCCTACAACGCCGCTTCGGTTTTGGGTGTTGGTCAGGTCGCAATCACCATCCCACGCCAGAGTGTCGCTAGTGTTCTCGTTGAGCCCGCAAGCGGTTCGTTCGGGCGCGCCTACTCCCAGGGAATCCACCTTGACGGGGCTACCTGGCTGTTTCGGGGGGGGCGGGCAATGAGGCGTGAACAATCTCAACGCCCACCCCTTGCCCGCGCGGCCGTTGGCAGGTGTTGTGCCTAAACGCGACGGTTGGGTTCGCGGCCACGGACTGATCGCCACAGGCACTGCGGACGGTGAGAACTCATCTCTGTTTAAGGCTGGACCGGAGCGGGTAGTCAGTTCACGCCAGATCACGTTCGTCTCATGCAAGGTGAGCATTCTGGCTACCTCTCGAAACTTGATCTACTATTGAAACATGCCCGCCAGGGATCTCCTTCGTTTGCTGGATTCGCTGAGCCCCGACAAGCTCCAGCGTGGCAAGCAGTTCGAGAAGATATGCAGGTGGTATCTGACCAATGACCCCGTTTATAGAGGGCAACTGAAGACGGTGTGGCTTTGGGACGAGTGGCCTGATCGATGGGGTGATGATGAAGCAGGGATTGACCTAGTTGCCGAAGCCAATGACGGCAGACTTTGGGCAGTGCAGGCAAAGGCCTACGATCCCAAGTACTCAATCAAGAAGTCGGATGTCGACAGTTTTCTATCCGAATCCGCGCGGCCGGAGTTTTCCTACCGCCTTCTTATTGCCACGACTGACCGGATTGGGCGAATTGCTTCGCGTACTCTTGGCAATCAGGAGAAGCCAGCAGGCCAGGTCCTTCGGTGGGACCTCGAGCGTAGTCCGGTGCGGTGGCCCGAGAGATTGGACGCCCTCCAGCCGAAGGAGACCGAGAGGTACTCTCCAAGACCACACCAGTCACATGCTGTCGAAGACATAGTCGCAGGCTTCACAGGAGCGGCCCGTGGCCAACTCATCATGGCGTGCGGCACCGGAAAAACTCTCGTTTCACTGTGGGTTAGGGAGGAGTTGAGGGCAGAACGCACGCTGGTCTTGGTGCCTTCGCTTTCTCTACTTCGCCAGACGATTGGTGAGTGGCTGCAACACAGGCGGCAGGCTTTTGAGTTCTTGGTGGTTTGCTCCGATGACACCGTTCGCAATCGAGATGCCAAGACTGATCGGCTTCCGGACCTGGGCTTGCCGGCCACAACAGATGCGGAAGGGGTAGCCATGTTTCTCAGAGACGAGGGGCCGAAAGTCGTGTTCGCGACCTACCAATCATCCCGGGTCATCGCCGAGGCTACCGACGAATGTGGTAGCGGATTCAGCCTGTCTATCTCGGACGAAGCTCATCGGTGTACCGGTCCCGAGTCAAGCCTGTTCGCGACAGTTCTCGATGATCACAGAATACCGGTGACGAAGCGGCTCTTCATGACAGCAACGCCACGGTACTTCGCAGGCGCAGTTCGAATGGAAGGGCAGGACCTGGACTTCAGGATCGCGTCGATGGACGATGAGAGTCTCTTCGGGACTGTCCTGCACAAGCTATCCTTCGCGAAGGCACTCGAGGGTGGCCTTCTTGCCGACTATCGCGTACTCGTGATTGGTGTCGACGATGCAACCTATCGTGGCTATGCAGACAGGGGCCATCTAGTGACTCGGGACGGCGATCGCGTTGACGATGCGCGAGTCTTGGCAGCCCAGATCGGCTTGGCCATGGCAATGAGGAGGTATGGCCTCTCTCGCACAATCACCTTCCACAGCCGGGTGGATTCGGCACAGAGTTTCAGGGACCGGCTGCATGAGGTGATTGCTTGGATGCCAGAAGAGGATCGACCACTGGGCCGAATTTGGACCGATCACGTTTCGGGGCAGATGAGCAGCGGAGAGAGGGGAGCCAAGCTGAATTATTTGCGGGACCTTGATTCGCACGAGAAGGGGGTCCTGACGAACGCGAGGTGTCTCTCGGAGGGGGTTGACCTACCTGCGTTGGATTGTGTGGCTTTCATTGATCCGAAGCGATCCGCAATCGATATCACACAGGCCCTCGGTCGGGTCATGAGAAAATCTAACGACCAGAGCAAAGAAGGGAGTCCAGGGACTGTTGTGGTTCCAGTCTTCGTAGCCACCGACAAGGATCCAGAGCTCGAGCTCGAGGGGTCTGTGTTCAAGCCGGTCTGGGACGTAGTGCGTGCACTCCGAGCGCACGATGAAGTCCTTGCTGAGGAGCTCGACTCGATGCGTCGCGCCGACGGTTGTCACTCGACCGGACGTGCAAGGTTGCCAAGAAAAATTGAGGTCGACATGCCCAAGGCCATTGGCGACGGTTTTGTCCGGGCTTTTGAGGCGAAACTCGTTAACAAGACAACATCCAGTTGGGACTTCTGGTATGGCCTGCTTCAGCGGTACGTTGAGGCGACCGGCAGTGCACTTGTACCGCAGGACTACGAACAAGAGGAGGGCTACTCCTTGGGGTCATGGGTGGCGACCCAACGAATGGCGAAGAGAGCCGGTACCCTGAGCAGTGACCGCATCGGCTTACTGGACCAGTTAGGACTTGTATGGAGTCCACATGAGAGCCTGTGGGAAATAGGGTTCAGGGCCTTCGAGCTGTACGTCGAGGAAAACGCGAGTGCAGATGTGCCGCAAAAATACGAGGACAGCAACGGGTTCAAACTGGGGAGATGGGTTGGCGTCCAGAGGATTACCCGGAGAAGCGGCGATCTCGAGGAGTCTCGGTTGCGGCGACTGAACGCAATCGGGATGATCTGGGGGAGGCCGAAGGTTGAATGGGAAGCCGGGTATGAGGCGTTCAAACGTTACATGGAAGTCGAGGGGCACCCGATGGTGTCACCGAATTACCGGGAGCAGGGTGGCTTCAACCTGGGGCGGTGGGTTTGCGCTCAGCGAAGGAATCGTCAGCGAGGCACGCTGAGCAACCTTCGCGTACTGCAATTGAGTGAAATCGGATTCGAATGGAGTGCCCAAGCGGCGCGATGGAAACAGAAACTCAAAGCGTATCGAGAATACATCGAGGCGAAGGGCAGCGCCTGGGTGCCAAAGGCCTACACGGACCGGAATGGATTTAAGCTGGGGATGTGGGTTGCCTATCAACGGCGCTGCTGGAAGACGAACACACTGGATGCTGATAGGACTAGCCAACTCGAGAACCTCGGCTTCATCTGGTTCCCTAGCGAGGACGACTCCAGTCCTCGGAATTAGCAAGGCAGTGGAGAGTGCTGACCGCCGATAGAACCGGAGGTGAGAACCCTCATCAAGGGGACAGACACTACCTGCCGACAGGGGGCTAGTGCGGTCCTCCTACCGGGGAGGTAGAAGACCACCCGGCAGGACCAGCACCTTCTGGTGCACAACCCCGCCAACCCCCCGGTAGCCGAAGGGACGGCCCTTTGGATCCAGCCGTCGTCCGCACTCCCGGCACTTGCCTAGCTCGTCCATGCTCTGGACCACGGCTAGGCGCGGGCTATTGCGATGGATGCCGCCACACGCACCGCACGGCTTGCACCTGCCCCTGGGTTCAATCTGGCCTTCTAGCCCGTTCAGTCTGCGCTCAATGTTCACACGGCCACCTTGCGGGTCACAGCCAGCTCTAGCCTCTCCAGGCGTTCCAGCAGGTCATGCTCATGCGGCTTGCCTAGCGTTCGGGTGAGGATCTCCTTGGCCGCAGGGATGTCTCCTTGCTTGGCCAGGTCCACCAGCTTGGCGACGATGGCCATGAGGTCCTCAGGAGTAACGGCTCCCAGCAAGGCACTACGAAGCTCACCAACGCGCCGAGCGTGAGGGTTGCCCCGACTGGCCTTGTTGCCTTTGGAAAACTGACCTCGACTGTCGCGGCCATCTTTGGAGGGGGGGGTATTCATGAATTTAGGGGGGCCCCTGCATCCAATTCCATGCCCGATTGCCGCCGATGGTGACGGTGGATGCCCGAACCCAACACACTATTCTAGTGACCGCCTGGGTGGACTCAAGCACGCGTTTGGGTGAGGAGGATGCAACGAGCGCAGGCGAGATTCGGAGCGCAACACACGCGCGCACAGACGGCCCAGCAGTCAACGTGAAAGACGCGGCGCACATT
>Ga0114933_10002200_pt1 | contig 20551 bp, 17 predicted proteins | sample 4SBtaG_FD_89691 | JGI IMG/M metagenome (GOLD analysis project Ga0114933, IMG submission 89691) | Deep subsurface microbial communities from Kolumbo volcano to uncover new lineages of life (NeLLi) - 4SBTROV12_W25 metaG | ecosystem: Environmental > Aquatic > Marine > Volcanic | place: Kolumbo... | reverse complement strand
CCGGCTCTTTGATCGGACCTCCGGCCTGCGATGCCCATTCACCATCAGCAGCATCACCCAACATTGGCGTTCTTACCGCGAGCGGAGCAAGTAAGGAAACACCGATTCCACGGTGGGCGTAGGTAAAGGCAAGCCATTCCGCTAGACCGACAACGGCGTGTTTACTCACCGCATAGGGAAGATTGCCGTGAGAGGAAAGAATGCCCGCCATCGATGCTGTGTGAAGCAAGTAACCCTCACCGCGATCGAGCATCCCGGGGAGAACAGCTCGGACTGCATGAACGTGAGACATTAAGTTGACGTCCCACTGTCGTTGCCATTCCTCTATCTGACTGTCAAAAACTCCGGATCCGGAACCGATACCGGCGTTGTTAAACAAAATTTCTGTCGGTCCGAGTTGAGTCTCAACCTGACCAGCCATCGTCTCGATGGCTGAAGGATCTCCAAGGTCGCAGTGGATGGCTATCCCACCCACAGCATCGGCTACTTGTTTGGCGCCCTCAAAGTCGACATCAACCACAGCTACCTGGGAGCCGGCGTTAGAGAAGGCCTGTGCGCAGGCCGCACCTATACCACTCGCCGCTCCAGTTATGACAGTTACTTTTCCATCCAGTTTCATGTCCTCACCGAGTCTTTATACATTCAGTTGTGTGCCGCAATGAGGACAACTTGCGATGTTCTCGCGCATGTCGTACTGCGATTCTTTGACGAGCAGGAAACATCCTTCACACAGAATTTCGTCTTCTTGTTTGCCAGGTATTCGGTCACCTTCAGCTGTAGTGATAACACCTTCTTCTTCGTCTTCGTCTTCGTCTTCTTCGTCAGCTGAGGAGAGTCGTTCTTTGAGAATGGTGTCTAGGTCGGCCTCAACTTCGTCATCGTCGTCTTCTTCATCTTCGTCATCAGCGCTCGGACGCGCACCAGCTGGGATCTCTTTATTGTCTTCGTCGGAGTCGTCTTCATCCTCGTCTAGGAGTTCGTCGGCTTCTAGGTCGAGCTCAATTTCCTCGTCCATTTCCTCATCAATGAGCTCAGGATCTGGCTCCACGTCATCGTTGTCTTCGTCTTTAGAATCGTCGCTCATGTTTGCCTCGTGAGTGGCGACGCCAATTGTTCGTGTTTGCCACTCAGCGCGGAGGATACCCATACTTCGGGCCATGAGTGTGAATGAAACAAGAAATCCCTAAAGTTCGCCGAATTTTTTTAAACCGTCACATAGGACCTTTTCCGGCCCTAATCAGTTCCTAAGCTGTTTCTTGTGACTTCCGAAGCGCTACCGGCCCCAACTGCGGCACACCCCTTTCGTGTCGTTTCGGACTTCGATCCAGCTGGAGACCAGCCCAAAGCAATAGAGCAACTCTCGCAGGGAGTCGAGGCAGGTCAACGGTTTCAAACACTTTTGGGCATCACTGGTTCAGGGAAAAGCGCAACTATCGCCTGGACGATAGAAAAGGTCCAAAGGCCCACCCTCGTCCTCGCCCCAAACAAGTCTTTGGCAGCGCAGTTGGCAAATGAGTTTCGGGAGTTCTTCCCGGATAATCGCGTTGAATATTTCGTGTCCTATTACGACTATTACCAACCGGAGGCATATATGCCGGCCTCCGATACATATATCGAAAAAGACTCGTCAATAAACGATGAGATCGACCGCCTTAGACATTCTGCTACGGCCGCTTTACTCACGCGACGCGACGTCATTGTCGTTGCATCCGTGTCGGCAATTTATGGTCTCGGCCCGCCCGATGCGTACCTCGAGCACATGCTCTACATGAGAGTCGGAGAGACCCACAACCAAAGAGATGTCCTCGGACGGCTGATCGATATGCAATACGAGAGAAACGATATGAACCTTGTCCGAGGTAAATTTCGGGTGCGCGGGGACACCCTTGAGATACACCCAGCATATGAAGAGTTCGTCGTCCGCATAGAGCTATTCGGAGACGATGTTGAGCGAATAGCGAAAGTGGATCCGGTTACCGGAGAGCGCCTAGCTGAACTAGAGGAAGTGACTGTGTTTCCTGCCAGCCACTATGTCACTGATGGAACGACCATCCACCGAGCAATCAATGACATCGAAGCCGAACTTCAGCAACGCCTCGCGTCGTTCGAATCGGATAACAAACTGTTAGAGGCGCAGCGGCTTCGAATGCGAACTGAATATGACCTTGAGATGCTCCAAGAAGTTGGGTATTGCAACGGCATCGAAAACTATTCAATGCATTTAGATGGCCGAACCTTTGATGAACCTCCATATAGTCTTCTTGATTTCTTTCCCGACGACTACCTGCTGGTTGTGGACGAAAGTCATGTAGCAGTTCCACAACTTCATGGCCAGTTTGCTGGTGACCGATCGCGCAAAGATACGTTGGTTGAACATGGGTTCCGCCTTCCATCGGCACGTGACAATCGACCGCTACGGTTCGATGAAGTTATGGAACGCCTCAATCAAGTCGTGTTCCTTTCAGCGACTCCCGGCGATTACGAGATCGACATTAGTGACCAGGTGGTCGAACAAATAATTCGCCCAACCGGCCTCGTTGACCCTGAAGTAATTGTTAAACCGACTCGAGGTCAAATCGATGACCTTATCGACCAAATAGAGAACACCGTGGGACGCGGAGACCGGGTCCTCGTCACAACGTTGACGAAAAAGATGTCTGAAGACCTCACCGACTACTTGTTGGAACTAGGAGTGAGAGTTAGGTATTTACACAGCGAAATCGACACCATCGAACGAATAGAGATCCTGAGAGATCTTCGATTAGGTGAGTTTGATGTGTTGGTGGGGATCAACCTGTTGCGAGAAGGGTTGGACTTACCGGAAGTTTCCTTGGTTGCGATCCTTGATGCCGACAAAGAAGGATTTCTGAGAAGTCAGACTTCGTTGATTCAAACGATCGGTAGAGCAGCTCGAAATGTCGACGGGCAAGTGATTATGTATGCAGACAACGTGACCGATTCGATGCAGGTTGCGATCGGGGAAACAAATCGAAGGCGGGCGCTTCAACAGACCTACAACTCAGAGAATGGGATCGACCCACAAACTATTAGGAAGGCAGTAACCGATATCTTGCTGGTGCTTCGAGGGCAAGAACAGGGAGCTCCTGTCCCAGACAAATTGGTCTCGGGGCGGTTACGACCTGATGAGCAGGCGAGGAAAGACTTAGCTGAGCTTCCTGAAGATGACTTGAACAGACTTATCCACTCTCTGGAACTAGAAATGGAAGAAGCAGCGGAGGATCTTCGCTTCGAGTACGCAGCGCGGTTGAGGGACGAAATTAGGGAATTGCGACGCGACCTACGCGACGCGACCAGCTAAGTAGCCTAAGACCGCTCCGAACTGTGGCTGATCGTGGGCCTCGCGACTAGGTTGCCCAATAGGGCGATGAGGTTGTCGCGGGTGTAATGAACCAAAGGGGGGGCTAGTCATGACGCATGAAGTGCGTGGGGTAATTGCTCGAAGTAAAGGGACTCCAGTTTCTGTCGAAACAATCCACGTGCCCGACCCAGGGCCGGGAGAAGTGGTGGTCGATATCCAAGCATGTGGCGTTTGTCATACAGATCTTCACTACCGCGAAGGAGCCATCAATGATGAGTTTCCCTTTCTACTCGGTCACGAAGCAGCGGGAGTTATCAGTCAAGTGGGCTCAGGTGTAGGGAACGTCAAGGAGGGTGACTTTGTGATCCTTAATTGGCGCGCTGTCTGCGGTGAATGTCGAAGTTGTTTGCGGGGAAGGCCTCAATACTGCTTTTCTACTCACAACGCCCAACAAAAAATGACGGTCGATGGGGTCGACCTGTCACCTGCTTTAGGTATCGGAGCGTTTGCCGAAAAGACTTTGGTTGCGGCTGGGCAAGCGACCAAAGTAGATGCCGCTGCGGAGCCCGAAGTCGCGGGTTTAATTGGTTGTGGAGTGATGGCAGGACTGGGTGCAGCCTTGAACACGGGAGGCGTCACTCGAGGTGACACGGTTGCAGTCTGGGGATGCGGAGGTGTCGGAGACGCAGCGATTGAAGGTTCCCGAATTGCTGGGGCTCGTACCATTATTGCGATTGATTTGGATGACCAAAAACTTCAGTGGGCTAAGGGGTTCGGAGCGACACACTCGATCAACTCCTCAGGGATGACCAATGATGAGGTGATTGAGGCAGTACAGGCGTTAACCGAAGGGAATGGCGTTGACGTCGCTATCGAGGCGATCGGCCTCCCTGCTACTTACGAACAGGCATTTTTTGCTCGAGATCTGGCGGGCACAGTGGTACTTGTCGGGGTCCCGAACCCCGAGATGCGCATCGATTTGCCGCTGATCGAAGTGTTCGGTAGAGGCGGGGCACTTAAGAGTTCCTGGTACGGAGACTGCTTACCGTCTCGGGATTTCCCTATGTTGATTGATTTGTATTTACAAGGCCGCCTCCAGTTGGACCGTTTTGTCTCGGAGAAAATAGGCATTGACGAGGTTGAAGATGCCTTTCACAAAATGGAACGTGGTGAGGTGCTCAGATCAGTCGTTATCATCTGATTCGATTTGGCGCTTCGCTCCCCGTTTAAGAGATGGGGCCGGGATAGGCTCCCAGCACAATGGGAGATCAATTAATCGTCCGAGGAGCGAGAGAAAACAACCTTCGCAACATTGATGTTGATCTACCACGCGACCAGTTGATCGTATTCACGGGGTTATCGGGGAGCGGTAAGTCCTCCCTTGCTTTCGATACGATTTACGCTGAAGGGCAAAGACGTTACGTGGAGTCCCTCTCAGCGTATGCCCGACAATTTTTGGGGCAGATGGATAAACCTGACGTCGATTTTCTGGAAGGGCTTTCACCGGCTATTTCAATTGACCAGAAAAGTGCCAGTAGAAATCCTCGGTCAACTGTGGGAACAATCACCGAGGTTTACGATTATCTGAGGCTCCTTTACGCAAGGGTTGGAATACAGCATGACCCTGAAACCGATGAAGTGGTTCAACGCCAGACCCCACAAGAAATTGTTGACCGAATCCTGACGCTAGGAACCGAAAGTCGATTTCAGGTCCTTGCTCCGGTGGTTCGGGGGCGAAAAGGTGAATACCACACGCTGTTAACGGACCTTGCCTCCCAGGGCTATGTGCGGGCTCGAGTCGATGGAGAGATTGTCGATCTGGCTGAAACCGATGTCCTACCAGAAGAACGACTTGATCGTTATGTCAATCATGACATTGAAGTGATCGTCGATCGTCTTGTTCTCAGAGAAGGCATAGAGCAACGCCTGACAGAATCAATCGAAGCCTCGCTTTTACTGGCCGACGGGCATGTTTGGGTTGAGCTCATGTCGGAGGATGAAGACTCGGAGTTGCTCACTTACAGTCAGCACCTATTTTCCCCGACGACCGGGCGGTCTTTCGAAGAACTCGCTCCAAGGAACTTTTCGTTCAACTCCCCGTATGGGGCTTGTGGAACCTGTGATGGATTAGGAACTAGGTTCGAAGTGGACCCTGAACTGATTGTCCCCAACGGTGACCTCAGTATTGAGGACGGGGCGATAGCTCCCTTCGCTACAGGTGCGAGCCGGTGGTATGGCCGTTTACTGCGAGCTACCGGTGAAGAGTTCGATATTCCCGTGGACAAGCCTTGGTCCAAGCTGACAGCCAAACAAAAAAAGTTGCTTCTTTATGGCAGCCCCCAAAACAGAACATTTACGGTCCGTTACAGAAATAGATATGGCCGCAGCCGGAGTTACACAACTCACTGGGAAGGGGTCATACCAACCTTGCAGCGTCGTCACGCCGACACAGATAGCGATCATTCACGTGACCGTATCGAGGGCTACATGAGAGAGGTTCCCTGCGGCACGTGCGATGGGGCGCGCCTCAACGACGTTTCCCTTGCAGTTCGAGTGGCGGGTCACAATATCTATGAGCTTTGCTCAGTCTCGATAGGCGAAGCGGCCAAAATCATTGATGGATTGTCGCTTAGTGAAAGGGAAACGATTATTGCCGCTCCCATTGTGAAGGAAATCGATGCTCGCCTGAACTTCCTATTGGACGTGGGATTGGATTATTTGACGTTGAATAGGTCCGCAGCGACGCTCGCTGGCGGTGAGGCTCAACGAATTCGGTTGGCTAGTCAAATCGGAAGCGGCCTTGAAGGGGTTTTATATGTTCTGGATGAGCCGTCGATTGGCTTACATCAGCGAGATAACCGACGTCTAATCGAGACTTTGCAGCATTTACGAGATCTAGGGAACACGGTTCTTGTCGTTGAACATGATCAGGAAACAATCATGGAAGCTGACTGGGTGGTTGATATTGGGCCTGGAGCCGGAGAACACGGTGGCGAAATCATCTACAGCGGCCCAGTTGGCGGATTAGAAGAAGTCAAGGGCTCAGTCACTGGCGAGTACCTCAAGGGAATTCGCGAGATTGAAATACCCGCTTCGCGCCGAGAACCGCTCAATGAGTCCTTGATGGTTCATGGGGCGCGAGAAAACAATCTCCGATCTATCGACGTTGAGATTCCACTCGGCTGTTTCGTGGCTATAACAGGCGTCTCGGGATCTGGTAAGAGCACCCTTATAAACGAGATTTTGCGAAAATCATTAATGCAAAAGATTTACAAATCCAAAGAGGTGCCGGGATTACACACCTCTCTTGACGGTTGGGAAGCTTTGGACAAGGTCATAGATATTGACCAGTCACCGATCGGGCGGACTCCTCGTTCCAACCCGGCGACGTACACGGGGGCCTTTGACAGTATTCGTAAGCTGTTCGCAGCAACTAACGAATCTAAGGTGAGGGGCTACCTGCCGGGCAGATTCAGCTTCAACGTCAAAGGTGGGAGATGTGAAGCCTGTTCGGGTGATGGGACGATAAAAATTGAGATGCATTTTCTGCCCGATGTGTACGTTCCGTGTGAGGTTTGCAAAGGAGCTCGATACAACCGAGAAACCCTTGAAGTGCGTTTCAAGGGGATGACTATTGCTGATGTGTTGAACATGCCGTGCGAGGAGGCCTTGGAGTTCTTCTCGGCTCAACCTCCCATAGCGCGCCATATGCAGACTCTGGTCGATGTTGGGTTGGGTTACATTCGGTTGGGGCAACCAGCGACGACCCTTTCGGGCGGGGAAGCGCAGCGTGTGAAACTTGCCAGTGAGTTGGCTAAACGACCGACCGGGCACACCATCTACATACTGGATGAACCTACGACAGGCCTTCATTTCGAAGATATCCGCAGGTTGTTGGCAGTGCTAAGCAGGCTGGTCGATCAGGGCAACACGGTGGTGGTAATAGAACACAACCTTGATGTAATAAAGACCGCTGACTGGATCATTGATATGGGCCCTGAAGGTGGAGATGGGGGAGGGTTAGTAGTAGCCAGTGGCGCTCCCGAAAAGGTCGCCAAAGTATCGGGAAGTCACACAGGTCGCTTCCTCGCGCCGGTCCTGTCGAACTGAGAGAGTTTCTTGGCAATAGCCTCTAGGTATGTCACTGCGTCCCGAGTCCGGCTCGGTTCCCGACCAGCCAGGTAGCTACCAGTTCAAGGACCAAGCTGGGCGCATCGTCTACGTCGGGAAAGCCAAGAGCTTACGGAGCCGACTAAACAGCTACTTCCAAGACGCTCGAAACCTACATCCGCGGACTGTGCAGATGCTTTCGACAGCGACATCGGTCGAATGGATCGAAGTTGCGACCGAAGTGGATGCTCTCATGTTGGAGTACAGCCTCATCCAGAGACACCAACCACGCTTTAATGTTCGCCTTCGCGACGACAAGTCTTACCCATTTTTGGCCATTACCCAGCGAGACGAATGGCCCCGAGCGATGGTCATGCGAGGAAAGAGAAAACGGGGAAATCGCTACTTCGGCCCCTTCGGACACGCACATGCGATTAGAGAAACGTTGGATCTCCTATTACGGACATTCCCAATTCGGACTTGTAGCGACAACAAGATGTCGGAGCACCAGCGACTAGGGCGACCCTGCCTTCTGTTTCACATTGAGCAATGCGCCGGACCTTGTGTGGGGGAAATATCCCGGGAGGCATACGAAGATCTAGTAAGCGAATTGATCCGCTTTCTCGAAGGAGACACCGACGAAGTCTTGCGTGATTTAAACAAAAGAATGCAGTCTGCTAGTAGTTCCAAAGAGTTTGAGCTTGCTGCGAGATACCGGGACCGACTATCAAGCGTCAAAAAAGCGATAGAAAAGCAACAAATAGCTGGTACCAGGAATGAAGATTTCGACATCATAGGTGTCCACGACGATGAGCTAGAGGCCTCAGTGCAGGTCTTTTTCGTGCGTAAAGGTCGCGTTATGGGTCAGCGAGGCTCAATCGTCGACAAAGTTGAGGATGTCACGCAACCAGACTTGATTGCCCGAATAGTCGAAGACATCTATCACGACGAAAATCCAATCGGAATGCCAAAGAACGTATTCGTCCCAGCGCTTCCAGAAAGGAAATCGTTGTATGAAGAATGGCTAACTCAACAACGAGGCTCCCGAGTTGAGATTCGGATACCCCAGCGAGGCGATAAGCGAGCGTTGCACGAAACAGCGACCAAAAATGCTCGGGAATCTTTTACCCGACATCGACTCAAGCGAGGCACCGACCACAACAGTCGCGCCAAAGCATTAGAAGAATTGCAGAGATATCTGGAATTACCCAACGCTCCTTTGCGGATCGAATGTTACGACATGAGTCACCTCCAAGGGACCGACTATGTCGGTTCTATGGTGGTTCTCGAGGACGCTTTACCTCGGAAAAGTGAGTACCGACGATTCAAGGTTCGCAGTGTGGAGGGCAACGATGACTTTGCGGCTATGGAAGAAGTGCTCTCCCGGAGGTTCAAGAACTATTTGGATGAACGAGATTCGCCATCGGCTGAAGTAACCAAATTTGCTTACCCTCCTCAGCTACTCGTTGTAGACGGAGGGAAAGGACAGCTCGGTGTAGCTGTCGGGGTTCTGGAGTCATTGGGATTACGGGAGGAAATTCCTGTAGTTGCCTTGGCAAAACAGTTTGAGGAAGTGTTCCTTCCCGGACGAAGCGCGCCTATTGAAGTACCGCGAGGTTCTGAAGCGTTGTATCTCTTGCAACGCATACGTGATGAAAGTCATCGTTTCGCAATTAGCTATCACCGGCAGCTTCGAAATAAGAGAATGACTCGAAGTGTCCTTGACGACATACCAGGTTTAGGAGACGCACGGCGAAAGCGGCTGATCAAAGAATTCGGTGGAGTCCGCAAAATCCAACAAGCATCCCTTGACGAGTTACTTGCTTTGAGCTGGCTTCCCAACAGCGTCGGGGTATCAGTTCACGAGCGGACCCAGGGGCGGGCATGAGCGAGGATCTCTGGGAGTCTCACGCTACGTGGTGGCAGCGAGAGTTCACCAATGGCGTAGATCCCGAATATAAAGAGCAGATACTTCCGTTGATAGCGGACCTCACCACCGGCTTCAAGAACATCCTCGACATAGGGTGCGGAGAAGGTCAAGTGGCTCGGACACTGCCGGGTGACCTCTCTTATGTTTTTGGAATAGATCGCTCATGGGCCCAAGTATCTGAAGCCCTTAATCGGTCCGCTGGCGAACATTACGCCCAAGCTTCTGCATCAGAGCTGCCCTTCCAAAATGAAACCTTCGATGCAGCGGTGGCATGCCTTGTCTTCGAACACATAACCGAGATGAGCACCGCAATTTGCGAAGTTGCTCGTGTCTTGAAGCCGGAGGGAAGGTTCGTTTTCTTATTGAACCATCCGCTTTTACAAACTCCGGGCAGCGGATGGGTAGAAGAGCACACATCGGAGGAATCAATTCAGTATTGGAGAATCGGCCAATACCTAGTGGAGCAAGAAACTATCGAAGAAGTCGAATTGGGGATTCGAATTCCATTCATTCATCGACCCCTAAGTATCTACCTGAATACGCTCACCGACCAAGGCCTATCGCTGGTGCGAATGCTTGAGCCAGCGCCGCCTGAAGGTTTCCTGGAGCGTAATGATGCCTATCGAGCCGCTCGGCATATCCCTCGGCTTTTGGTTCTTGTATGTGAGAAGCGGTGACTTGTTGTAAATGAACGATCTAACCTTTAGGAATGACTGATTCACCCAATTTTGTGGTGGTGGCAGGACTGTCGGGCGCCGGCCGCTCAACAGCGGCTGACACCTTGGAGGATCTTGGGTGGCTCGTAATTGATAATTTGCCACCCAGCTTGCTTGCTAACGCAGCTGAGGTGCTCACGCCTTCCGACTCCCTGGGCAAGCGAATTGCATTAGTTGCTGGTTCCCACCAACATCAAGAAGACCTGCTTGCCTTTTTAAAGGATTTCCATACCCCAGCAGCCCGCGTGAACGTGATCTTTCTCGATGCACGAACAGAGGTGCTGCTTCGAAGATATGACCAAACTAGGCGGCGGCATCCACTGAGTGAGAGTAGCGCCTCCGTCACTGAAGCAATTGAGCGAGAACGTGAACTGCTGGAACCGATCAGACAGGCCGCGGACTTAGTCATCGATACGAGTGACCTCATCGTCCATGAACTGAAATCCAGGGTGGTCGAGGTGTTCAGCGATGTAGACAACGAACAGTTCATGCAAACAACCGTTATGTCGTTTGGTTACAAGCACGGAGTGCCCACAGAAGCCGATCTGGTTATCGACTGTCGGTTCTTGCCGAATCCGCATTGGGTCCCTGAATTGAGGCAGAGAACAGGCCTTGAGCAAGATGTTCGCACCTACGTCCTCGAACAGCCGCTTACCACTTCTTTTTTGGAGCACACGCTCCCACTTTTCGAATTCTTGATCCCCTCTTATGTTGAGGAAGGGAAGGCTTACCTAACCATTGCCTTCGGATGCACGGGTGGCCGTCATCGAAGTGTCGTAATTGCCGAGGAGTTCGGTCGGGTTTTAGCCGAAAGCGGCCATTCGCTTCGAACCCGACATCGAGACCTTGAATCGAAAGAAATCTAGAAGTAGTCAATCAATTCGCCACTGCGTCAAAGCAATAGGGTAGACATTCAGAAGCGTCTCTATCCCCTCCCAGAAAGCGAACCTTCCAATGACCGTGCGGGTTGGTATTAACGGCTTCGGCCGTATCGGCAGAAACTTCTTTCGTGCTATCCAGAAACAAGGTGCCGACGTAGAAATTGTGGCAGTCAATGACCTAGGCGATCAGGCCACAATGGCCCACCTTCTTAAATATGATTCGGTGCTTGGCAACCTACCTAACGACATCGCTGCCGTGGAGGGTGGTATATCGATAGACGACAAAGTTTTGAAGGTCCTGTCTGAACGCAACCCTGGGGAGTTGCCGTGGGGCGATTTGGGGGTTGACGTCGTTATTGAATCGACTGGTATTTTCACAGACAGAGATAAGGCGGCACAGCACCTAGATGCCGGAGCACCTCTCGTGATTGTTTCAGCCCCAGCTAGCGGAGCTGATGCCACCATCGTGGTCGGCGTCAATCACGAAGAATTTGACAAAGAGTCGCACAAAGTCATTTCGAACGCGAGTTGCACAACTAACTGCTTTGTCCCAATGGTCCAGGTTCTAGATGAAGCATTCGGAGTCGAAAAAGGTTTGATGACGACGGTCCACGCTTATACCGGTGATCAATCACTTGTTGATGGCCCTCACAGCGATTTGAGACGGGCTCGAGCCTCTGCCGTAAACATCATCCCCACCTCAACTGGAGCGGCGCGTGCGACCGGGCTTGTGCTTCAGGCTATGAACGGGAAACTGGATGGGACTTCGTTGCGTGTCCCGATACCGGACGGCTCAATTACTGATTTCACAGCTGTGTTAACAGCCTCTCCGTCGGTTGAAGAAATTAACGCTGCCTTCTCGAGTGCAGCTTCCAGTGCACCACTCGCAGGGATCCTCACCTACAGCGAAGACCCACTTGTCTCGGCAGACATAGTGGGAGACCCCTCAAGCTGTGTCTTCGATGCAGGTCTCACGATGACCATTGACAACTTAGTGAAAGTCAGTGGCTGGTACGACAATGAGTGGGGTTACTCCAACCGCCTAGTAGATCTCGTCACCATTACGTGCGGTTGATTCTGGTGTGACTGCTTCTTCAGTTCCTACCCTCGAAGATCTAGAAGCCGAAATAGGCAGTTTGGATGCAAAGCGCATTCTGGTGAGGTGTGACTTCAACGTTCCTATCCGAGATGGGGAGATTGCTGATGATTTGCGGATTCGGGCCGCGATGCCGACTGTTTCTTGGCTACTTGAGCGAGGGGCATCGGTAGTTATCGCAACTCATTTCGGTCGACCGGATGGAAAACAGGATCCCCGTTATTCAACCGAGATCTTGAAGAGCAGAGTCGAGGAATTGGCTCCCGGAGTCCAGTTGTTGGAGAATCTGCGTTTCAACCCGGGTGAAGTAGGAAATTCTTTAGAGTTTGTCGAGTTCTTGGTAGGAGGAGCCGGTGAACTCCCGTTTGACGGTTACGTCAACGAGGCCTTTGGTGCCTCACACCGCTCTCATGCTTCGCTCGTCGGACCACCCGCACATCTTCCTGCCGCAGCCGGACGTTTAGTCGAAAAGGAAATCGAAATACTCGAAAAGATACGTCTATCACCGCAGCGACCATTGGTCGCAGTGCTGGGTGGAGCCAAAGTCAGCGACAAACTTGGCGTGATCGATGCCCTTCTTGGAGTCGTGGATCGACTCCTCATCGGAGGAGGCATGTGCTTCACTTTCCTAAAGGCGATGGGTCACAGCATTGGCGACTCGTTGTGTGAGGATGATCAGGTGGAAGCCTGTCGGCGGATTCTCGATTCAGGTGCCTCAATTCTTTTGCCCAGTGACATCACCGCCCTCAGCCCTGACGGAGACATCGGTGGCGATAATGGAGAAGTCAGACAAATGGGCCGCTCGATACCTGACGGATGGAAAGGGCTTGATATCGGACCTGGCACTGCCGCTGAATTCGGTGACGCTATCCATGAAGCCAGAACCGTTTTCTGGAATGGTCCAATGGGGCTATTCGAAGACACCCGTTTCGCAGCTGGCACTCGAGCCGTCGCACAGGCCTTGGCAGACAGTCGCGCCTTCTCTGTGGTTGGTGGGGGAGATAGCGCTGCGGCAGTCGCCGAGATCGGCCTCACGCCTTACATGGACCACATCAGTACCGGAGGAGGTGCCAGCCTAGAGTTTCTTGAGTTGGGCGACCTCCCAGGACTCACAGCCCTTAGGAAATAAGGAACACAAATGTCTCGCATTCCGTTGATCTCAGGTAATTGGAAGATGAACCTCAACCATTTCGAAGCGATACAAATGGTCCAGAAACTGAGCTACGAGCTTAGAAATCACGATTATGACGCAGTCGAAGTTTCCGTTCACCCGCCTTACACCGACCTGCGATCAATCCAGACGTTGATTGATGCCGACAGGATGCACTTCCATCTCGGAGCGCAGAACTGTCATACCGAGTCATCAGGAGCATTTACGGGCGAAGTATCGCCGGCGATGCTACAAAAACTTGAAGTTCGTTTCGTGATCGTAGGTCACAGCGAACGAAGGTCACTCTCCGGGGAAACCAATGAAATAGTCGCAGCCAAAGCCAAATCGGTCTTTGCGCATGGCATGGTGCCGATCGTTTGTGTGGGAGAGACCCTTGAAGAACGGGAGAGCGGTGGAGCCGAGTCAGTTGTTGAGACCCAAGTCACCGGCAGCCTGACTGATCTCAGCAAGGACCAACTGGGCGACCTAGTCATAGCGTATGAACCGGTATGGGCAATAGGAACTGGGAAGACAGCTTCAGCGGAAGATGCCCAACTCATGTGTGCACATATCAGGAGCGTGGTGACTGCAATACATAAGCCGGCCGGGACGAAAGTCCGCATTCAATACGGTGGCTCAGTAAACGCGTCAAATGCTGCCGAACTGATGTCGATGGAAGATATTGATGGAGCCCTAGTTGGGGGAGCCTCTTTGGAAGCAGCATCGTTTGCCAGGATTGTGAGCTTCCAAGACGCCTAGAGTCCTGACATGACTTCCAGTGCACTAAATGTCGACCGTCCAGCATTACCTGATGGTCTGGTAGCGGTCGTTAAGCGAGACTGCCCAACTTGCGTGGATATAGTTCCGGTTCTCGAACAGTTGTCTCAACGTGGGCCTGGGGTGACGATCTACACCCAGGATGACCCTGATTTCCCTGAGACAGTTGAAACACGAATCCATGACCAAGAACTAGAAGTCTCTTGGCATTACGAAGTGGAAACAGTGCCGACTTTGATGTTCATCCAAGATGGCAACGAGATGGCTCGGACGGTGGGCTGGAGTCGCTCAAATTGGGAAGCGTTGACAGGTGTCGACGATCTTGGAGATGGACTCCCAGAGATGCGTCCGGGATGCGGGTCGTTATCGGTTGACCCAAATTTGATTGATTCGCTAGCTCTAAAGTTTGGCGCCTCAGACTTAAACAGCCGGCGAGTCGAAATAGCAACCCTGGAAGATGAATTTGATGCAATGTTCGATCGGGGTTGGTCGGATGGCTTGCCGATAATTCCGCCTACCGAAGAACGAGTGGCCAAAATGTTAGAAGGCACACACCGGCAACCAGATGACGTGGTCGCAGTTGTTCCCCCGGAGCTCACAGAAGGCACAGTTGAAAAGGTTGCCATAAACGCGGTGATGGCCGGTTGTAAACCCGAATACTTGCCTGTCGTGTTAGCGGCGGTGGAAGCTGCCTGCACCGATCAGTTCAACATGCATGGTCTGCTGTGCACTCTTTGGTTTTCTGGTCCGATCATTATCGTAAACGGGCCAATCCGGCATCGAATTGGTATGAACGTCGAAAAGAACGCCCTAGGTCAAGGAAATCGTGCCAATTCAACTATAGGAAGAGCTCTTCAATTAGTTATACGAAATGTCGGGGGAGGTAAACCTGGCATTGGGGGCATCGACCGCTCCGCATTAGGTGCACCATCCAAGGTTGGGTGGTGTTTCGCTGAAGATGAAGAGAACCTCCCAGATAACTGGCCGCCCCTGTCGGTAAGTCGGGGGTTTTCGAAAGACGAGGACACAGTGACCCTGTTTGCCGGACATGGGCCAGTCGGATGCATCGACCAGATTTCTCGGACCCCAGAATCATTGGTGCGAACCCTGGCGCAACAACTACATGGTGTTGGAAATCGGAAACTTCCAGCTGAGGCGATGATTGTTATGACCCCTGAACATATGAACGTCTTTGCGTCAGCAGGATGGTCAAAAGACAAGTTTTATGAAGAGCTGGAACCTCTTTTGCAGATGGATCCAGAGTTATCGGCTCGAGGCGCATCGGGTATAGAGGAAGGTATCCCTACCTCCACTAACGAAGAAACGGTGTTTGGTGCTAGTTCAGGGCGGGCTATTAGGAAATTACCCGACTGGTCACCGATGGTTGTTCGCGCTGGTGGCGGCGCCGGGGGATTTTCGGCAATTTTAGAAGGATGGGTTCCAGGAGCAAAGGGAAGTACACCCATTACTCATCGGATAGAAACCTAATTCTCGTTGCTCTGCTCGAGGAAAACTGGTTCGAGGAGTCCGGTGAAGACGCTGGTACCATCGGGCTTGTGTTGACCTGGATTGTCGGTGCCTTGCACTTAGTTTCTGCTTTCTCCCTAGTTGGTCTCGTCCTTTTGCATAGTGGTAAGGGAGGCGGTGTCTCCGACATGTTTGGCGGAAGCGTAGGAGCGACAGCAGCCGGGTCCACTGTCGCCGAAAAGAACCTCAGTCGTATAACGGTGGTGGTCGCAGTGACCTTCGGCTTCACAACACTGGTTTTAGGTCTCTTGCTTGCTTGAGCCTTGATAGCAGTTAGTCAACGGATCGCTTTTTTGGTGTGTTGGCAAGCTTCATGTCGTTGGTAGAGTGGGCTCTCTTCCGGGTCTCGGAATAGCGTCGGAGTGGCGGAACTGGCAGACGCGCTAGACTAAGGATCTAGTGCCCGTTAAGGGTGTGGGGGTTCAAGTCCCCCCTCCGACACCATCTGAAGTCGCAACAAAGCGGAGCCGGGCACACATGGTGCGCCTAAGCGTTTATTGTTGCTTCGAGAACAATTATCGACCACTTCAAGGCATACAACTATGGACATCACCACCACTGAGACGCTACCTGGGCGCAGAATCACCTCTGTGAAGGGGGTCGCGGTAGGTTCGACGGTTCGAACGAAACACATCGGTAAGGACATCGGCGCGGGCCTCAAGTCACTTGTCGGTGGAGAACTAAAGAGCTATTCAGACATGCTCACTGAGGCACGGGCTCAGGCACTGTCTCGCATGGAAGAGCAAGCCGTCCAACTCGGTGCCGACTCGCTAATCAACCTCCGTTTCATGACATCATCGGTTGCTTCGGGCGCCTCAGAGATCTTGGCCTATGCAACTGCTGTAACCACTGAACCCTCCTGATCAAGCGATTCGGCGAACGTTCGCTTCCCGATCAAGGAGAGGTCCAAAGTAGTGAGGGGGACACCTGCGCTGCTTAGCCCAGCGCTCCTCTGCTGTATGACGAAGCGCTTCATTCCCCGAAGCAAGCTTGTCGATATCCGAACAACGCTTTATAAGTCAGCTAATCGTAAATGATGACCGAACGGCCCTCAGTTCCCGTAAGCATGGCGTCAATTGCTTCCTGGACGTTTTCGATTGGTACTCGCTTAGAGATCAGTCGGTCAACAGGCAAAAGACCATCAAGATAGGCGGCACAGAGTTCGTCGATTGCCGTACCAGCGTCGGCAGCTGCGTAGTAGCTCCCCTTGATTGTTTTTTCTGAACGAATGAGGTCAGCGCTGACGAAACTCGTCAAGTCGGAGGCGCTTGGTACGCCGACCAGAACCATGGTGCCACCGGGTCTAACAGCCGCCAGCCATTCCTGTTGAAGGTTGGTGCTGCCGATAGCTTCGATCACAACGTCGGCGCCTCGCCCATCGGTGACGCTCAGCACTGCATCGATTGCCCCGTCACCAGCGATGATGAAATCTGTTGCACCTAGGTCACTAGATAAATGCTTTTTCTCCGGGGCGCGGTCGACAGCAATCACCTTTTCAGCGCCTGCCATACGAGCGCCCATCACGGCGCTAAGGCCAACTCCGCCGGCGCCCACCACCACCACGGTGTCCCTTTCGGAGATCTCTCCACGGTGCACGGCCGCCCCAACCCCTGTAGCTACGCCGCACCCGATGAGAGCGGCAACCTCGAAAGGAACGGAATCAGGTATCGGCCTACAACTAACTTCTGAAACCACCATATGTTCAGACCAGGTAGATATGCCGCAGTAGTGCAGTATCGGTTCACCGTTGCGTGAAATCCGGCTCGTTCCATCTGCGAGATAACCGCTCCAGATTCGCTGAGTGCCTTCGGAACACAAGTGTTTTTGCTCGCGGATGCAATAAAAGCAAAGCCCACAACTGGGAACCCAATTGAGGGCAACCCGATCACCGACTCGTATTGTGTTGACGTTCGGGCCAATGGCGACTACTTCACCTGCTCCTTCGTGACCGAGTACGCAAGGTAGTTCCGCTCCGTGCTGACCCGTAATCGCGTGTTGGTCGCTATGACAAATTCCAGCTGCACCCATCTTGACTAAGACTTCGCCGTCAAGAGGCTCGCTCAGATCAAGGGTCTCTACCTGAACTGGTCCCCCGACAGAATCAAGAGTGACGGCAACGGTTTTCATGATTACCTCCTGGGCTAGCCAATTTAGGGTCTCAGGCTGGCTAGGTGGGACACCGAATCCCTGAACGCGTTAGCAGCATCATGCGAGACTGTGGGAATGGGTATCAACTACCGACAATTAGTGCGTGGTGATCGCATACACGGAAGCTTGCTCCATGATCCCGATGTCTTTGCGGAAGAGATGGAACAAATCTTTGTGCGAGGTTGGGCTTTCGTAGGACATGAGTCCGAAATTAAGAACAACGGGGATTGGGTTAAGCGTCAACTGGGCAACGAATCAGTGATCATGGTGCGCGGAGACGATGGTGATATCAACGTTCTGTCGAACCGATGTGCTCATAGGGGAACTGCTTTGTGCTGGGAGCACAGCGGTAACAATTCCTTCTTTCAATGCACCTACCACAACTGGCGATTTGGCTTAGATGGCAACCTGCGTGCGGTTCCGTTTCCAGATGGGTATTCGAAACCAAAAGAAGAGCTCGGATTGAACAGAGCTGGACAAGTAGCAAATTACCGAGGCTTTGTCTTCGCTAATTTGGACGGGCAAGCAGGATTTATAGATGAGCACTTAGGAGCTGCCGGATACGAGCTGATTGATCGTCTATGTGAAATGAGTCCCAGCGGCAACCTAGATTTAGGCAAAGGGTGGATAGGTCACCGGGTGCAATCGAATTGGAAACTATGGCCAGAAAGTGACAGCGACGGATACCACGTGGGCTTCGTTCACGCGTCGATGTCTGCTTCTACTGACACGCACTACGACGATGTTGCTATTGGTGGTGACGCGGTCAAAAGCTCCCGAGCTGTTGACTATGGGAAAGGGCACCTTGAATTAGATTGGCGCCCAAGTTACAAGCAGGAACTTTCTTGGCTTGGTGTCACGCGAGAACGAGTTCAGGACTATTACTCAGCGTTGTCGCAGCGAGTCGGGAATGAACTGGCGGATCAGATGCTTTGGGATGGACCTCCACACGCCTTTCTATTTCCCAACCTCTTTTTAGGCGAAACGGTAATAGCGATCGTGGAACCTGTTGCTCCGGGTGAAATGATTCATCGACACACAGCGGTTCAGTTTGAGGGAGCGGACGACGCATTCAATGAACGGTTACTGCGTCAAACCGAGGCAGCTTTCGGTCCAGCCTCATTCATCACCACCGACGATGCAATCACTGCAGAACGCGTCCAGGCGGGCATCTCGGGCATTGATACCTCATGGGCCTCGGCAAATCGGGGTTGGATAGATCTGAGTCGCGGTATGCATAGAGAACTCGTGGATGAGAACGGCGTGCGATCGAGCAATTCCTCCGATGAAACGACGAACCGCGGTTTCTGGTATCGATACCTCGAAATGATGAGCGAAGAGGTAACGCATTGACTTCGCCGGAGCTAAGAACAGAAATAGAAGAGTTCTTATACCGCGAAGCCCGATACGCAGATGAGTTTCTGCTCGAGGAGTGGGAGGCGCTCCTCACCGATGAGTTTCATTACTGGGTTCCAGCTGGGCGACTCCAAGGTGAGCCTTCCAAGCAGCTGGCTTATTTGAATGACAATCGGACTCGAGTCGCAACACGAATACGGCAACTCCAGACCGGGAAACGTCTCTCTCAACTACCGAACTCACCTATGCGTCGAGTGATTTCAAACATCGAAATAGAGTCAGCGAATGATGGAGAATTTCTGGTTAAAGCGAACTTCGTCATTTATGAGTTAGCGGCCCAGTCAAGCGGTGAACTTCGTGTATGGCCCGGACAGGCCCAATACCGGCTTGAGCGTGTCGAAGGGAACTTGCGGATGTCAGCCAAGTGGATCGAACTTGTCACAGCGGACGCAGGGCAAAGGAACCTAACTTTCCTGATCTAAAAGACTCGGTGCAACAACTATCCGCAGTTCATGAATTGGGGTGGTTGCCAATGATTCGTGTAGGAGCAACAAGGACAGCCGCCCTACGACTACGAATCATTTCTGAGTCATACTCCTCGAAGTCGTCATGGCTGCCCCCTGCTGCTTGGTAAATCTCGCGCAGCAGTAGCCGCAGTGCCTCCGGATCTATCGACGCTTCGTTGTCATCCGGTCCGATAAGGTCAGCCTTTCCGGTAACGGCAATCCAGTTCCATCCTCTTCGAATGGCAATTGTGACTTCTGACCCCCGCCTGACATGTTTGAGGCGCGCTGCCTTGCCCATCGAAACGAGGGCAACACATTCAACGCCCGTCACAGGATGGGCAATGACACCGCAATTTGCAATGCTTGAAAGTACTCGCCCGTCTTCTTGGGTCGTGCTTATCGTGGCGAGTCCAGTTTCATCGGCGAGAAATCGGCGTACATCGTCAAGTTGAGTCATTGAGGCTCCAGGGTTACGGCATCTTAAACAGAATTGTAGTTAGGAACGAGAAACGCAGGTTGTATCAGCGTGGACGGCGACAGGTTGGATGTCGCACGACGAGAGACTCTCTTTATTGCCCGTATAGTCGAAGGCGAGGGAGTATCCCTGACTTAGGCTGGCACGGTAAATGGATGAAATTTTGGCTTTCTTTGCGATAGCGGTGGCTGCGGTCGCAGTCGGTCTTTGGAAGTTGAAATTACTGAAGAAACTGTGACCTTCTAAAGTCTTTCAAACTCCTGAGAGCTGATCTTTGAATGGAGGTTGCGCCAATATCAGTTTCTCTCTGACAACATAAGACCATGGATATCGTTCTGACAGGGACCGGCAGTCCGTTGCCTGACGCCAATCGCGCAGGTCCTTCGACCCTGATCAAGGTGGACAACTGCCACGTGCTCGTTGATGCAGGTCGAGGTGTAGTGATGAGAATGGCCGGGGCAGGTTCATTGCCTATTTTCTTGCGTGCTGTTCTTTTAACCCACCTCCACAGCGACCATATCTGTGACTTGAACGATGTAATCACGACCCATTGGGTTATG
>Ga0114933_10002198_pt1 | contig 20564 bp, 14 predicted proteins | sample 4SBtaG_FD_89691 | JGI IMG/M metagenome (GOLD analysis project Ga0114933, IMG submission 89691) | Deep subsurface microbial communities from Kolumbo volcano to uncover new lineages of life (NeLLi) - 4SBTROV12_W25 metaG | ecosystem: Environmental > Aquatic > Marine > Volcanic | place: Kolumbo... | reverse complement strand
GTCGGCGGCGTCAGGAGGAAAGCGCGTGGAGGTTTTATAGCTATGTATCTGACTGGATTTGCAGATGAAGTATCACAAAATATAGAAGATCAAATAAAGGTCACAAAAGAGTTGGGTTGGAATTCTATTGAGGCTCGAAGTATTGACGGATCGAATATACACGACATATGCGAACCTGAATTTGAAAGAGTGTGTAATCTTTTATCTGAACACGAGATTTACGTAAACTGTTTTGGTTCGACTATTGCGAATTGGAGTAAAAAAGTCAGTGATCCTTTTGATATAAGTGTGGAAGAGGTTGAAAGAGCAATTTTGAGAATGCGACGCTTGGACGTAAAGCTAGTTCGTATCATGAGTTACGCTCGTTGTGCGGGTGAGTATCAATATAAAGAGGAGCGTTTCAGAAGATTAAAAATTATTTGCAGCCGGTTTTTAGATGCGGGGATCACGCCGGTTCACGAAAATTGCATGAATTATGGAGGAATGAGCTGGGTTAATACCATGGAACTTATAGACAATATACCAGGACTTAAACTGGTTTTTGATACGGGAAACCCAGTGATCTCAAAAGACTATTCTAAGACGGGTGACCGAAAACAGGATCCGTTAGAGTTTTTTAAAAAAGTATATCAGCATGTGGAGCACGTTCATATTAAGGATGCAGTTTTAGACGGAGATCGGGAATGTTTCGTGTTTCCGGGTGATGGGGACGCAAAAATTATAGATATTTTAAAAGAATTGAAGCACGTAAATTATGATGGAGGTATATCTATCGAACCCCATATGGCTTCAGTCTTTCATGACCCGGACGCCGGCACTGCGGCCTTGGAGGACAGCTATCGCATTTATATTGAGTATGGAAAACGTTTAATGAGGCTCCTTGACAGCATAGACTACAACGCTAGGGCATTTGCCTCCTAATCATGAACCGCTATCGTTAACTTATCCATGTTTGTAAAAAAGATTAATGCTAAAATTTGCATTTGATCCGCTTTCGTTCGCCGAGCAATTATATTATTTAGTAGGAAATGCCGATTAATTTCTTAGAATGTTGTGAACGATTGAAAAGAATACGGAAAGATTATAAATCGTTTCTACGCGACCTTTAAGTTTTGTCCAAATTAGATAGAGTTTGAAAAAGTCGATTGGAGAATAATTGAATGGCGGAGCTCTTTTCTCATCCATTAGATGGAAAGTTCGTTGCCCGACTGAAGAATAATATCGAGGGGCATGTTCATTTTGACCCTTATACCGCGGGCAGATATTCAACTGATGCGTCCATTTATCAGGTTGCACCATTTGGCGTCGTTATACCTAAAACAATACAGGATCTAGTTGCTGCAGTAGAAATAGCTGCCGACTATAATATTCCTATTTTACCTAGGGGCGGAGGAACGAGCCAATGTGGCCAGACAGTTAATCAGGCCATTGTCATAGACTGCTCACAATATCTTAATAAAATAGTCGGCTTTGACTATGATCAGCGAAAAATATCGGTTGAACCAGGCATCGTTCTTGACCACCTGAATAGTTACCTAAAACCCTATAACCTCTTTTTTCCGGTGGACATTTCCACAGCGTCGCGGGCAACCATAGGGGGAATGACCGCAAATAACTCGTGTGGCGGGCGATCAATCCGTTATGGAATAATGGTGGATAACGTACATTCGATTGATGCTTTTTTGATTAATGGGCAACATGCCAGATTTGCGGATACGCCAAGTGACCTTAACCTTGTTAAAGGCACAGAGCACTATCGCCTATTAGTTAGCTCGGTAAGGGAAATAGCTAATAGAGAAAAGTCACAATTGGACAGTTTTTTTCCAAAGTTAAAACGAAGAGTCGGTGGTTATAATTTGGATACAATAGATCCGCGAGGTCATAACATGGCGAAATTACTTGTAGGATCTGAAGGGACACTTGCAACATTCAAGAATATAGAGCTGAATTTGCAAGAGATACCGAAGCAAAGGGTAATCGGCGTATGTCACTTTCCTACATTCTACTCCGCGATGGATGCGGCTCAGCATTTAGTGAAACTAGATCCGATCGGTGTGGAGTTAATAGACCGGACGATGATAGAGCTTGCCCGGAATATCCCAATATTCAAGCCCACAGTTGATAGTTTCGTGAAGGGTGAACCTGACGCGGTACTATTGGTTGAATTTTCCGGAGAGGAATTAGGCCCTCTAAAAAACAAGCTAAAAGAATTAGATACAGTAATGTCCGATCTTGGTTATCCCAACGCAATTATTGAGGCCATTGATCCGGTTTTTCAAAGTAAGATAACCGAGGTCCGTCAACAAGGCCTCAACATCATGATGTCGATGAGAACGTCAGGAAAACCGGTCTCCTTTATAGAAGACTGCGCTGTTCCATTGGAAAATTTAGCTGAATATACGGATAGGTTAACAGAAGTATTTAAGAAATATGGAACTGACGGAACATGGTATGCTCATGCTTCGGTTGGCTGCCTCCACGTCAGGCCCGTATTGGATATGAAAAAGGGTGGGGATGTAAAGAAAATGCGGGCCATTGCAGAGGAGGCCTTTGAAATGGTTCGAGAATATAAAGGATCGCATTCAGGAGAACATGGCGATGGGATAGTTCGTTCTGAGTTTCATAGAAAAATGTATGGGGACCGTTTAGTAGATGCGTTTTCTGAGGTGAAGAATTTGTTTGACCCAAAGGGGTTGTTGAACCCGGGGAGGATTGTTAACCCTCCTAAAATGGATGATAGGTCTCTGTTCAGATTTAAACCGAGTTATAAAGAGGTTCAGATAAGGACGGCATTAGACTGGTCAGATTGGAATGGATTGTCTGGGGCAGTCGAGATGTGCAACAACAACGGCGCCTGCAGAAAAGACCCTGGCGGGGTAATGTGCCCTAGTTATAGAGTAACTAAAAATGAAAAACACGTCACAAGGGGACGGGCCAACACTTTACGTTTGGCGTTGAGTGGCCAACTAGGGCGAGATGCAATCTCCTCGAAAGAGATGTCAGAAACTATGGGGCTTTGTGTATCTTGCAAAGCTTGCCGCCGGGAATGTCCGACTGGCGTGGACATGGCAAAAATGAAAATAGAACATAAATTTGCTTTCGTTCAAAAACATGGGCTAACAATGCGTGATAGGCTTGTAGGCTACCTTCCAAAATACGCAAAAATGGCATCTCAGTACCATACGGTTAGTAATCTAAGAGATAAATTGCCGGGATTACCCTGGCTGACTGAAAAGTTTTTGGGTTTATCGCAAAAACGTTCACTGCCTGTTTGGAATAGAGACCCATTCAAAGCTACAGAGGCAAGCAGGGCGACAAAAGAAAAGGAAGTGGTTTTAATGGCGGATACATTTAACACCTACTTCGAGCCAGATAATTTGCGTTCGGCACTTAGAGTATTAGAAAGGTTGGGGTATCAAGTTCATGTAGTGGATCCGTCCAGGGGGAATGGAAGGCCCATATGCTGTGGAAGGACATTTCTTTCTGTTGGGCTAGTTGAAGAGGCTCGCTCCGAGCTCAGCCATTTGATTGGTTGTTACCTCCCATATATCGACAAGAATATATCAATTGTTGGGCTCGAGCCTTCTTGTCTTAACACATTGCGCGATGAAGCTCTTGTACTGGGTTTAGGGGCTGATGCAGAAAAAGTCTCTGAAAAGAGTATGATGCTGGAAGGATTTCTCCTGGAAGAGATCAGGCAAAAACGGATTAGTTTTAAACCCCTTCCTCTCGGGCAAAAAGTTTTATTGCATGGACATTGCCATCAAAAAGCTTTTGGCGATATCAGCGCAGTAGAACAGCTTTTAAAACTTATTCCTGATCTAGAGGTGGAGACTGTAAATTCTAGCTGCTGTGGTATGGCGGGTGCCTTTGGTTATGAAGCTGAGCACTACGAAACGTCCATCAAGATGGGGGAATTAGACCTCCTGCCTGCTGTTAGAAATGCTGACGAAGAATGTTTAATTGTTGCGGATGGAACGAGTTGTCGGCACCAAATAAGTGATGGCTCGCAGCGAAAAGCTCTTCATGTAGCTAAAGTTCTTGAGATGGTAGTTGAGTAGAACAATGATTAAAAAAATCACCATGATCAATTAAAAAGAGAAGCGGTTTTGTTGCCAACATGACTTAACTAAAGATAGGAAAATAATATGACTTACCAAGCCGGCCCCCATTTTTTACAGATCCCAGGTCCTAGTAATGTTCCGGGCCGTGTTCTTCGAGCTATAGAACGCCCAACAATAGACCATAGGGGGCCGAATTTTCAGGATCTAGCCGTTGAAGTACTTGCAAAAATAAAGCCTATTTTCAAAACCTCGCAGCCTGTAATTATTTTCCCCTCTTCGGGGACTGGGGCTTGGGAGGCTGCGCTGGTAAATACGCTTTCGCCGGGTGACAGAGTTTTAATGTATGAAACAGGTCAGTTCTCAAATTTATGGATAGAGTTAGCAAGCCGTCTTGGACTTCAACCTGAAATTTGCGAGGGTGATTGGCGTGGCGGAGCCATAGCTGATGTAATAGAAGCGCGCCTATCAGCTGATAAGAAGCATGAGATACAAGCAGTTTGTATTGTTCATAATGAAACGTCTACGGGAGCTTTATCAGATGTAAAAGCTGTTCGGAACGCTATTGATAATGCGAAACACCCCGCTTTATTCCTAGTAGATACAATCTCTGGCTTAGGGTCCGCAGATTACAAGCACGATGATTGGGGAGTAGATGTGACAATAACGGGATCTCAAAAAGGCTTAATGCTGCCTCCCGGACTTGGTTTTAATGCTGTGAGTGAAAAAGCTGTGACAGCAAGTAAGTCTGCTAAACTCTTGCGATCCTATTGGGATTGGACGGCGCAATTGCAAAATAATCCGACGGGTAATTTCCCCTATACACCCGCGACAAATTTACTTTATGGCCTGCTGGAGGCGTGCGACATGCTAATGGAAGAGGGAATGGAAAATGTTTTTTCAAGACATGAACGGCATGCAGAGGCAACTAGACGCGCGGTGAGAACTTGGGGCCTTGAGATTCAATGTTCTGAACCAAAAGAATATAGCCCAGTTTTGACGGGAGTAATAATGCCCGAAGGACATGATGCGGACGCTCTACGCGATGTTATTCTGGAAAAATATAATATGTCACTCGGTGCAGGCCTTGGTAAAATTAAAGGAAAGGTTTTTCGTATTGGCCATCTAGGTGATTTTAACGATTTGATGTTGATGGGTACTTTATCTGGCGTGGAAATGGGCCTAGCATCTGCAAATGTCCCGCATAGAAAGGGTGGTGCCCAAGCTGCTTTAGACTTTCTAGCTGGTAATTAACTGAACGAACGGTGCATTTTTTCTACAAACTATAATTTGATTTCGTGCTTGGATTTGCGTTGAGGAATGCATCAGAAATTGTTTGAATACAAGCAATCTGTATTCTATAACTATTCCCCTGTCATAGATGAGGAGTTCGTCGGGTTAATGGGAGCAAGGGCCTCTGCGATGACGTCGTCGGTGACATATTGATGTCCTAAAGCGGGAGTATGCCAGAATGGATGAAAAGCGGTTAATTGAGGTTGATGACCTTAGGGTTTATTTCCCATTAGAGGATGAGACGGTCAAGGCAGTTGAAGGGGTATCCTGGCATATTGACAAGGGTGAAACACTTGCGGTTGTAGGGGAATCCGGTTCCGGAAAATCTGTTACGGCAATGTCTTTGATGCGATTAACTGATTACGCAGGTGGCAAAATTATGTCGGGGACAGCAAATTTTCGTCGGAAAAATGGTGACACGGTAGATTTAGCTAGCGAGAAGCAGGATGTCATGCGCGATATACGGGGCAATGATATCTCGATGATTTTTCAGGAGCCAATGACCTCTCTAAACCCAGTTTTTACCGTTGGAATGCAGATAGCTGAAGCAATAATTCTTCACCAAGGAAAGACTGAACAAGAAGCCCTAGAAATGGCTTTGGAGATGCTGAAACTGGTTCGCATCCCAGAGCCGGAAAAGCAACTAACACAATACCCGCACCAGCTTTCCGGTGGAATGCGACAGCGGGTGATGATAGCCATGGCATTAAGCTGTAGGCCATCTCTTTTGATAGCGGATGAGCCAACAACTGCGCTTGATGTTACAATACAGGCGCAAATTCTTGGCCTCATAAAGAAACTGCAGCAAGATATTGGTATGTCAGTGATGTTTATCACGCATGACATGGGTGTGGTTGCCGAAGTCGCTGATCGGGTGGTTGTAATGCTCCGTGGGGAAAAGGTCGAAGAAGGCCCGGCAGTCGAAATCTTTCATAACCCGCAGCATCCCTATACGAAAGCATTATTGTCTGCCGTGCCAAAACTTGGAAGTATGAACGGCAGAGTACTTCCGGCAAAATTTGCAAACGTAGATATTAGGCGGGCTGAAGGAGATGAGGTTAAAGAGCAAACTGCTGGCGAAGAACTGTTAGATATCCGAGACACAGTAAGGCGTGAAGATGCACCTCTTATAGAAGTCAAGGGGCTCACAACTCGTTTCGATATCAGAAAAGGCCTTTTTGGTACAGCTACGGGCAGAATACATGCGGTGGAAGGAATTGATTTCTCCCTGCAACCCGGAGAGACATTGGCTCTGGTTGGCGAGAGTGGTTGCGGAAAATCAACTACTGGTAGAAGTATTATCAGGCTCGAAGAACCTACTCGGGGAAGTGTCAAATTTGAGGGGCAAGAACTAACAAAACTTAATGCAAAGCAGATGCGTCCTTATCGCCGTCAAATGCAGATGATATTTCAAGATCCATTTGCATCCTTGAACCCTCGAATGACAGTAGGGGATGCTATCGCAGAGCCTATTATCGTGCATAAACTTGCGAAGGGCCCGGAAGCGCGAGACCGTGTTGCGAGTTTGCTCCAAAGAGTGGGATTAGAGCCCGAACATGCAGCTAGATATCCTCACGAGTTTTCTGGCGGACAACGCCAACGTTTGTGTATAGCAAGGGCTCTAGGGCTGGAACCACAGCTGATTATAGCGGACGAAGCGGTATCGGCGCTTGATGTATCAATTCAGGCACAAGTTATAAATCTCATGATGGATCTTCAGGAAGAATTTGGGTTGTCGTATCTATTTATTAGCCATGATATGGCGGTTGTAGAACGAGTTAGTCATAGAGTGGCGGTCATGTATCTAGGTGAAATAGTCGAACTTGGAATGCGTGGGCAAGTTTTTGAAAATCCCCAACATCCATATACCAAGAAACTTATGTCGGCTGTACCTGTGGCTGATCCAAATTTGCGTAAAAAAGAACTCAACCTAATGACCGACGAGATACCAAGTCCGCTAAAGCCAATTGGTTTTGAACCCGATGAAGTTGAGTTAGTTAGTGTTGACGAAGGTCACTACGTTAAGCCATATGATGGAATGGCTGCCTGAGCCAAGAAGTTTTGCGTATTATTTTATTGGCACTTTTGCCCGATTTAGAGGGCTGACGAAGCGATGTTTCCGAAACTGAAACTTGTCTGCAAATACGTCGCTGTAGTTCAAATTTTGAGCTCAATTTATGTAACGCCCGCTTTTTCCCAGTCAAAGTGGGCGACGCCAGCTCAAGTAGAAGGCCCTTATTATCCGAGAATTAAACCCAAAGAAATTGACTCTAATCTCTTGGAATTTGAAGGCAAGGGTTTGCCAGACGGGGAACCGCTACAGTTAAAGGGAAGAATTTTTGATCAAAATGGTCTGCTGATCGAAGGCGCAAAAATTGAAATCTGGCAAAGCGATAATAATGGCATTTATAAACATCATAAAGCGCCGAACCACAATAAGTTTGACGCACGATTTCAAGGTTTTGGCTCTTTTATTACTAAAAAAGATGGACGTTACAATTTTCTAACTTTAGTGCCGGTACCAGATCATAAAAGGCCCCCTCATATTCATGTGAAGATATTCAGATCAGAAAAAGAAATTCTAACGACACAGCTGTATATAAAGGATCATCCCGAGAATAATCGTGACGGTCTATTGTCGTTGATGCTTTATCCAGGGCAGCATAAATTGCTTATTGATCTAAAACAGGCGGCAATTAAACCAGGTTTAAATGGAAAAGTTGGAATATTCGATTTCGTAATTTCAAAAAACTTTTAAGATAGGGCTTCGTGCCATAATTTTTTGTCGAAGGCAACGTGATTTCCAAAAAAATCAACTCGTCTTTTACCACTTTCTAATTCGGATTTGTTATAATAAATAGACGCCTTATTGAGAAAGTTCGGATTGTCTTGTTCACTCACCCAATCATCCGCGGGTTGCAGGGTACTTTGCCTAACGGTTAGGTCAAATATATAGTAATGGTGCGGAACAATGATGCTTGGGCTTAGGGTTTCTATTACCTTTTCAAGATGATGAAAGCCCATCACATGTTGCGATTTATCGACTGGAACGAGAACAATATCAATATCATATAGAGCTTCCCATACTTCTTTGGGAGGATTGTGCCTGTTATCGCCCCAGGCAAGAATACGTAAGCCCCCTGTTTCAACTATTACCAGGCAGTGGTCCCAGGATCTCGGGTTATTTGGAGGAGTTATATCTATATTATCAAACTCTTTAATAATTTTTTTAAAATCATAAGTAGCAGAAGAGGAATCTGTGGCATGCTTATCGGCTATTCCTATAATTTTTACATCGCCAAATGTGTACGTGCCTATAAGCCGATCCAGCAGAACGTGTGCGTCCAGAAGATGGAGCGCATCATGATCAAAATGAGCATGTGTGGACACTCCGATATCGACGCTTGTTAGTGGAAAATCCCCAAAATACCAGTCCCATTTTCGGCTAGGGTGATTTCTCCAAGGGTCTATCATTACCGTAATTCCGGATGGGGACGTGATTTGGAATGCAGAACTCCCATAATAATCCAATTTTACAGGGCCGGCGCCTCCTTTAAAAGAAGTGCGCTGGAGCTCCATCATTCGATTATGATTAGATGACATTGTCCAAGCAGATAGACCCGGCCCAATATTTTTCATTTGAGCGATAATGGCACCTTGGTAATCATGATCGTACCACCCTTTGTCATCAAAAATCTCAAACTAATTTTTTTTGTTAAGCTCTATTTAAGCCATTACTTACGTTTCCGAACGTAACTTTGGATCTAATACATCTCTGACGGCATCACCAAACAGATTAAAACCGAACACAGCAAGAGTAATTGCCACGCCAGGCCAAATTGGGACCCATGGCGCGCTCTCAGCATATTCTTCCGCTCCCCCTTGTAACATTAGTCCCCAAGCCGCCGTAGGCTCCTGGACCCCCATGCCCAGATAGGATAATGAGGCTTCAGTTAATATTGCTTGCCCAACAAACGCCGTGAGCATAATTAAAAATGGCGCCATTACATTGGGCACCATATGGCGCATAATTATTCTGACATGGCTGTATCCAACAGACCTGGCGGCGTCTATGTAAGGAAGCTCCCTGAGAGCTAAAGCACTTGATCTAACAACCCGAGCGCATCTTGGAATAAACGGAATTGTTATGGCAATTATAACCATCTCAACGCCAGTACCAAAAATAGAGACAATTGCCAGCGCCATAATAACTAATGGGAATGCCATGAAAACATCCATCACTCTTTGGAATATTAGGTCAACATACCCCCCAAAATATGCACTGCCCACGCCTAAAACCAGTCCAACGAAGGCTCCAACGAACGATGCTACGAAACCTACTAACAAAGCTGTTCTGGCCCCATAGATCATCCTTGAAAGCTGATCTCTTCCAAAAGAATCAGTGCCAAAATAAAATACTTTTCCCGTCTCTTCATGGATTGTTCCTGGGGGGGAAAGCATAAATTCAAAGTTTTCCATTTCCGGGTCAAAGGGCGCAACATAGTCTGCAAACAGAGCTGCGAACGCCATTATTACTATAACCACCGCGCCAGCAGAACCCAGCGGCTGTCTCCGAAGCATTCGAAGCATAGTGTCCCAAATCGTCTTTTGTTTTGGTAGAACAAATTCTTCGTTAGGAAGTTCAGAAGTTGCCATTTCTTTTACCCGTTAAGAATATCGAATGCGAGGATCGAGCCAAGCATACATTAAGTCGACTACAAAATTTACCATAACAAATATAAAAACAACGAGCATAACAAGGGATTGGGTCAGCGTATAGTCAGCCTGTGTGACTGATTCTACGAATAGCTTACCAACACCATTGAGGTTAAAAACCTGCTCTGTAACCACAAGTCCGCCCATAAGAAACGCAAATTCGATCCCGATGACGGTTACGACTGGTAACATAGCATTTTTCAAGGCGTGTTTATTGACAATAACTTTTTCTATCAACCCCTTTGCTCGGGCAGTTCGTACATAATCTTCACGCAACACGTCCAGCATTGCTGACCGCGTCATTCGGGTTGCCACTGAGGAGTATCGGTACCCTGTAGCTAAAGCTGGCCAAATTAATTGCGATAGGTTATGAGCTGGGTCTACCCATATTGGTTTATAAAAAATGGGCGGCATCCAAGGGACGCCAGTCCAAGATTGCGTAAGAATTAACAAGCCCAAAATAATTATGATGCCAAGCCAAAACGACGGCATAGCAATACCGGCAATACTGATTGCTCGGACGAAATAGTCAATAAGGGTATTTTGTTTTGCTGCAGAAATAACTCCCAGCGGGACTGCTATTATTACAGAAACGAATGTTGCCATTATAGCAATTTGTAATGACAAAGGAAACCGTATAGCGATTTCGTGGGTAACATCCTGCTGTGTCCACATGGATTTACCAAGATCAAATCTTATAAAACCGGACATATAGTCATAAAACTGCGTTATCTTTGGATCGGAAATTTTAAGCAAGTCTTGACATTGTTTAATTTGTTCAGGATCTGCATAACCGCCTTCCCCGCCAAACTTGAGCATACAGACATCGCCTGGAATCAGCCTTAATAGTAAAAACACTACTACCGCTGCTCCAAACAGTGTTGGAAACAACATCAGCATTCGTTTCACAATATACGTATACATCTAAACCCTTATCGTACTAGAAAGTTAGAAAATGGCCGCTTCGGAATAGACCAAAGCGGCCATAACTACAAGGAGTTTTAATTAGTTAACGCCCTGTTTTTTCTTCTCAGCAGAGTCAATCCAAACATTGTCAAGCGACTGATTTAAATAGTGGCTTGGCGCAATCTTCCAACCCTTAACATAGGATCGGTGTGGATTAATTTTGTACCACCAAAGAGTAATTGCCTGAGAAGCTAGGTCATTGAGTACGCGCTTCTCATATTTTCGCAATAGCGGCTTTTGTTCGGCTACGGTTCCGGCCTTCAGCATCTTATCGTAGATACTTTCAAGCTCAGCATCTTCAAAGTTTGCGTAGTTGTTACCCGCACTTGGAAGAAATTTTGAAACGTCTGCTATTGGATTAACAATCGACTGGCAGTTGAAGTCAACTGATACATCGAAGTCGCTTTTTTTGCGGAGTGAGGCATAAAATGGGGTTGTAGGTTTAACTACTTGATCCACCTTCATACCGGCCTTCTTCCACTGTCCCAATAACCATGTGCCAACAATCTTATACGGCTGATCCACGCCTCTATTGAGGAAAGTGAATTTTAATCCAGATTGTCCGGCATCTTGAAGTAGTTTCTTCGCCTGTGCTCTAGAAGCAGCAACATCTTTGCCATAGCCAGCTATATTAGCCCGAAGCTCTGACATTGGCGTTGCCATTGGGTGTGCAGGGAAAACAATACCTCCGGGTGTTTTAACGATAGCAATGTTAGAGAGATACTTTGATCCTGCCATCCTGTCTATCGAGAGTGTTAATGCTTTTCGAACTCTTGGATCATCGAACGGCTTAACCTCGTGGTTTGGAGTAGCGAGCAGAACGCAGTTCCAGTCACTCTCTTGAACCTTGATGCGGTCGCCTAGCGCTTTAACAAGATCATCTCTTGCCTTTGGCGGAAATCCACGAAATTCAATATCAGCACGACCGCCACGGATGGCTTGTAGCCTCACAGACATTTTCGGTGCAGCCAAGGCAGTGTAACTGTCTAAATATGGACGTCCCTTATGATGATAGTTAGGGTTCTTCTTACCTTTAACGTGGCTGCCTTGAACGTGTTCCACAAAGCTGAATGCACCGGAGCCGTTTATATTTTTTTGATGCCATGTGTGTCCGTGCGCATCCAAGTCTTTTTTGGAGTACACAAAGTTAAATGGCATTGCAACTGACGGAATAAACGTTCCACTTGGGTGTTTCAGCTTGAAAACAAGTGTCTCTGCGTCCGGCGTTGTAATGGACTCAACCATTTTGAAATATGCCTTACGGTTTGAGGCAATTCCTTTTGGCGGATTGACGATTTTATCAAAAGTCGCTTTGACATCCGCAGAAGTTAGTGGAGTACCATCGTGAAATTTTACGCCTGTCCTGATTTTGAAGGTAAATTTTGTGCCACCCTCGGTGCCTTTTGGCACGTCGCCGACACATAAATCACAGACAAAGTCAGTAGGTGAAGCCGGATTATCCGGGTTTTCACGGATTAAAAGACTGTAAAAAGGTCTGATCGGATGGATCATCCCAAAAGTCGATTCTATATGACCATCGTAGGACGGGATCTTTGAACCAACAACGATGTTGAGATTTCCGCCGTACTCTGGCGCAGCTGCTTCAGCGGTGGAGGCACTGTAAGCAAATGTAGCTCCCAATACCGCAACACCAAGCTTTTGTGCTAGGCCTTTCATGTATTATCTCCTTCCCATGTGAGGTGGAGTTCTTTATAAACCCCACGAAACTTTTTAGCGAGGGCAGGCGGGGCAACTAAAACTAGTGTCCCAACCGCGATCGTATGTTTAGACAAAGTGTTTTAAAACCCCGCAGAAACAGCCAATCTTTTGCACCTTGCTCACCGGCTGTGATAACCGAGTAAGCAAAGCCCCACACTAGGCGCTACCCTTTCATTTCATAGCCTGCGGGTCAAGCGTACAGTGAGAAAAAATCGTTCTATTTTTAGTAATTTATTAAAAAAGAATATAGAATTGAGGGATGATTAAAATTTAAGCAAAAAATGGGTTTAGATCCGCGTTTCTAGGGAGAATTTATAATGAGTGACGTTGATATAAAAGCGTTAGTTTTTGATGTTTTTGGTACCGTTGTAGATTGGAGGACAAGCATTGCCCAGGAAGCGTCCATTTTGCTTGGTAAAAAGGGTTTTGATTTAGATTGGTTGAAATTTGCTGAAGTTTGGCGTGCAAAGTATCAACCCGCGATGGAGCGGGTTAGAACTGGTAATCGAGGCTTCGTGAGGCTTGATATTCTCCATATGGAGAATCTTATGGAGGTATTAGAGAAGTTTAGCGTCGGTGGATTGAGCTCAGCTGAATTAGAAAACTTGAACAGAGCCTGGCATCGCCTTCAGCCTTGGCCTGATTCACTATCAGGACTGAAGCGTCTCAAAAATAAATTTATTATTGGCACCATGTCCAATGGAAACGTCGCATTGATGGTTAATATGGCAAAGCATAGCGATTTGCCTTGGGATGTAATATTGGGTGCAGAGCCCGCGCAAGCTTACAAGCCCGATCCAAAAACTTACCTTACTGGGGTGGAGTGGCTGGGATTAAAACCAGATGAAGTCCTTATGTGTGCCGCACATAACAATGACCTTTTAGCTGCAAAAGCTCAGGGATTAAAAACAGCATTTATTGCTCGGCCCACAGAATATGGTGAAAATCAATCTGTGGATATAAAGGCAGAGCATAAATTTGACTATATTTCTACTGATATGAATGATCTCGCGGGCCAATTAGGTTGTTAAACTGCAGGAGGAAAAAATGTCGGTTGCATTAGTCTATGGCGAATTTTGTGAACAAATGGCTGCAATAAAGATCGAAGATCATATATTCCACCATGCTAAGCGAGCCACGATAGATTGGTTTGCTGCAACAATACCCGGAGGGCTGGAGATGCCTGTGAGGCTTATATCCCAGGCCTTAAAAAGCGAGATTGGAACGGGTGCCTCAACAATTTTGCCTCTTGGTTTGAAAACAACACCTAGAAACGCGGCTCTAATTAATGGAACGGCATCTCACACGCTTGAATTCGATGATATATTCCGTGGCGGGTTGTACCATCCAGGATCACCTGTTATTTCAGCAGTCTTCGCTTTAGCAGACGCAAATGATTTGTCAGGTGAGCAATTTTTGCGAGCAGTTATAACTGGTTACGAAGTTTCAAACCGGATTGCATCGGTAATGGTACCAGCGCATTATGATTTTTGGCACACAACGGCTACGGTTGGTTTCTTCGGAGCTACGGCAGCTAGTAGTTATATCCTGGGCTTAAATGCTTCTAAAACAGCACACGCATTGGCCACGTCTGCCAGTATGGCAGCTGGTTTGCAGCAGGCCTTCAGATCAGATGCCATGACAAAACCAATTCATGCCGGTAGAGCGGCGGAAGGGGGGGTGCTGGCTGCATCGTTCGCAAAGGAAGGTATAACTGGTGCTTTGGATATTTTTGAAGCTGACAGAGGATTTGGCAGGGCTATGAGTGATTCTGTCGACTGGGAGGCAGCTTTGAAGGGTCTTGGCACTGATTTTACGATTGAGCAAATTACACAAAAGAACCACGCGGCGTGCGGGCATGTACACGCTATCATCGATGCTATTAATCAGATTAAGGAAGAAAAAGATTTCGACCCTGAAGCAATTGAAAAGATCAATATAGGATCTTATCAAAAGGTATTAGAAATTTGTTGTAACCCTAAACCTACTACCACCTATGAGGCAAAGTTTAGTGCGCAGTTCTGTGCTGCGTTGGCTTGCTTAAAAGGGAGGGCGCTTAGAACGCAAGACTTTTTGCAAGATAGTTTGAAAGATCCTGCTATTGCTAGCTTAATGCCTAAAGTAGAACTTAACATTGATCAAGATTGTCAAAAAGCCTTCCCGGGCGCGCGTTCTGCGAATGTGAAGGTTGAGCTGCAAAATGGGATAGAACTAGAGAGTTTTGCGCCCACGCGAAAGGGTGATCCAGATTGTCCAATGTCTGACTTTGAACTCTCCGAAAAATATACAGACCTTGCCCAAAGTGTACTTGGTGAGGAGAGGGCTAGGGCGCTTTTGGAGGATATCTGGCAGTTTGATAAAGTAAATTCAACCAGAGAGTTTGTTGAAAAATATTTTGATGAAAGCACTAAGTATTCAAAAAATTAAGTGCCAAGCCAGGTCTTTCCCAGGAACAAGAACCTAACACGCCATGCCAAGATAATGTTATAAAAGCAGTTTTTAGGTTAGACCCTCCAAAGCAAATATTGGTGGTGTAGGGGTCGTCGGTTTGGAAAAAGTCTATTGTACCCCCATCGGGACTAGCGATCGTGATGCCCCCTGTCATTAGGGTGGCAACACATATATTGCCGGTTGACTCTAAAGCTAAAGAATCGAACCTCCTAAAACCGCCATCACATGTGATCAACCGCCCTCCGTTTACTGAATGAGGAAAGTCCAATTTTTCAACGGTTCCTTCTCCAGTAATTGGAAAACTATAGAGGCGCGCACCTTCCGTTTCAGCTACATACAGTATTTTCTCGTCTGGGGAGAGGCCTATACCATTTGGGGTAGTAATAGGCTGTATAACTTCACGTATTTCGCTTCCATCGGATCGCGCCCAGTATACAGCGCCCCTATCCATGTCTCTGTCACGGGCTTTTCCAAGATCGGTGAACCACATGTTGCCCGATTTATCGAAAACGATATCGTTAGGGCCATTTAACCGGTGGCTGCCGCAATTATCGTATAATCTTTCTACTTTACCGGTTTCAAGGTCAACTCTCTCAATTCGGCCTGTGATATAATCGTCAGATTGGCCAATTGGTCTTAAGTGCCCGGATGAGGGGTCTTTTTCCCAATTAAAGCCGCCATTGTTGCAGATGTAGCACGCTCCATCGGGTCCTATGGCGGCTCCATTTGGTCCACCTCCAAGGTCTGCTATAACCTCTGTTTTGCCTGTTTTGTGAACCCGAGTTAATGTACCGCGGGCTATTTCTACCAGTATGACTGATCCGTCCGGCATGGATATCGGGCCTTCGGGGAAGAGCAGACCTTCTGCAATAGTTTGTATCGGACCCATTCAACTCTCCTAATCAAGTTAATATATAAGCTACATTATTTAAGCCATTGGCGAATACATAGTCGTTGCAGCGACAAAATTGAAGTTGAGTCCCACGCAACTTAGCCTTTAAGCTTCTAAAACTATTTTGTGCAGATAGAAAATACTTTTTTGAAATGGAGTTGTGTGATGTTTTTTTTAACAAGAGATGACTTTGCATTCTTAGGGAGTAATTTATCCCGTCCCGAATGCGTTCTAGCGACTAAATCGGGAGATATTTTTGCGAGCCATGCCGCAGGAAACGGAGGTGTAGCCCATATTGATACCAGGGGACGCACAAATTTTATTATGGCGACAAAAGGCGATATCCCAGCTGACTTTATCCCTAATGGTTTTTCGCTGATGCCGGATGGTTCTTTTTTGATAGCCAACGTCGGTAATGATGGCGGCGTTTATACTCTTTATCGAGACGGTACTTTAATTCCTTTTCTATTAGAGATTGATGGGATAAAGCTTCCAGCCTGTAATTTTGTTAATAGAGATGAAAAGGGAAGAATTTGGATATCGGTCAGTACTTGGGCAAGAAACCGAGATGAGTCGTTTAAAAAAGGAATAGCGGACGGAATAATAATATTGGTAGATAAAGTAGGCGCTAACGTGGTTGCGCAGGGAATTGGTTTCACAAATGAAAATAAAGTTGATCCCTCGGGGAAATGGCTCTTCGTGCATGAAACAATGGGGAGATCAATTTGTCGATTTTTGATAAATGATAATGGGAAACTGGGCAATAAGGAGATATATGCCGAATATGGGGCGGGAGTATTTCCAGATGGTTTCGAGTTTGATTCTGAGGGAGGTATTTGGTGTACTAGTGTTGTCAGCAATCGAATAATAAGAATTGCTAAGGATGGCGAACAGGTAACTGTATTTGATGAAGGGGATGAGGAAACGACCGCCAAGGCAGAGGCGGCGTTTCAAAGCGACACTTACACCAGGGAGCATTTAAAAGCCGGCGATGAAAGCTTATTAGGGAATTGTGCGAGTATTGGATTTGGAGGTTCCGATCTTAAAACATGTTTCATTGGATCTTTAGCCTCTGACAGAATAGCAAGTTTTCGCTCTCCGGTGGCGGGAGTCACGCCTCCCCACTGGAATTTTTAAATCATTACTAGTTAGTTAAATAGGATATAACGATGGCACTTTCGGGGATACGCATTATTGATTTAACAAGAATTTTAGCAGGCCCCTTTTGCACTTTGATGTTGGCTGATATGGGAGCGGAGGTAATAAAAATAGAACCTCCAAAAGGTGATCCTGTTAGACAGCAAGGTGTTATTAAAAACGGATTGAGTTGGTATTTTGCTCAGTTTAATCGAAACAAAAAGTCAGTAGTTTTGGACCTTTACTCCGAAGAAGGTAAGGAAAACTTGCAACTGCTATTGGAAACAGCTGACGTGCTGGTTGAAAATTATCGACCTGGTGTATTGGCGAAGATGGGCTTCACAAAAGAGCGTTTGGAGGAGATTAATCCCAGATTGATCCATGCCAGCGTAAACGGATACGGATCGACCGGTCCCTATGTAGATCGACCCTCTTTTGATTTTATTGCTCAAGCCATGAGTGGCTTTATGAGTGTCAATGGCTCGCCAGATGGGGAGCCTTTGCGGGCTGCACCCCCAATAAGCGACTTGGTTGCGGGTTTATATGCAGCTTTTGGGGTAGTAACGGCCCTCCAAGCTCGTCACTTGACCGGGAAAGGTCAGATTGTTGAGTCAAGCTTAACAAATGGTCTGATAAGTATGATGGCATACTTGTCTGCAGAATATTTCGCTACTGGAATTATCCCTGAAAGGACGGGGAACAACCATCCAATTGCGTCACCATACGGATTGTTTAGGGCAAGCGATGGCAGAGTTGCAGTCGCACCGTCAAATGATGTTTTTGTGGAGAGATTTCTGACTGTACTTGACCTCGGTTATCTACTTCATGAGGAAAGATTCAGCACGAATGACAGGCGAATGAAAAATCGGGATGAGTTGTTAGAAATAATAAATAAAGTAACAGAAAAAAAATCAGTGGATCATTGGATTAAAGTTATTAACGAAGCGGGCTGTCCGTGTGGAAGGACTATGGATTTAAAAGAAGTCTTTGAGGACCCACAAGTCTTGGCGCAGGAGATGATGCTGGAAGTTGACCATCCTGGAAGAGGTCCCGTTAAGATGACCGGGTTTCCAGTTAAGTTGTCGGAAACACCGGCAAGAATTCATCGTCCTACGCCCGAGCTTGGGGCCGACACATCGTCAGTATTAGATCCGTTAATAGCCGCAAAAGGTAATTGATTTTGCAAGACGGGCGTCAACCATCTCCCATCTTTAGCGCCTCTATAAATGCGGACTGAGGAATTTCAACTCGCCCAAACTGGCGCATTTTTTTCTTTCCCTTTTTTTGCTTTTCTAGAAGTTTTCTTTTTCTAGAAACGTCACCGCCATAGCACTTGGCCGTTACATCTTTGCGCATTGCGCTAATTGTTTCTCGTGCAATTATTTTGCCTCCTATCGCAGCCTGGACTGGAATTTTAAAAAGCTGCCTTGGAATTAGGTCCTTAAGGCGGGCGCAAAGTTCCCGTCCGCGGGTTTCGGCTTGGGATGCATGTACAACCATTGAAAGTGCGTCGACGGGCTCTGCATTTACTAATACGCTCATACGGACTAAATCCCCTGGAATATATTCGTCTATTTGGTAGTCAAAACTAGCATAGCCCCTTGAGATTGATTTTAGTCGGTCATAAAAGTCGAAGACCACCTCGTTTAAGGGTAATTTGTAAACTACCATCGCCCTAGCACCCACATATGTCAGTTCTTTTTGTTCTCCGCGCCGTTCTGTACAAAGTGATAGTATGGGGCCCAAAAATTCATCTGGAACAAATATAGTCGCCTTAATCCACGGCTCCTCAATACTCTTTATTTTTACAACGTCTGGCATATCTGATGGATTATGTAACTGCAATGTTTCGCCGGAGTTCATATTTATCTTGTAAACTACGCTCGGTGCCGTTGTAATTAGTTCTAAATCGAACTCCCTCTCCAATCTTTCTTGGATAATCTCGAGATGGAGAAGACCTAAAAAGCCACAACGAAAACCAAAACCAAGTGCTGCCGAGGTTTCCACTTCGAATGAAAAACTGGCATCGTTTAACCTAAGTCGTTCCAAGCTTTCTCTCAATTGCTCGTAATCGGCGGCATCAATTGGAAATAGGCCGCAAAACACCACAGGCACGCTTGGTTTAAATCCGTCTAACGGTATAGGTGTGGGGTTCTTGTCCTCGGTGATTGTATCTCCCACCTGAGTGTCCGCAACCGTTTTTATTGCTGCCGTAAAGAATCCTAGTTGACCCGGTCCGAGGTTCTCGATTTCTGTCAGCTTTGGTGTGAAGACGCCCACCCTGTCAACCAGATGTGTTGCGCCAGTCTGCATCATTCGGATTTTTGTCCCTTTCTTGATCGTACCATCGTACACCCGTATCAGAGCAATGACGCCTAGATATGCATCGTACCAAGAGTCTACGAGCAAGGCTTTCAAAGGCTCTTCGACTTCTCCTTCTGGTGGTGGGAGTTTTTCAACCAAGGCTTCTAGGACGGCCTTAATGTTCAAGCCAGTTTTTGCGGATATTTCAACAGCTTCCGAAGCATCTAAACCAATAACTTCCTCTATTTGATTTCGCACTCTTTCAGGTTCAGCTGCTGGAAGATCAACCTTATTGAGAACGGGTATTATTTCATGATCTGCATCTATTGCTTGATATACATTCGCCAATGTCTGTGCCTCAACACCTTGGCTCGCATCTACCACCAGTAATGATCCTTCACATGCAGATAGTGATCGACTTACTTCATAAGAAAAGTCCACATGGCCCGGCGTGTCCATTAAGTTTAATTCATAGGTTGTCCCGTCCTTAGCGGTAAAGTTTAATTGAACTGACTGAGCTTTGATTGTTATACCGCGTTCTCTCTCGATATCCATAGAGTCCAGGACTTGCTCTTTCATCTCTCGCTCGGAGAGTCCTTCGCAGACTTGGATTAAGCGATCAGCCAGTGTGGATTTTCCATGGTCTATATGCGCGATTATCGCAAAGTTTCTTATTTTAGAAAGACTAACCATTAAGCTCGACCGATTGTTTTGCAAGAAATACTAGGAAGCCGAAAAACACTTGAAATTGGGAAGAACTCATCATAATCAGGAGCTTACCTTGCCAATATTATGTTCTCTGAATGGATGCGAGGGATATGTGCCTAATATTTGAACGGCTCCTTCTGGACAAAAAAATTGGAGCTCCTCGAGGGCTAATCGCATGGCAGTCTCTTCTGGGTGCCCATCCGCATCAACATAGAACTGTGCTGCTGCAAAAGATCCGTCTATCATGTAAGATTCAAGCTTAGTTAGATTTATGCCGTTGGTTGCAAACCCCCCTAGCGCTTTATAAAGAGCAGCGG
>Ga0114933_10002197_pt1 | contig 20569 bp, 23 predicted proteins | sample 4SBtaG_FD_89691 | JGI IMG/M metagenome (GOLD analysis project Ga0114933, IMG submission 89691) | Deep subsurface microbial communities from Kolumbo volcano to uncover new lineages of life (NeLLi) - 4SBTROV12_W25 metaG | ecosystem: Environmental > Aquatic > Marine > Volcanic | place: Kolumbo... | reverse complement strand
TCATAATTTTTTCTAGCTAAGTAAACTCCTAAGAATACCAAAGCTGTACCTAAATAATGATACGATTCTAATTTTTCATCAAATATAAAATAACCATAAATTGCTCCATAAATTGTAAAAACATAAAGTGTAAAACCAGTTAAAGACGCGCCAAGACTTTTTTGAGCTTGAGTATATAAAGTGAATGCAATTATACCGGGAGAAATAGCTGCAAATAATACCCACATATAAAATTGTTCATTAAAAGTAGTTCTAGCTACTAAAAACTCTTCAATAATATAAAAAGGCAACAAACTGAGTGCACCAAAAAGAGAAACCAATGTAAATCTCTGAAAAATTGATAATTCAGACTTCCAGTAAAAAAGATATATTGAATATAATGCCCAGCCCATAGCTGCAGCAAGCATCCATAAATCACCAATAGTAAAGTTTAAATTTATCAATAAGTTTAAGTCTCCCTTAATAATAATTGCAAAAACACCAATTAAACAAGAAATCAATCCAATTATTTTAAGATAATTTATTTTTTCTTGAAAAAAAATTGCAGAAATTAAAATTATAAAAATAGGCGATGAAGTGTAAATAATAGCCATATTGGTAACTGTTGTTGTTGCTCCAGCTAGAAATGGAAAAGCACCACATACCCCACATCCCATAGCACCTAAGAAAAATAATTTTTTGTATTCTTTTTTTATTATTAAATAATTTTTTTTTAAAGATATATAAGTAAAAGGTAAAAGGATTATAAAAACAAATGTCCATCTCCAAAATGCGAGAGAAATTGGGGGAACAAATTCAATACCACCTCTAGCAACTATTAAATTAGAGGACATAAAAATTGGTTGAATAAACAATAAAGAAAAAGCAAAAAAATGATGTTTTTGATTAAGCAATTTTTTTTAATTAAAAAATTATTTTTTGTCGAAGAAAGCTTCGTAGATCATCATGGAGATTGCAATAATCATCAATATATATACAGGTAGAACATCAAAGAAACCAATTAACATAGACCTTGTTAAGGTCGTCGCTAAACCTACAAGAAAAAAAATTGCAAAGGAAAGACCAATAACTGTTGTTAATTTATTCATTAAATTTTTTACTCTCTTTTTCTAACCAGGCTGAAACACCTAAAAAACGATTATCATCGTATTTTTGACCAACAACCTGAATACCTAAAGGTAAATTATTTTCACCTTGAAGTAAAGGAAGAGAAATACAGGGAGTGCCTAAATAAGACCAAACTTTATTAAATTCTGCAGTTCCAGTACTTTTCAAGCCCTTTGGTGCAATCCCGGTACTAGATGGTGTTAATATACCGTGGTAATCCTCAAACACCTCTTTATATGACTCATAACTTCTTTTAATAAAATCAATCGCCTCTGCATATTCTTTTCCAGAATGTTTGTTTCCATTTTTAATTGCAGTTTGCATATATTTAGAAAGTTTATTTTTTGATTTCTTATAATAATCACTAAAATTATTAGCTAAGTCTGTTTCATGAATTATTTGATGATACTTGTTAATATCTTTAAAATATAATGGTGTATCAAACATCTCGATATTTTTTTTAAAAGATTTAATAAAATACTCAAAGCTTTCTCTAGATTTTTTATCAATTATCTTCCAGAACTCAGTTTTATAAAATATAAATTTTGGCTCATATAAAGGGCCCTCATGAATTGCTTCAATCATATTATCAGCTGAAAAATATACAGTGGCTGGATCATATGAGTCTTTTTTAATCAAGATTTTTGCAAGCTGGGCGACATCTTCAACAGATCTACCAAATACACCTATGTGGTCAAGTTTATCAGAAGTTTTAAGAACTCCATTTCTTGAAATAAGTCCATAAGATGGTTTATAACCTACTACACCACAATATGAAGCTGGTCTTATTATTGATCCACCAGTTTGAGATCCTATAGATAAAGGAGCCATATATGATGCAACAACAGCTGCAGATCCACTCGAGGATCCACCAGGTGTTCTAGTTGAATCGTGTGGATTTGAAGTTTCAGATGGACCAAGATAAGCTAATTCTGAAGTCGCTGTCTTTCCCATTACAATAGCACCTGCTGAATGGAGTAAATCGATTATTTCTGCGTTTTGAGAATATGATTTTCCTTTTCTTATTGTAGTGCCACATTCAGTTGGCATATCTATTGTGCCAACAATATCTTTTACCGCGACAGGTATTCCGTGTAATGGACCTATAGGTTTTCCAGATTTTTTATAATCGTCAGCTTCTTTCGCTTTCTCTAAAAATAATTTTTTATCAAAATAAGCCCATGCTTTAATAATTTTATCAAATTTCTCTATTCTTTTTAGATACGCCTCACAAATGTCAACTGAAGTTAATTGTGAATTATTAATTTTCTTAACTAACGTTGAAACTGAATCATTAACGATATGGTCCATTTATTAATTAGCAAATAATTTCTCAGGCAGCCATAAAGCTATGGCTGGAAATTTATACATTAAAATCATTCCAATAATTACAATAGCTAAAAAGGGCATTATTCCCTTAAATATTTCCATCAATTCTACATTTTTAGATTGCACTCCCTTTAAGTAATAAGCTGACATGGCCATTGGGGGTGTTAAAAATGAAGTTTGTAAGTTTAAAGCAATTAACATTGCAAAAAAATAAGGGTTTACTCCAAAAAATTCTACCAAAGGTAAAAATATTGGAACAAATATAATTAAAATTTCTGTCCACTCTAGAGGCCATCCCAATAAAAAAATAATTATTTGAGTGATTACTAAAAACTGCCAAGGTTGAATATCCATAGATTTAAAAAAATGCTCAAAGACCTCATGACCACCAAGATATGAAAATACAGAAGCGAATGTCCACGAGCCAATGAACAACCACATAATCATTGCTGTAGTTTTTGCAGTTAAGAAAACAGACTCTTTAAAATTTTTCCATTTCAAAGATTTGTAAAAGAAAGATAGAACTAAAGCTCCAAATGCTCCAACTCCTGCAGCTTCTGCGGGTGTTGCTAGGCCTGCAAGAATACTACCTAGCACTAATATAATTAATGAAAATAACGGAAGAAAAGATACCAACACCTCCTTCAAAATTACAGACCTTGGAGGTATTTCTTCTTTTGGTGGCTTTGGTGCAATTGATGGATTAAAGTAAGCTAAGACCACAGCATAAACGATATATAGTCCAGCCAACATTAACCCAGGGAATATTGCAGCAGCAAACAGTCTTAATGGTGATAATTGAGCAATTACCGCATAAACAATAAGCATGATGCTGGGAGGAATTAATATTCCAAGACATCCACCTGCGCATATAACACCAGATGCAAATTTTTTATCGTAGCCTGCTTTGACCATTGCCGGCCAAGCCAATAAACCCATTAATGTTACAACTGCTCCAATAATTCCTGTTGCTGTTGAGAAGAGGGTACAAGTGACTAATGCTGCAACTGCCATTGAGGCTGGTAAAGAGTGGGATGCAAGTCTAATCGCATAAAACAGTCTTGCTACTATTCCTGCTCTTTCCACTAGATATCCCATAAAAAGAAACAGTGGAACAGCGGTAAGAACATGATTATCCATCACGGAATAAGTGTTTTGAACAAATAATTTGAAAATCCTATTATCAAAAAGATGGTCCATTCTTGATGGATCAAAATAAGCGTAATACCCAAATCCTAAACCCATTGCCATTAAAGTGAAAGCTATTGGGAAACCTAATAAGACAGCAAATAAAAATATTACCATCATTAAAATTGCTATTTCAGGATTTGTTAAACTAAATAACATCTATTTTTTCATTCTCTTTTGATTTTCTCATTAGTATTTTTTCGGTTTCCTCTGCACCAGCCTGCCTTTCTGGCCAATGGCCAGTTCTAATACATATAATCGATCTAAAAACTTCACTAACTCCTTGAATTGTTAAAAGCGTTCCTGCAAGGGGAATTAAGGATTTTGCCATATAAATTTGAATTTGCGCTGGACTATTCCAGCTTGTCTCTTTTATCATCCAAGCTTTTGCTGCATACTCATATCCATAAAATCCAAGAGCAATTACACCCGGGAAGAAGAAAACAAAATAAAGTACCAAATCAATCCATCCTTGGACTTTAGTTGGAAATAATCTGTAAATAACATCCCCTCTAACATGGGCTTCTGTTGCTAACGTGTAAGCGCCAGCCATCATAAATATTGCTCCATACATTTGTAAGCTAAAATCAAAATTCCATAAAGTTGGAGCATTAAATACATATGCCATGACTACCTCATAACACGTACCACCCATTAATATTACTATGCACCATGAAAAAGCTTTTCCCATTGATGAACTCAATGTATCTGCAAATTTTATAAATGAATTCATAGAAATTTAACTTATGTTCAAATAATTATTTTTTTCAATAAAAAAGGGGGCTTATGGCCCCCTTTAATTATAGTATTTATTATTTACCTTAGATTTTTACTTTACCTAAAGGACCAAACTCATTCTCATAAGCAAGTCTGTAATTAGGCTGATTCATCAGTAAGTATTTCATTACTCTCTTAGCGTAGGCTTTTTGAGACTCTACCACCTTCTTAAAGAATGGATCCTTGCCTGAAAAATCACCGATTACTTTATCCCAACCCTTCAACTGCTCTGCCAGAATTGCATCAGAAGTTTGGTAAACATTTACTTTATGCTCATTCATCAATTTAGATAAATCAGCAGAGTATCTCACCAAAGCTTTGAAGTAGTTAGCAGTATTCGCTGCATAAGAAGCATTTTTTAAAATTGCTTGGTGTGCAGGCGATAAACTATTAAAAGTTTTTTTGTTGATTGGTATTTCAAACATCTCTTGTGACTGATGGAACGATCCTAAGTGATAATGCTTAGAGACATCTTGCATTCCGAACTGAGAGTCTGAAGTAGGGTTATTAAACTCAGCTGCTTCAATCAAACCAGTTTTCATAGCTGGTTGAATTTCACCACCTGGTAATTGTCTAACGACCATCCCCATCGCAGTAAGAACGTTAGTAGCAAGACCAACTGTTCTATACTTCATTCCTTTTACATCAGAAGCTTTAGTTACGTTCTTCTTAAACCAACCAAATGGTTGAGCTGGCATTGGCATAGCGAAAACTCCAACATAGTCATAACCAACTTTGGCTAGCGTTTCCTCATACAATGCTCTTCCACCACCTTCTTCCATCCATCCCATAACTTCTTGAGACGAAAGACCATAAGATGGACCTGTTCCAAAAAGTGATGCTGCAGGGTTTTTACCATACCAGTAAGCCGTTACCCAGTGTCCCATGTCTAGTACACCATCACTTACTGCTTCACCGATTTCACCAGTTTTAACAACTGCTCCGACAGGTTGAAGATCAATTTTCAACGAACCTCCAGACATATCCTCGACCATTTTAGCGTAATCTCCTGCCATCTCAAAAAAGATGTTAGCACCTGACGGCCAAGCTGCCTGCATTTTAAGTGTAGTGTGACCTCCACCTAAAGCTAAGTTTGGCATCGCCACAGCAGCTGTTGCTGCTGCACCAGTTGCTGCTGCTGCTTTGAAGAACTTACGTCTTGAAGGTGTTTTTGCACCTTTTAATGATTTTTTATTTTTAATCATTTTGTTCTCTCCTCTAGTTAATTAACTTTGAGAATAGAACATAGAAATTAAGGAGAGTCCCTCAAAAAATAAGGTCAGATTGACCCTAAGTATAGTTTTATACAATTAAAAGTTGAAATTAATAATTAGTTAACTTTATTTTTACAAATTCCCGTCTTAAAAAATTCATCAATATTATCTATTGCTAAATTTGCCATTGCAGTCCTAGTTTCTTTTGTGGCACTGCCTAAGTGTGGAAGTATAAATGCATTTTTGTGTTTATAATAACCTTTATTCAAATTTGGCTCATTTTTATAAACATCTAATCCTACAGCATAAACTTTTCTTCTATCAAGGGCATCGATCATTGCTTCATCTTCAATGATGTCTCCCCTTGCAACATTAGTAACAACAGCACCCTTCGGTAAATATTCAATTGTATCTTTGTTTATCATATCTATTGTTTCTTTTGATGCTGGACAACACACAGACAAAACATCTGATACAGATAATAAATCTTTTAAAGTGTCATGATAAATTGCACCTTGTTCTTTATCATCACTGAGTTTTGATCGGTTATGGTAATGAATAATCATACCAAGCGATTTTGCAACTTTAGCAATTTTCTGACCTATTCGTCCCATACCCAAAATTCCAAGTCTTGTTCCTGTTAACTGTTTTCCAATTAAAAGATCTGCCGACCATATCCAACCACCTTCTCTTGCTTTTTCAATTCCCTCTGAGGCTCTTCGACAAGCTCCCAAAATTAACAGTACACCAATCTCTGCGGTAGCGTCAGTCAACACATCAGGGGTATTAGTTACAGCAATACTTCTTTTTTTTGCAGCCTCTAAATCAATATTCCCAAAACCCACGGCAAAGTTAGAAATAATTTTAATTGTATCAGGTAGTTGATTAATTGTTTCAGCGTCTAATTTATCGGTTAAAGCTGATAATATTCCATCACAACCTTGACTCATTTCAACTAATTTTTTTTGGGAATAAAGTTCATCATTAAGATTTAAAATTGGATCAAATGTTTCTTTCGCTTTATCTTCACAAGATCTTAGCAATCTTCTGGTAACCAAGACTTTTTTCATAAATTTTAGATTAGTTTAAATCAAAAATCTTACCTGGATTCATGATGTTGTTACTATCCAAGGTTCTTTTAATAGATTTCATAACTGGCATATTGTCTGCATGTTGTTCTAACAAATATTTCTTTTTATGGAGTCCGACTCCATGCTCACCCGTGATAGTTCCATTTAATTCTAATCCTTTTTTAATCAACAAATCATTAAATTCTCTTATTTTATCGTACATCTCTTTTTTTGCAGGATCATAAGGTAAAATTACATGGAAGTTACCATCGCCCAAATGACCTACCATGGGCGCTCTAAGTCCAAATTTTTCAGCTTGTTCTTCTGCGAAATTTACACATTCGGTTATATTTGAAATAGGAACACATATATCTGTTGAATAAACTCTTCCATTTTTAATTAAAGCTTTTACCGAATAATAGACATCCCATCTTGCTTTCCAGAGCTTATTTCTTTCCTCTAAATCTTTCGCCCACTTAAAAGAGCTTCCACTATTATCTTTTGAGATTTCCTCAACAATTTTTATATTTTCTTGATTTGAAAGCTCCGAACCATGAAATTCGAAAAATAGTGTTGGCACTGCTTCAACACCTTTTAAGTTTGAGTAATTGATACTTATGCCCATTTGTTCTTTATTAAGCATCTCAATCCTTGCTATTGGAACACCATATTGAATAACTTGCTGAGCAGTTTGAACTGCATTTTCTAATGTTGGAAAATGACAAACTGCAGCCATTATGCTTTCTGGTATAGGAGATAGTCTTAATTGAACCTCAGTAATTATTCCTAATGTTCCCTCAGAGCCAATAAATAAATTTGTAAGATTATAACCTGCAGATGTTTTTTTTGTTCTTGTTCCGGTATTAATAATATCGCCGTTTGCAAGAACAACTGTAAGTCCACTTATGACTGTTTTCATCGTACCATACTTAACTGCCATGGTCCCTGATGCAGAAGTTGCTGCCATACCCCCAAGTGCTGCATTTGCACCTGGATCAATTGGGAAAAAAACTCCATCTTCTCTCAAATAATCATTTAATTGTTCTCTTGTTACACACGCTTGTACTCTACAATCAAAATCTTCTACGTGAACGCTTAATATTTTATTCATTTTTTCTAAACTAATTGTGATCCCTTTATCATTACCAACCACATTTCCTTCTAAGGAGGTTCCAGTACCAAATGGAACAACCGGAATTTTATTCTCATTGCATAAACTTAATATCTTTGAAACTTCCTCGTTGGTTTCAGGGAAAACTACTGCTTTAGATAAAATTGGGTCATAGGTATCTTCTCCTCGTGCATAAGTAGTTCTAGTTGACTCAGAAGTTGAAATTCTATCATGAAGTATTCTTTTTAACTCTATTTGAACTTGTTCATTCATAATCTTAATATTAATAAAAAAGAGTCAAAAAATACAGCTTATTTAGAGAGCATCTTGCCAATATTTTCTAAGGCCTGCTGTATGTTATCTCTAGATGCGGCAAAACTAAACCTGACGTAATCTTGGCAAGTTTTACCAAATGCTGTTCCTGGAACAATCGCAACTCCAGCTTCATGCATAGCTTTTTTACAAAATTCAGCACCTGTCATACCTGTTCCTTTTACTTTCGGAAATGCATAAAAAGCACCTCCAGGTAAACTGCACTCTATACCAGGTAAATCATTTAAACCTTTGTGAATTAAATTTCTTCTTAAAGTGAATTTATCTAACATGTCATTAATTGAATCATCTGGGCCATCTAACGCTGCTATACCTGCAAATTGTGCAGCTGCATTTACGCATGAAACACTGTTAATTAATAATTTATTAACATGTGCAACCATTTCTTTAGGCCAGTAACTCCATCCTAGTCTCCAACCTGTCATTGAATAAGCTTTACTCCAACCTTCTAAAACTATTAATCTATCTTTTAAACCTTCATAATGAAAAAATGATGGCATTTCTTTATAATCAAAAATTTGTCTACTATAAATTTCATCACTTAAAATAGTAACATGTGGATGTTTTTCTAATTCTTTTGCAAAATAATCTATGACTGGTTTTTCTACAAAACTACCTGTTGGGTTATTTGGGTTAATTAAAATTAACAATCTAGTTTTGTCGGTTATTAAAGACAATATTTTATCAGGATCAAATTTAAGATCTTTATCTTCAGTAAGGTCATATGGGACTGGCGTTGAACCAGTGTAATTTATCATTGACTCATAAATAGGAAAAGCAGGTGTAGGATGAATAATTTCTGCTCCTGGTTCACCAAAACATTGAATTGCATAACTCATTGTAGGCTTTCCACCCGGCATAATCAAAATTCTTTCAGCATCAATATCAGCGTCATATCGTTTTTTAATCCATCTTGTTACAGCTTCTCTGCATTCTGGAATTCCGTTTGACATTACATATCCATGGTGTCCGTCATCCAAAGCTTTTTTAGCAGCTTCTACTACGTGCTTAGGAGTTTTAAAATCTGGTTGACCTAATCCCAGATGTATCATTGGATGACCTTTTGCTTCCAATGCTTTTGCCTCTGCTAAAACACTAAATGCAGATTCTGTTCCGAGATTATTTAAATTCTGTGCAAGTTTCATAATTTTGAAAAATGAAAACCTAGACGAAAAGAAGGCTTGTGTCCATTCATGATTTTTTAAAACCCCGTTTTAGGTTACTAAGATTTGTAAGTAATTCCTGACCGTTGCTAGTTAATTAATTACGATAGATTATTTTTGACGCATCTAAATCTTTTATGCTTTTACATCCCATCAAAATCATGTTTCTTCGGATTTCATTTTGCATATTTTCTAACAATCTCTCAACACCCTTTTGACCACCCGCACTTAAACTAAATAAAAACGCTTTTCCAAAACTACACGCAGTTGCTCCAGCAGCCAAAGCTTTAAGGACATGCGTTCCTCTTCTCACTCCACCATCAAGTATTATCTCTAGTTTATTCCCAACTGCGTCTGAAATAGCTTTAACTTGATCAAAAGGAGATCTTGAACCATCAAGTTGTCTTCCTCCATGGTTGGATATCATAATTGCAGTACATCCTATATCTATTGCTCTTTTTGCATCCTCAACCGACATAATACCTTTTAATGCAAACGGTCCATTCCATTTTTTTGCACAATATTCAGCATCTTTCCAACCCATCGCTGGATCGTACTGTTCATTGATATATTCAATAACTGATTTTGCAATGTTTGTTCCTTTGTCTGTTTTTTTTTTTACGTTTGAAAGTTCAAATTTTTTTCCAGTTAAATAATTAAATACCCAGCCTGGTTTCATTGCAAAACTCATTAGACTTTTGGCTGTTAGTTTTGGTGGTGTTGTAAAACCTGTTCTGTGATCTTTTTCTCTATTACCTGCAACTAAAGTATCTACTGTCAAGCACATAGCATCAAATCCTGACCTTCTTGACCTTTCAATTAAGTCATCTGAAATTGATCGATCTTTATGAACGTAAAGTTGAAACAATTTTGGACCACTAGAAATATTTGATATTTCCTCAATAGAATTATTTCCCATAGAAGACATGCTATAAAAGGTTCCAAATTTTTCAGCAGCTCTTGCTGACGCCTTGTCTCCATCTGGATGGTAAAGTCTTTGCATAGCAGCTGGTGAGAGAAAAATAGGCATATCTATTTTTCGACCAAACAAGTTTGTAGTTAAATCTGGTTCTCCAACACTATTCAAAATATTAGGTACTAAATCACAATCACCAAAGGCTTCTGTGTTTCTATTTAACGTAACCTCATCATCAGCACCTCCATCAATATAATGAAAAATTGGTGCAGGTAATTTTTTTTTTGCTATTTTTCTGAAATCTTCAAAATTATAACAATTATTTATATTCACTATTTTCTAAATCTTAAGTTGCTTCTTTTAAGATCGCTAATTTTTGTACAGCCCATTAATTTCATGTCTCTTACAAGCTCAGATTTATATTTTTCAATTGCTCTTTCAACACCTGCTTGTCCTCCAGCAGCTAGGGCATAAAGGTATAATCTTCCTCCTGAGCAAGCTTTTGCTCCTAAAGATAAAGCTTTAAGCATATGTGTTCCTCTATGAATTCCACCTTCGCAAATCACATCAAGCTTATCTCCAACTGCATCAACAATTTCCGCTAGTTGGTCAAATGGAGATCTTGATCCGTCAAGTTGTCTTCCTCCATGATTTGAGACCATTATTCCTGTACATCCAATATCTACTGCTCGCTTTGCGTCCTCAACGCTCATCACTCCTTTTAAGGCAAAATGACCGCCCCACTTAGAACATAGTTGTTCAGCATCTTTCCAATTCATAGATTGATCCAACATGGTAGAAAAATAATTTCCAATCGAAGAGTTAGTGCTTGTACCCTCTTTTACAAAATCTTGAAGATGAGGTAATTCAAACTTACCTTTGGTTAAATAATTTATGCCCCACATTGGTTTTGTAGCAAAACTAAATAAACTTGATAATGTTAATTTAGGAGGCGATGTAAAGCCTGTCCTTAAATCTCTTTCTCGGTTTCCTCCTGTTATTGTGTCAACCGTTAAAGCCATAACATCAAATTTAGCTGCCTTCGCTCTTTCTAGACACGAATCATTAAGTCCTCTGTCTTTATGAAAATAAAACTGAAACATTTTTGGTGTATCGATCATAGAAGATATCTCTTCAACACTAACTGTGGCTAGAGCTGATACGCCAAACATGGTATTAAATTTTTTCGCTGCTTTTCCAACTGCTCTTTCTCCATCATAGTGAAATAGTCTTTGTAAAGCGGTTGGTGCCAAATAAAAAGGTAGATCTAATTTTTTTCCAAAGATTGTTGTTGAAAGATCAACATTCTCCACACCTCTTAAAACATTAGGTACTAAATCAACATCATCAAATGCACTCGTATTTCGAACATACGTTATTTCGTCATCAGCCGCTCCATCAATATAGTGAAATATAGGAGAGGGTAATTTTTTTTGAGCAAGTTTTCTGAAATCTGAAAAATTGTGACAATCTTTTAAATTCATAATGTAATTTAAAAGTTTTTGAGAAAATTAAACATATAACTATTTGCCCCAGGATTTTTATCTCCCAAACTTGCGTTTGATACATGATTATAGGAAATACCTATTCTGGTGTCATTTGAGAGTGTGTATGATAATTGAACTTCAGACTTAAATTCAAGAACGTGCCCTAAATCTTTTCCGTCACCTTTGTGATAAAGACCAGGCGCAAAACTTGGAGTAAAAGTAAGCTCTCCCATTTCTACATTCCATTCGAATCCTGTATAAATATAAGCTGCAGAATTTTCTGTAATAAATCCACCTGTTATCGGAGAAATATTTCCTATAAAAGTATTTCTCTCTAAATTTTCATCTTGATGTTGAAAACCAACTAACAAAGCTGACTGTTTATCATCACTAAAATCAAAGTTCCCTGTAAAAAAATTATATTGATGAGATCGAGTTTCTTGAGCAAAAGATTTAGTAATGGTCAACAATATTATACTAAGAAATACTAGTTTTTTTAAATACATAGCTCTTATTATCAGATTAATTTTTTTTTATAAGTTTTTTGTAGATTATTGCACCACCAAATAGGAAGATCAATAGAGGCAATAACCAAAGAATATATGTATTTTTACTAAGCCCAGGATCATATAAAATCCAATCTCCAAACTTTATTTGCATATATTTGTATATTTGCTTTTCTGATAAACCCTCGTCTAATTTTTTCTCTACCAAAATTTTCATACTATTGGCAAATTCTGAGTCTGAATCATAAACCGATTGTCCTTGACATACAAGACAACGTAAATTTTTTGTAATTTTATTTCTCTTATCTTCGGAACTTGCATATAAAAAATTTAAAGAAAAAATAAAATATATTAAAAGAGTAAATTTTAATATTTTCATCATATTATTTTTTCTATTTCAATTAAGGATTCCTCATTAAGTGGTCCAATGTATTTTTTTATAATTTTTTTATTATAAATTACAAATGTTTCAGGCACACCAAAAGCACCCCACTCAATCGAGAGTGTTCCTTTTTGGTCAACAATTATTTTTTTGTAAGGGTTACCCAACTGATTAAGAAAATTTTGAGCATTTTTTTTATTGTCTTTATAATTTATTCCAATTACAGTTATATTGCTGTTTTTTTTTAATTCCATCAATATTGGATGTTCATCTCTACACGGAACACACCAAGAAGACCAAATATTTACTAAATAAAACTTGTCTTTTTTAAAAATATTAGCTGAATTTACCTCTTCATTTAAATAAAACAAATTAGCTGAAAAAACTGGGATATCGTAATTAATTTTTACATCTGGGGTATAGATATTAGTATTTTTTAAACCTTTATAGAAAACAAAAAAAATAATTATAAATATTGATGCGAGCGAGATGGATATTAGTTTTTTTTTCATATTCTTTTTTTAAAAAAACTCATTAAACCGCCAAAGCTAATTAGTATTACTGACAACCATATCCACAACATGAAAGGCTTAACTTGATATCTTACATTGAAATAATCTTGGTTTTGAACTAAATTAATTACAATAAACTTATCCTTCATTAACGTAGTTTTAATATCTGCTTCACTAGTTGTGATATTGGGTTGATTATATATTCTTAATTCAGGTGATAAGTTGTTATTTATACCTTTAGAATTAATAATATTAAAATTAGCAACTATAGATTTATAATTTTTTTCTTTTTTTTGATTAATACTTTCAAAAACTATTTTTGTTTTTGAATTATCATAAGTTTCACCTACTCTTAAGTTAGTTATTATTTCACTTGAAAATAAATTGTTAAATAAAATACTTAATATCAACAAACTAAATCCAAAATGAGCAGTGTTTTGAGCAAAATTTTTATATTTCTTATTAAAAAAATCTCTCAATGTAATATAAAACAAATAAAGAGCACTGGAGATTAGGATTGTATTAATGAGAACATTTTTATTAAAATTTTTGACGATAAAAAAAGATATTAATATAGAGATTATTAATAAAGAAATCAGATAGATCTTATCTTTTAAATCAGATCTTATCCATTTTAAACTTGGCCCGATTGCCATTGCAAATAAAAAAGGAATTAAAAATGGGGCAATAAGTTTGTGATAAAATGGTGGGCCCACAGATATTTTTTGTGAGGATATTACATCTAAAAATATAGGATAAACTGTACCAATCAATACAACTGATAGAAAGTACATCATAAACCAGTTATTGACCAAAATTGAAGTTTCTTTACTTAACCAAAAAAAATTATACGAATTATTTTTATTAGTTTGATGAAAAAAGAAAAAAATAAATAAAGATAAAAAAATTAAAACAAATAAAAATATTAAAATAAATAAACCTCTTTCTGGATCATTGGCAAATGTGTGAACAGAATTTAGAATTCCAGATCTTACTAAAAAAGTTCCGCACATGCTCAAAGTAAAAGTTGCAATAGATAATATAATCACCCATGAGGTTAAGATTTCTTTTCTCTCAAGTACTAAAATACAGTGTAAAAGGGTTGTCAACGCTAGCCAAGGCATTAAGGAAACATTTTCTACTGGATCCCAAAACCAAAATCCTCCCCAACCTAATTCATAGTAAGCCCAAATAGATCCAAGCAAAATACCTAATGTTAAAAAAATCCAGGAAATTAAAACCCATTTTTTAATATGAATTGCCCAGCTTGTTGAAACTATTTTCAAAGTAGTTGCAGCTAAAGCAGATGAAAAAATAATAGAAGAGCCAACATATCCTAAATATAAAATTGGAGGATGTATAGCTAGTGCAGGATCTTGTAGTATTGGATTTAATCCTAAGCCCTCGTCTGGAACTGGAAATAGATAATTAAAAGGATTTGAAGTTTGAATGAGAAATAAAAAAAATCCAATTATGATAACTTGCTGAAAACCTACTGTTAGAATTTTATACTTAATTGGTTGATTATTAGTTCTTAATATAAATATAAATATAAATATTGTTAAAACTAATAACCATAACAACAAGCTTCCCTCGTGGTTTCCCCAAGTTCCACTAATTTTATAAAAAAGTGGTTTCGTTGTATGTGAATTGTTAAATACAGTTTCGTTACTAAAATCTGAAATAATAAATGAAATGATTAAGCTTATAAAACTAACCAATACAAAAAAAAGTTGTAAAAATGAAAAAGCTAAAATTTTAGTATCTAGTTGATTTGAATTTCTAAAATTTCGAATTGAAAAATAAACTAAAGCCAAGCCAACACATAGACCTAAAATGAGAGAGTAATGTCCAGTAACACTATAAATCAATTTATTTTCCCTCCAAAGCCTCTTTTACCTCTGGTGGCATATAATTTTCATCATGTTTAGCTAGAATTTTAGTGGCAGAAAAAAAATTTCTATCCTTTAAGAATCCTTCAGCAACAACGCCTTTTTCTTCAGCAAAAAGATTTGGTACAGCACCAGAATAAGTAACATTTATCTCATTTTTAAAGTCAGTTATAATAAAATTAACTTCATCCGAGTTAACGTTAATTGAATTTTTTTTAACCATGCCTCCAACTCTTATTTTACTTTTATCTAATTCAGTTAGTATTTTAATCTCGGATGGTGATTGAAAGTAAACAACATTTTCTTCTAAGGATTTTAAAACTAAAAAAACAGTTAGAATTAAAGTGATTAAAATTAATGTTACAAACAAAAATCTTAATTTAACTTTACGACCATACATGGTTCAAAAGTTAGTTATTTGTGGCGTCAGCTAAAATTTCTTTGTTTATTCTTTGTGATTTAGCAGAATTAGCTTTCTCAGAGTCTAAAGATCCAAACTTAGCAACAAACTTATTTTGCTCTTTGGCAAATTGTAATTTAGTAATAAAATATAAGCTTGAAAAACTTAAAAGAGTAAATCCAAAAGCAGACAAAACGTAAGTTCCGTATCCATTCATAAAAAGTAGTTCGTTGATCATAATCTATCTAAGCCTTTATTTTTAACTTTTATCAGTTCTGTATTATATTTCATTAAGAAAATTAACAACGAAAAAAGTGCAAATGCCGCAGTCATTATCAATAAAGGAAAAAGCATTGAAGAATGAATTGAGCTTTTTGTCAAAAGATTGATTGATGCTGGCTGGTGAAGTGTATTCCACCAATCAACTGAGTACTTAATAATTGGAACATTGATGATACCAATAACAGTTATAAAAGTGGTAATTTTAAAAACTTTTTCCTCTTTTTCATAAATTCTCCAGGCAATTAAATAAAGAGCAAAAAATAATACTAAAATCAACATTGAGGTAATTCGAGCATCCCAAGCCCACCAAGTTCCCCATGTAGGTTTACCCCATATAGCACCTGTAACTAATGCAATTATGTTAAATACAAATCCAGACGATGCCAAACTTTTTGCTATCAAAAAAAAATTTTTATTTTTAAAAATAAAACCACTGATGGACAGTAAGGTTATTGAAGAAAAAATTCCAAGTGAGATCCAAGCTGATGGAACATGTACATACATTATTCTTACTGCATCACTTTGTATATAATCCTCTGGAGATAAAATTAATGCTTCGGTTAAACCAACTGTAAGAACCACAACAAATAAAAACAAAACATACCTTGGAGCTTTAGAGGTTATTTGAAAAATTTTATTTGGTTCTAAAAGTTTGAACATGCTTATTATTTAGTGATTAATTTTGAAATTTCTATTATGAAAAAGTTATCTGATCAAGAATGTAGAGGGGGAGACAATAAGACTAAATTTTAACTTTTACATCCTTGATCAGAATAAAGGTTGATATAGTTAACGTTTATGGCCTAGTTTTGAGCAGAATGTGTTGGAATGTTGTTTTGCTTAATTTGAAAGTTTAAAATAACTCGAGCCTTTTTTTCCAGAAAAAATCTCCTCAATCAGCGGATGTTTTATTGGCTCATCAGAGTCGTCCATAAGCAAATTTTGCTCTGAAACGTATGCTTCGTAAGTTATTTCCTCATTTTCAGCAAGTAAGTGATAAAATGGCTGATCTTTTCTTGGTCTGACATTCTTTGGAATTGATTGATACCATTCCTCTGAATTATTAAATTCAAAGTCAACATCATAAATGACACCTCTAAATTCAAAGTGTTTATGTTTAACAATGTCGCCAATTGAAAATTTAGCTTTTTGGATTGCCATTGTTGTTAGTATGGGTATTTAAATATAAAAATCAATGCAAAAAAGATTAATGTTTTGTGATGTGGCAAATATGTTAATATCTTTTTAGTGAACAAATCTTTTTTGAAATTTATTACCGATTTCGGGCCTTTAGCGATATTTTTTTTCTTTTATTATAATAATGATAAAAACTTATCAGTTGCAATACCTCCACTGATAGTTGCAACTTTAATTGCTCTTGCAGTTGTGTGGTTCTTTGAAAAAAAAATACCTCCGATGCCTTTGGTAAGTGGAATATTAATAACTTTCTTCGGGGGACTAACTATTTATTTTAATGATCCTATATTTATTTACGTAAAACCAACAATAATAAATATAATATTTGCTTTAGCTTTATTTTTTGGAAAATATTTTACTAAAGAACCAATTCTTAAAAAAATTATGGGAAAATCGATCCCATTATCTGACATCGGGTGGGAAATTTTAAATAAAAGATGGATGTTTTTTTTCCTTGGGCTAGCTATATTAAATGAGCTTGTATGGAGAACGCAAACAGAGGAGTTTTGGGTCAATTTTAAGGTATGGGGAATGCTGCCAATAACAATAATTTTTACAGGTTTTCAAATTCCTTTAATAAACAAACATAAAATCGATGCGCAGTAATCTAAAATTAGTAATCAATAATCCACAAAACAAAATAGAGCAAAAACAATTTTTTGAAAAAGATGAACTTAAAATAATTTTAGATCTATATGCAAAAATGGTTTCTGCAGGATCGTGGAAAGACTATGGATTAAATATTTCAAGCAAGCAAGTCAGTTTTAGTGTTTTTAAAAATGCTACAGAAAATGCTCTATATAAAATTTGTAAAAATTTTAAACCAAAAAATAAAAATCTTAAATACCTGATTACGGACACGAATGGTAAAATCTTAAAAAATTCTTTTGAACTTAAATTCTTACTTAAAGATACAAATTGGAAAAAATTTCAAAAAAATTAACGTCTTTGACCAAAAAGTCTTAATAGCATTATAAATAAATTTATAAAGTCTAAGTAAAGAGTTAATGCACCCATTACGGCTTTTTTGCCCATGATTTCGCCTGTATCACTTGCGGCATACATATTTTTGATCTTTTGAGTATCATATGCTGTAAGACCAACAAAAATCAAAACTCCTAATATTGAAATTACAAAATACATCATTGATGATTTCATAAATATATTAACTATTGAAGCTATAATTATTCCAATTAGACCCATCATTAAGAATGAACCTAATTTTGTTAAATCTCGTTTAGTCGTATATCCGTAAATACTCATTGCTCCAAAAGTTGCTGAGCATATAAAGAAAACTCTTGTTACACTCATGCCTGTGTAAACTAATAAAATTGAAGATAGAGATAAGCCCATCAATCCTGCAAAAACCCAAAAAGTAGTTTGAGCTTTTGATGCGCTCATTTTGTTAATTCCAAAACTCATATAAAAAACGATTCCCAATGGTGCAAGCATCACAAGCCATTTCAAACCTGACATATAAATTGCATTTCCCATTTGAGTGAGACCTATAATAGATCCAGCATCATTAGTAACAACTGACATTTTAAAAGTTAACAGTGCAACTATTCCTGTTAACAAAATTCCTGTTGCCATATAGTTATAAACTTTTAGCATGTAGGCTCTTAAGCCTTCATCCATTACGACTGTTGATTGTTGAGCTGACTTAGCTCTATTTAATATTCCATTTTTATCAAATTCCATATAACCCTTATATAATAGCCTTTTACTAATTATTCAAGATACCATAAAAGGTTAATAAAATTTTAACATAATTTTCAGATGAATTACAAAAATTTAGGTAATACAGACATTAAAGTAAGCACAATTTGTCTCGGTACCATGACTTGGGGAGAACAAAATACTCAAAATGAAGCGTTTGAACAAATGGATTTTGCTTTAGATAAGGGAGTAAATTTTTGGGATACTGCAGAATTATATGCCGTTCCTCCTCGAAAAGAGACTTATGGAGACACTGAGAAAATTATTGGAAACTGGTTTGAGAACACCAAAAAAAGAGAAGAGGTAATTTTAGCAACTAAGGTTGCTGGCCCTTCTAGAGATTATTTAAGAAACGGAGAAAATAGTTTTATAGGAAAAAACTTGGAGAATGCTCTTCACAATAGTTTAAAGAGACTCAAAACAGATTATATTGATCTATATCAACTTCACTGGCCAGAGAGAAAAGTAAATAGTTTTGGAAAATTGGGTTATACACATGAAGAAAATGAATGGAACCAATTCGAGGATGTTTTAAGTGAATTAAATAAATTCGTTAGCGAAGGAAAAATAAGGTATGTGGGCTTGTCCAATGAAACTCCTTGGGGTGCAATGAGTTACCTTAAGATTTCAAAGGATAAAAATTTACCCAGAATGATGTCTATTCAAAATCCATATAATTTACTTAATAGAACTTACGAAATTGGCTTATCTGAAGTTTCTATAAGGGAAAATATTGGTTGTTTGTCTTATTCTCCACTTGCAAGTGGATATTTGACGGGAAAATATAGAAATAAAAATTTTCCTAAAGGATCTAGAATGGAAAGAGATTGGGATTTTTGGACACGCTACAGAAAGCCAAATACTGAAGAGGCTGTTGAGCTTTATTACCAAATCAGTAAAAAACATAATCTTGATATGAGCCAAATGTCTATCAAATTTTGCGAAATTCAAGATTTTATGACTAGTGTAATAATTGGTGCCACATCAATGGAGCAGTTGAAAACAAATATAGAAAGTGTAAATGTTAATCTTTCTAATGATGTCATTAAAGAAATTAATAAAGTTCAAGCTATATACCCAAATCCATGTCCTTAATTAAAAAAGTTATAATATTTTTTAGTATTTTATTTATTTTTAGTTTTAGTCATCTTTATGCACAAGAAGTTAAGAAAATAGGAAAATATAAAGATTGGGAAGCTATGGTAGTTTCTGAAGCTAGTGGAAAAGTTTGTTTTGCACAATCAGCTCCAATTTTACAGGCTCCTAAATCAAATAAAAGAGATGCAAAATTATTTGTAGCTTTTAGACCAAATGAAAATATTTTAAATGAAGTGAGCGTTACACCAGGATATGAATTTAATAAAAAAAATTCTGTAACTGCTGCTTCGGGAAAAAATAAGTTTAAATTTGATATCAAAGAGCAAGGTTTTGCTTGGATTGCTGATACAAAAATAGAATTAAAAATGATTAAGCAGATGAGAAAAGGATCTAGATTGATGGTAACTGGATATAATGAAAAAGGTTCTCAAACAATTGATCATTATTCATTACTAGGATTCACTAAGGCTTATAACGCATCAAAAAAAGCTTGTAGTTAATTTAATGAAATCAAAAAAGAAAATTGTTTTAGCCTATTCTGGAGGACTTGATACGTCTATTATTTTAAAATGGCTTCAAGAAAATTATGATGCAGATGTAATTTGCTACACTGCAGATGTTGGCCAAGAGATTGATAGAAAAAAAATTATCTCTAATGCAAAGAAATTTGGTGTAACAAAAATAATTATTAAAGATTTAAAAGATGTCTTTGTCAAAGATTATGTTTATCCAATGATCAGAGGTCATGCTATTTATGAAGGTGTCTACTTGTTAGGTACGTCCATCGCAAGACCGCTTATAGCTAAAGATCAAATCAGAGTTGCTAAGAAATTTAAAGCATATGCAGTCTCTCATGGTGCAACCGGTAAAGGAAACGACCAAGTTA
>Ga0114933_10002196_pt1 | contig 20574 bp, 17 predicted proteins | sample 4SBtaG_FD_89691 | JGI IMG/M metagenome (GOLD analysis project Ga0114933, IMG submission 89691) | Deep subsurface microbial communities from Kolumbo volcano to uncover new lineages of life (NeLLi) - 4SBTROV12_W25 metaG | ecosystem: Environmental > Aquatic > Marine > Volcanic | place: Kolumbo... | reverse complement strand
TATATATAGTAAAGATAGGCTCTATAAAGCACCTAGAGAGTGTATAATTAAGCTAATAGAGACTAATATAGCTAAGGGTAGTAGTAACTACGAAGAGAATAAAGCTATTGTAGCTGAACTACTTAACGCTAATTGGAGCCTGATAGATATTTCTGCTGTATTCAGATTTATCTATAATGAGCCTGCTGGAGACCATGGTTGGTATAATGACGACCCAACTATACCCGGCAGACAGATAGTAAAGTTTAATAAAAACTTTGGACTCAGGTATAGGGCAGAGACTCTAAAAGAGAGAAACCTGTGTAAAAACCCAAATTGCCCTTGTATATGAGCGAAAGCTTTATATACTATCGCGGAGATATATAAATATGGCAAATGTCGAAAGATTGACCAAACGGGTCAAAGAAATGGAAAAATGGATAGCAGAGAATGAAGGTGGACCTACATTAAATAATATGAACTATTTAATTACTTCACTTCATAACACCACAGAATACGCTCAAAACATGGAACAGCAGTTCAATGCTCAGCGTAATTTACTTGCGGAGTTCTTAGGTCAAGAAGACCTTACTGAAAAATGGAATGAATTTTTGCAACAAAAACAAGAGGCCAAAAATGCCGTTCAAGAGCAACAAACAGAGGAAGTATCTGTACAAGAAGAAGCCGAAGGTGGCGAAGAAGCTATCGAAGCACAAGAAGAAGAGGAGTAAATAAAGGATGGCACGAAAGAAATTTAAAGATACAAGTGCCAACCGAAAAAAGAGATGGAATAAGAAATCCCCTATGGCACGTACTGGTAAACAGAACGGAGCATGGAAAGGTGGAAAATCCGCTCATTACTATAGAAGAAAAGCTAATGCTGGTAAGAATCAAGTAGTACACCATGTAAGTGGTGGTAAAGGAGGTAAGGGTAAACCCGGCGTCCATACTGCTAAGACTGCCAAAAAGAGTAATCTTAAGAAAGTAACCGCTGCACAGCATAATAAATTACATCCAGAAAAAGGACGTAAAGCAGCAGCAGCTAGAAAACGTAAAGGTACAAAACGCAAGGCACCAGCTAAGCGTAAAACCACACGTAAGAAAACAAAAACAAGGAGAAAAAAATAAACATGTGTTGTAAAGAAGGATGCGACTGCGATTGTAGTTGCAAAGAGGAATAAATATGAAAAAATGTAAATGTGTAAATTGTGAATGTCAGAAATGTAACTCTGATGAAGTACCTTATGAAGGTGCTTGGTCTTGTGATACAGAATGTAACAGTGGTTCAGAAATGTCCGACTGTTGCGGGAATTAAATATGGCAAAAAAAGCAACTAAGAAAACAACTAAAAAAGAAAAGGTAGTCAAAAAAGAGGTCAAGAAAGAACTCAGTGGAGCAAACGTGACCAGAATTCATGACGGTTTAGGCTGGGTAAGAGTCTGGAAGTGTTGTGAACAAGACCCTTGTGTATGCTAATGGTATTAACAAGTAATTCTAAAAAGAAACCAGTTAAGCGTATACTGGTAGACTATCAATAATGATGGAATGTCCCGTCTGTAAGCGCAGAACCATCATAACGCTATGTAATGGGGACAAATATTGTGCAACATGCAAAGACTCACCATAAACTTTATATAGGTGGGTCTCCTATAATAATGAACCGAAAGGAAGTGAGAAATTGTTTAAAAACGAAGTAGCAGAATTTATTTATAAAAGAACGTATTCACGTTGGCTAGAAGAAGAAAACAGGCGAGAAGATTGGCCTGAGACTATAGAAAGATTTTTGGGTTTTGTAATTTCAGAAAGACCTGATATTCCAGAGAAAACTGTAAACAAAATTAGAAAGTATATGATGGAATTCGCAGTAATGCCATCTATGAGATTTTTATGGGCAGCAGGCCCAGCAGCTAAAGCTGATAACACAACAATATATAATTGTTCATTTGCAAAGATAAACTCAGTAGAAGCTTTTGCAGAATGTCTTTATATCCTTATGTGTGGTACTGGATTCGGATTTTCAGTTGAACAAGAAGAAATTAATAAATTACCAGAAGTTCCAGAAATAAAATCAGGACTACCTGTAAAACCAATACTTATTGAAGATTCTAAAAAAGGTTGGGCTGATTCAGTAAAAACTCTTATGGAGTGTTTATATGACGGTCAAAACCAATATTTCGATTACTCAGGGATTAGACCAGAAGGAGCAAGACTCATGACAATGGGTGGAAGAGCATCTGGTCCTCAACCCCTAGTAAAACTGCACGATTTCATTCGTGAAACGATGCATAATGCACAAGGACGTCAACTCACGTCTCTCGAAGCTCATGACATATGTAATCAGATAGCTGAGATTGTTGTAGTTGGTGGAGTACGTCGCAGCTCTCAAATATCCTTGTCGGACCTCCATGACAAAGACATGCGACATGCAAAGGAGTGGCCTTATCCCATCAAACGTGCTATGGCTAATAATAGTGCTATTTATAGGGAAAAGCCCTCCGCTGGAGAATTCCTAACAGAATGGGCTGCTTTAGCTTTATCTGGTACTGGAGAAAGAGGTATATTTAATCTAGATGCAGCACAAAAAAAGGCTCCATCAAGAAGATACGCTCCACTAATACAAGGAACCAATCCTTGTGGAGAAATAATGCTTAGAGATATGGAGTTTTGTAATCTTAGTGAAGTTGTCGTAAGAGCTGAAGATGATTTAGATACTCTATTAGACAAAGTAGAGTGTGCTACATGGTTAGGAGTTATACAGAGCTCTTTTACTAACTTCCCTTATCTAAGAGAAACGTGGAAAAAGAACTGCGATAAAGAATGCCTTTTAGGCGTTAGTTTGACCGGTCAGATGGATAACCCTTCCCTATTGAGCTCGGAGGCCTTAAAAGCGCTTAAAAGCCGTGTTATACGCATATCTCGTAAAGCATCAGGTATACTCGGTACCAAGATGCCTACTGCTACCACTTGTGTAAAGCCTAGTGGCACTGTTTCTCAATTAGTAGATTCAGCCAGTGGAGTTCATCCGAGATACTCTCAATATTATATAAGAAGATACAGAATATCAGCTAATGACCCGTTGTTTGCAATGATGAAAGATGTGGGTGTACCATGTAATCCTGAAAATGGACAAACAGAAGAAGACGCTAATACATGGGTACTAGAATTCCCAGTAAAGTCTCCTGAAGGTTGTATTACTCGTAAAGATGTAAGTGCTTTAGACCAATTGAGTCACTATAAGAATTTACAACATAATTGGTGTGAACATAATGCCAGTATGACTGTATATGTTAGAGATGATGAATGGTTTGAAGTAGGTAATTGGGTGTATAAAAACTGGGATATTATAAATGGAGTATCTTTCTTACCATATGACGGAGGACACTACGAATTAGCTCCATATGAGGAAATTGACGTCCATACCTACGAAAGGCTTATAAAGGACCTCCCCCGAATAGTATATAGCGAACTTGCAAAATACGAAACTGAGGACAATACTCAGGGAAAACAAGAGCTTGCTTGCTCAGGAGATAAATGTGACATCTGAAAAAGATATAATAACAGGAACTAAGAAATTAGGAAGAACCGCAAACCTTACAACTGACGGTAAATTAGACCAAGGAATTCATTCTTTACAAGGGCAAGAAATGCCTTCTGGAACTATTGTAGCTCGAACAGCTGCTGATGACCCAGATAGTGGAGACCTTAAATCCCGAAGTAAAACAAATAAAACACAAAAAAGTTATTGAGCTTTTAAGTATTCACTTACCTTTATAGGTTTTTTGTTGAGATTTAAAGTTAATCCTAAGTTATTCCCACCATAAGTAATGGTCTTACTTACAAGTCTATGATTTCCATCAATCTCTGGTTTATCTACATTAATTGATACTATAGATTCTAAAGAAGTATAATAACCTTTTGAAGCTTGTATAGTTATTTCATCTATTTCTTGTTGTTGTTTTTTTAAATATAAAATTGCATATTTTCTAGCTTCTTCTGGATTATCAAAATCTTTACTAATTGAAGTCGCATATGGACCATGAGGGATAGACCCTAATTGTATAGTGCTAATATAATCTTTACTTTTAATATCTATTTGAGAAGGTATTGGTCTTCTTTTATAATTATAATCTATAATACCATCATTTAATGTTAAATTAAGAGAAGAATTTTCAGTTAAATATTTTTGTCTTTTAATAACTATATTACTTACGTTAGAATCTTCTTCCATATTAATACTATAAAATAAAGGATTATCTGTATCTGATGAATCTACTGCCTCAGATATTTTATTAATGGCTATATTTAAAGGGGGTTCATGACCTCTATAACCATTTAATCTTATAAGAGTCTCTGTATCACGTAGCATATCTAAACCTATCCTAGTTTTACCATCATTATTTATTTCTTCTGTAATTACCTTTCTTAAAAATTGTGCTATACTAAATCCATCATAGTTATCTGTATCTGTAACATTAATTTTTTTAGCATCTTTACCTGATATAAAATTCCTTCCATCAAGACACTTAATTTGAACACCATTAGTAGAAGGAGATAAAGTTTTAATAAATCCTCTAAATATAGGTATACTGTCTATAGAATTTACATTAAGATATATTTCAACATCTTTACCAAATAATGCAGCATTATCATAGTCTGGGCTAGTTAACGATATAGACGCATTATTTATTTGATTTGAACCCGGAAAGTTTACATTAAATGATTTAAAATCGTTTACTGAAATTCCATCTATCACTATATTTGGTAGTATCATATATCACTAATCTAGATGACGCGTTTCCGTATCTACTAGTCCTCCAATGGAAATAATTTCAGAAGTAAAAACACCACCAGAACTATATTCTATTATATGTGATACTATCATGTTAACACCTTGCTTTGGTATAGCTTTACCTATAGGTATATCTTCTGATAAACTATCTATTATTCCAAAGAATCTAGTGTAAGTACCATTATTGTGTCTTACATCATAATAAACTGGTGTCCCTGCCTTTTGATATTCAACAAATCTCTCTCTAGTTCTACTTCCTTCTGCTGCTGTATTATTTCCCATACTAACAGAACCGAAAGTTAATTTACCACCAGCTGCTCCTAATCTTCTTATTTCTGATTTACCAAGTTTATCTATAATTGAATGATATTTACCTTTTCTAGTAAATCCTATAGATTGAGCTATCATTGCTTCATTTAAACTTATATGTTTAGGGTCTTCTACTTTAATTATCTTACTATGTGCATTATCACATACTACTACATGATAATTTTGTATACTATCAGCATTGGTACATAAAATACCTATTAATATACCATAACCTCCTGCAACTCCATTTCCTACCTTTTGTCCCCAATTAAATGAATTCCATTTCTGGGTTGGGGTGGCTGGGTAAGGGTCTGAATAAGAAGCATATGTTGTCACACCAGAAGATGTTGCTGTAGTGTGATTTACAGTGATTGCTGTGGCACCGTCATCACTTCCAGCTAAAGCCTCGCTAACTGTAATTGTGGTTCCTGTTGTACTAGCTACTGTATAATTTCCATTATGACTTGAAGTAGCGGAAACTGTTATCTTATCTCCTGTTCTAAACCTATCAGAATCTGGAACACCAGAGAATTTCTTTTCTGATACATCTACTGAACCTCCACCACCAACTGATGCAGTTCCTCCAGTTCCATGTGTCCAATTAACTTCTGGTACATCCCATTGTGTACCATATCCGGTGTCACCAGCTGAAACAGGGGTCCAATCCTCTGGTATATCCCAACTAACTGGCCCTGACCTATAAAGAGAAGTTGCTCTTCCTATACCAGCACTAGTAAAAATATGGTCAACTTTTGTTTCGTCTTTTATAGCTAATGGTTTCCAACCACTAGGACCTGTATACCATGCTACTAGTTTTACGTTAGGTGCGGTTCCTCCACTATTTAAAACTCTTAAGGCTAAATCATTATCTTGCCTAAAGAACATTTGTGAAAATTTTCTATCCTTAGCAGTTAATAACCAACTCTTAGGGGCTCCAGTCAGTATATCTGTAGTATCGGATAAAGAATTTCTTGCCATACACCCCGCTCTACCGTCAGTTCCTCCAAAATTAACTTGATGTGTTTCGGCATTTCTTTCTGTTAAATTTACCCACACATCTGAATTATTCCTATATAATAATAAAGCATTACTTTTAACAGAGCCCGGTCTTTGGTCTAAATTACTACCATTAGGTTTATTGTAGTTACCGTCATGTTCCACAAAGGAACGGTCCATTCTGTCTGCTGCACGATAACCAGCAGCATCTACGTCTTCTATAACAGTTGCATTAGGTCCATCTTCTGATGTATCTTCTACTTGTAATCTTAATAATCTATATTCAGGGTGGAATCTTCCTACTCCTACTAATTGATTACCAGCTGTATGTCCTTTCCATGCATAGAACTCTTTATCATCAATTTGATGCCCTCTCATATAATCTAAAGTATAAGATAATGGTTGTTTAGGGTCAGTAGTGGATTCTACTTGCGTTCCAAATTCATCTGTATGTAACGATATAAACGTTCCGGGTGCTGAAGTAGCTGCTACAATACTTGTTTTAGCACCGCCTGACCCGGTGGTTCCTGCTTTATCACGAATTCTTAATTTATCATCATATAACCAATATTTAGCTATACTAACATTGGAATTTCTTGCTATACTATCAGAACCGTCTGCCATAACTCTATAACGAGGGTCGTTAATAGATACATAAGGATTACCATTAGATACACAACAGAAGGAAGGGTATGCCTTTCCTACAGTTGATAAGTCAGAGGAATTGAATCTTTCAATACTTTCACCACCACTGCTAGTATCTGCATTATCTATTAGTCTAATCCATACTCTTTCATCTGGGTATAATCCTTCAATCGAAACATTTTCTCTACCAGATAGACCATCATCTCTGTATGGTACTTCTTTTACGTTTCTTAACTTAACTGATATTATTTCTTTTATAGCTGAACCATCACTTGGAAATATAGCTTCAGCATTTACCTCATTTCCTGCACCACCAGTAAAAACTCCAGTAGTTCCAGCTTTAATTTCTTTTCTTATAAGATTGTTATTATCAATATAAATCACTTCTACTAAATTCTCAACAGTATAAACTCCGCCGCTAATACCACTTGTATTACTTATTCCTAAATCAACCCTATCAATATATACATAAGCTCTTGCCCCAGCATCTAACTGTGTATTTGCTGCGGTTAAAGCATCATTAACTATACTATTATCAATTCCAGCATAGATAGAAGTCCTGTCTACCTTTAAAACTCCTACAGGAGGATAATTAGATGGTATAAAACTAGGTATTCTTGGGTCTTGAGTAGAATCTAGTGATAAAATAGATAAATTTTGTTCAGCAGCACCTGTCTGGTTAGAATATGTTAAATCATGTGTTGGTTCTAACTCTCTATATGAACTTCTAGGTGCATTACATGTAGTATAAAACTTAGATTTATATCCATGTGGGCTAGTTACTCTCAACATCGGATAGAATTGACCATGTTTAGTATACGTATGTTCAAAAATAGCATAATTTTGAGGTAAATCAAATTTCTTAACTGAATAATTAGCTTTTTCAGCGGTATTATCATCACCATCATCCCAATCAACATAAAACTCAGTAGCTGCTACGGGAACATCAAACCTATAATACATTCTTTCTTGTGTGAAAAAATTATATTGTTGAGTAATACCGTCTGCATCTGTATAGGTACTTCCCTGATTATTATTATCCACTAGTGGTCTAAAAGTTGAAGCTTGTGTAAATGTAAAAGTACCAGACTTTCCTCCTATTCCTTCATTTGCATGACCGCCGGGTGATACAACTGTTAGGACAGTTGCTGTTACTGCTGAAACTTTAACATTTGAAAGGTTGTTGCCCGCAGTGTCCCAACCTGTTACAGTTACATATTCATCAACTGAAAACATTTTATTAAAATCAATATTTTGTCCAGCAGAAATAGTGTATCTACAAATATATGTTCCAGCACTATAACACTCTGCTGTTGTTCCAGTTACTTCTCCTCCTAAAACTTGTAACGCTGTAATTGCACTTTGGTCTTCTTCTATTGCTGCTGTTTGAGTAGGATATACTCTTAATATATAATTTACTGGTCTTGCCATATTTAATTACCTCTGTTTCCTAGAACGGGTTTCATGTAACTTACTGGTGAAGAAACAGCTACATCTGACGTAGAACGTCCTCTAATATTATGATAGTCTTTAATAAACAACCTAGATACATAGGATAATGGGGTAGCTTTATCTCCTGTAAAATCTTTTACTGGTTTTCTCCATATAAATTCACCGTCTTTTGGATTGACTGGGTAAATTACATCAGTGTATGCTACTATTTCCTCTATTTTTCCACTGAACGCTTTATCAGCTTTTGTTCCTGTGTGGTATCCACCTAAGAAAAAATCACTAGACTGAGTATCTATAACTACATCTGTACCCCACTGGTTAGTACTATTAGTATTAGCTGTCTTTAATAATCCACTAGAAGCCTCTAATATACCATTAATAAATAATTTAACATTACTACCGATTAATTCATTGTCTAAAGTCCAGCAAATCATAGTAGGACTTTCGTTATCTCTAGGTAAAATAGTTGCAGAAGTTAATTCAGTTACTGTATTAGTATTAGTACTACCATATCTACCTTGTATAGATAATTTCACTCTTCCTTGTGAATCTAATGCTAAAAACCAAGAATAATCTATATCGTTATCTACTGTAGAATTCTGATAAGCTATATATGTTTCTTCTGAAATAGTTCCACGGTCTGGAATTACATGACATATAAATGAAAACTTATTACCATCACCTACTCCTGTTTGTGCTCCTGTCCATTTTAATATATTACCAGTTGCATTAGAAAATCTCTTTGAATGTCCTGCTAAACCATCATATCTATCTTCTGCTGTTCCTCCGAATGTAAGGGTGTGTCCACTACCTCCAGTACCTATAGTCTGTGTTGCATTTACTAGGGTATCATGTGTATCAGGGTCATTCCTTAAATCAAAACTTGTCGATGAGATTACATCAACGTAACAACCATCTGGTATTCCTGTTCCAGAAACACTTACACCGTCTACAATCCGTGAATCCGCAGTATGTATAACTCTTGCTGTAGAGTTTATACTAGCAGTTTCAGTAAAAAGATAGTCACTTGGATTTGACATAGTTCCATCATATCGGTCTAAAAATATATTTGAAGCATATTGACTATCTGCATATCCTGTTAAATCTTCATTCAAAGGTATATAATATAAGTAATTATGATATTGATTATTAATTTGTGAATTATCTATAAATAATAAACCATACCATAAATCATCTTCACTAGAATCCCAATTAAATTGTGGTATAAAACCGTCTTCTTTATAAGGTTTTACTGATAGTTTAGGATGTGCTGGTATTTGGTCATCATATACAGTTAGTAAGAAAGGTTTTCTTGCATTACTAGTATCATTAAAAGTAGATATATTAATAGTTGAAGTAGAGGATTCTTGTTGAGGGAAACACCATAAATATACACTTTCACCAGCTGGTACTACGGGATATCCTGATATATCTATTAGATTATATTGAGCACTCCTATCAAATGAAAGTTCTGGAACCCATTTAGCTACATAACCTCCTCCACCTGCTTCATCCCAATTATAAGCACCGTGTCCAAAATCTTCTTTAGATTCTAATACACCTCCAGCAGCACCTAACGTTAAATCCCATTCATTAATATCTACTATACCATCAGTTACTGTAAATTCTGAATAAGAAGCTCCTATATCATTTGTAGTAAAATCAGCAGAACCTACAGATTCTGAATCCATTCTAAAGTCTGTCATTATTACAGAATCGTATGTTTTCATAGGTAATGAATTTCCCTCTGCATCATAATTATAAATCTCACCAAATATCCAGTATCTTTCTGGACTTATAAAAGTAAAATAAAAATCGTCATATCTAACATCTCCGATAGTGTGAACTAATAAATCTGGTTTGTCAACTCTATGTTTTATATTTGCATCAGTATCTCCTGAAAAGTCACTAGCACCGGAAAAACCTGTTGTACATGTTATTACTGTATTTGTAAGGGATGCAATGGTTAAATTACCATTATTAGAAGTTGTATTTGCAAGAGTTATTTCATCTCCTGCTTTAAAATAATCTCTTAAATCAATTACATCACCAGTACCACCTATTTTAGGATTAACAAATGTAAGCTCTTTATCACTATGGTCACCAGACACTTGGTCTGATTGTATAGTTTTGCTTGCTCCAGTAACAGCCATATAAGCATCCGAATACCTTACATCTTTATTAAACGTCATTTTAGCATAACCTCCCATATCAGTTATTTCTTGTGCACCTTTTAATATTAATCCTGACCTATAAAAAGTAGGTCTATTATCTTTACCGTAAATATATATTCTATATGTTTCGTCATCAGCTCCTATTTCTCCTGATTTCCATTTAGTAAATATCTCTGGAGAATTTACTACTAGAGCTTGTGCTTTGTTAGTTACTAAACTATCTCCTGAATTAGACCTTCCAAAACCTCCCATAACTCTAGCAGAGCAAAATATGTTTTCTCTTTTTGAGTGATTAGTAAAATTAGCTTCAGTTATGTACATATGTCCTTTTTGTGTAAAATTTTCATTAATTAATATAGGTGTAGGGTTAGGACCTGTGCTTATTTTATTTGCACCAGTACTACTAAAGAAAAGGTTAGTTCCTATAACGAATTGGGTGTTAGCACTACTCATTGTGCCGGGGTCTGTATTACTTCCAGTATCATCTGCTAGTTGTTTTCCTAACGGAGTAGCATCAGTGGTCCACGCCCACTTCATATTACTATCAGCTATTGGAGCATTTCCAGCATTATTACTACATTGAAAACCTGAGTAATATATGTATTTACCTCCTCCATTTGCTACTTTTAATTCATCAGATGTTTTAAATCCAAAAGATAAATAAGTAGGATGCATTTGTTCAGTTCTAGTCTCACTTTCTGAAACTTGAGTACGTTTATCATTTTTACTGAGAGTGATACTCATGTCAGGACCGTCTCTAGATGCAATTTGTAACTTACCTCCTAAACCATCTGTTGTTATTGTAGCATTACTTTGCATATAACTTAAACCATATGTAGAGGTAGATATTTCATCTACTGATACTTCTACTTGTGTAATAGTATCATCATTTACAGTTTGTTCTTGGGTGGTTGAATATCCATTATATAAAGGTCTGTGGTTTACGTTACTACCAGTTCCTAATGCTGCACAATTATAAGTAGCAAAAGAAAAATAAGGCATAGCATATTCATCATTAGGGCTTCCACCATGAGTAGTTGGTATATGTATCTCATCATTAAGAATTACACCAGTACTAGCATCTTCAAATATTAATTCAAAGCCGTTAGATGCACCGGGTGTCCACCGGTGATGTACATGCATTAGTCTACCTACTGGATTAAAACTTAATTGAGTACAACCTGAACCTGAGGATATGTCATCAGGGTCAAATGAAACATTATAAGGTACCATACCAGTACCTACCTCTGCTACTGCTGAACCTGCAAGTGAAGTTCCATATGTAGCATTTTCCTTTCCAATTGATTTAATAAAAAAGCTACCGTTGTATTTATATAAGAAATAACCACAGAAAAGATTACCGCTAACAGCACTCGTGGTAGGTCCGTCATCCATACCGACAAAACCAGTAGCACTGCTGCCTGCGGTTTCATCGTAAAAATTAACATACATGTCTTCCATAACATTGGGTTTTGATTCTTTACCAGCATTTATATGATTTTTAAACCATACAGCTATACCTCTAGAAGGGAAAACAGCATGGTTTAAATCATCACCATCGGTGTTGCTTTTAGCTAAAATTTCAGAGATATGTTTAATTTCCATAGTTACTGTTGTATCTATACCATCAACACCTGTTGAAGTTTGTTCTTGAGTTGAGCTTCTTGGGTGAGTCATTGTCAATTTAACTGGCATTGGTATTTGGTCTTCAGTAACACAATTTACTTGTAGAAAACCATTTCCACCGGCTGCTATACTTTGGAATTCAGTATCCCAAGCATCATCAGCAGTAGTTATTTTACATCCTGCAAGTGAATTAAATAATGCACTCGGACTTGCTGCTGAAAAATCTTTAAAAATACCATTTTGCATAAGTTCTTTGTCGCCTACATCGTCTGAAAACCTCATTAAAGTACCTTTTGGTATTTGGTATACATCAAAGAAATTAGTAAGTGAAGGGTCTATTGGTTTTGCAACGATACCTTCCATTCTTGTATTCATTTGGTATGTGTTTTTAACAGTTATATTAATACGTACTTCATCATCAATACCATCGCCTGCCAAGTCAACACTACCTCCACCCCAGCCTTCATCCCATGCTAAATAACCATGTGTATTTTTTCCTTCTCTTGGGTTTGGAGCACCGGGGTTTGGGTCTAATAAGCGCCATTCTTTTCTACGCGTGTATCTAGTGTCTCCTACTTTACTACCTAAATCACAGAAAACAACCCACAATCCATTTGGTAGTTGTGTTCCCCAATAGTCTAACCAATCTTCATAATTACCTTTCCAATGTCCGCGTACAGCATATTTATTTCTTAAAGCAAAAATATGTTGGGCAATAACATAATAATCTCCGGTATCAACTACTGCTTGTCCACCGGGACCTGAACGGGTTGTTGTACCTCCTTTAATTTTGTCAAAAGATTCTGTAAAAAAATGGTCACCACTATAAGATGGGTAAGAACACATAGCATAAATATCTCTCTGTATTGTCTGTCCAAAATTACCTTGGTTATTTGTTATACCTCTCTTTGATTTCCATATTGTTAATGTAGGGTTATCATAATCAGTTACTGTTATATCATTAACATATAAACCTAACTTATATCCTACTGCTTCACCAGAACCATATGGTGGTGTTTGCGATGTTGGTATTTCTACTAGTAAACCTGACTTGTAAGGTAAATTTGATATGTCTGCTGTTGGTTGACTATTGTCAAATGCATCTGCATATGCAGCACTTAAATTTGCACTGAAACACCTGTTAGGGTATACTTCTATATCTGATTGTTTAATGTATTTTACCATATTATATCGCTCCTATATCATTCGAATTTCTTAATGCACCGGGTAATACCTGTGCAATTTTTTCTGTAAATTTATCTGCATCATAAACATCTCCTTGGATAATTATAGATGGTCCTCCTTCAAAGGCTCCACTACCACCTACCATGTTTTGACTTCTAGAGATTACAGTTTCTCCTTTTTGTAACACAGCCATGCCGTGTTCGTCTGTTAATCCACCTGTATCATAATAAGCTGGATTGAATCTTCCTCCTGTGTCCATTGTGGTTCTCATATTAGTCCTACCTCTAATATCAGTATTTGAGGTGGCATCTGCTTGTATTGCAGCGCCTGAATTAAAATCTCCTTTAACACCCCATCCAGCAGCATAAGCAGCTAATGCAGCCAAACCAGCTGCAACAGCTCCTATAGCTATAGCACCTGATATACCTAAAGTCGAAGCTGCGTGGAAAGCAATCCATGCTGCTGCTGCTCCAAATAATATTATAGCTAAAGCTTGCATAGGTTTAAATATTTTAACTATAGCTGCACCAACTAATACTGCTAAACCAATTGCTCCTAACATAGCTGCGTTATTTGCTACCCAACCTGCTGCTTGAGAATAAAGTAATAATATCTTTTGACCCATAGTAATATTTTGTCCTTGAGAAACTGCGTTCTCAGCAGCTATTACTGCGGTCTCATAAGTCATGGCTGCACTATTTTTCCAACGGGCAATAGTTTCACCAAATAATAGTGATGTCATAGTAGCCTTTTGTCCATTTGCTTTACCTGTAGCTATTGCTAATGCAAGCATAGCTCTGGTATTCGCCATAGACATAAGGGTATTTAATGGTAGGAGTTTAGCCAATACTTTGTAGTATACTATCCAATTTAATAAATGTGGACCCATTTTATCAAGGAGGTCTAACATAATCAACATAGGTTTAGTTGCTAAGAATAATAAATTTTGGAAAGTATCTAATCCTGCTTCTTGTTCTAAAAATACATCTTTTAATCTTCTAACAACTTCTAATAATTCAGTCATAACTGCCACAACAAAATCACGTATCTGGTAACCGAACTCTGTAACTTTTTCAGCTCCCTTTTCTCCTACAATAAAGAAAGCAACAAATTCATCTACTATTTCTTTAATTCGTAGAGTAAACACATTAAGCGTACCATTAGCTTCACCAATCTTGTCGGAAAAGAGGAATGGAGCCATAAGAGCATTCTTAACTTTTTGTATCTGCATAGCAAGTGATTCTTGCTGTGTATCTGCCATCTTAGTAGCTTCACCAGCTGAATTAGATAAATCTTTAACTGCTGCACTATATTCGTCAGCGTTTTGTACTAATAGAGCGAAAGCAGTTGCACCTCTAACATTCATATCTTCTAACATAGCTGTTAAAGCTTGAAGGTCAGTTACATCACCAAAAGCTTGTTTAGCATCTTGGACAATGTCTGTTAACTCTCTCATATTACCTTGAGCATCCATCGTTTCTACTCCTAACTTAGCAAAATGAGATGCGTTATCTTCTGCGTGTTTTGTTAACTGTGCTAAAGACTGTCTTAAACCACGTCCTGCAATACCTGCTTCTAATGCACGGTTAGATAGAACTTCAATACCACCAAGTAAGTGGTCAATACTCTGTCCTGTAGCAACAAAGAAAGGCATAGCGAATTTAACAGAACTTGCTAAATCTTGCCATTCAACTAAAGATTTTTGAATTGTATGTGCAAATTTATCAGTCAACTCACCAGCTTTGTCCATTTCCATACCAAAACCCATGATAGTCTGAACTGTTAACTTTGCTAAAGTGTTATGGTCACCTTGGGTAGCCATAGATAATTTTAATGTGTGTTGTAATACTTCTTGCGACTCTGCTGCCGATAACCCCGCAGACGCAAGCTGGTATAAACCTTCAGCTGATTTCTCAGTAGATATACCATATTGTAATCCGAATTGTACAAGTGAGTCTGAAACTTCATGTAATACTTCGTTACTTTCTCTGAAAACCGAATTAGCATTAATAATGGTTTTCTCAAATTCCATAACTTGTTCTACAACTGGTTGTAATTTATATGCAAAAGCAGCAGCTGCTGCTGTACCTATAACAAAAGCATTCTTCATACCACTAGATATACCTCTCATCGCGCCAGCTGCTTTCCTACCCATGTCTTGGTACATTTTGGAACGGTGTTTGATGTTTTGAAGTTCTTGTTTATTTAATCTATGTTGTTCTGCTGCATCTTTTTTATATTGATTAACATGTTTTTTTCTTGCCTTAGCTTCTTTTCTTTCTAATTGTATAGCATCTTTATCTATTGCAATTAATCCTTTTAACTGTCTTTCGTACTCTACGTTATCTTGTGAAGCTTCTTCGTGACCTTTACCCTTTACTTTAATTAATTCTTTATTTTCCTCAATCATCTGTTTCATGAGGTTAATCTGTCTTTGCCTGTCTTCAGCCTCTTGTCTTCCAAATCTTTGTGAATCTATACCTATTTCTTTACCTTGATGAGGTTCTTGCATAGACTGTTTAATTTTGATACCAGCTGCTGCTGCCCTTTCTGCAAATTTTGAATGGGCCTTAGTCATCTTTTTAATTTGTTCTAAGTAACGTTCGTATTGTTTTGTTTTCTTTCCAGTTTTTGGTGTTTTAAGTTTACTTTCATCAAGTGGGGGTAAAGAGCTCATTATACTTTGATGAGTTGCTTTAGCTGCTTGTGTTACTTTATCCTTTCTTTTTTGGGTTTCAGCATCTAATTTAGTTTCAAGGTCTTTATTTAATTTTACTAAATTTGCATTTCTATCTTTGATACCATTTACAGACTTTACCATAGCCCTTGTATTCATGGTTTCAGCCATAGCTTCTATAAAACCAATAGCTTCTTGTCCAGAGCGTCGGTCTACATCAAAACCGACACCAGTTCTTATTAGATAACTTTCTTGTCCCATTTACTTATCTTCCTTTTAAAACATCCGTAAAGGAGTTTACTGTGTGTGTTCGCTTCCGACCAGCTTTTATTTTATAATTATCATTAATCTCAAGATATTTATTATACTGGCTCCTTATTTCAGGTTTATCTTTAGCCATATGCTTTATATCATCAGCATTATATCCATCATAGGAATGCATGCTTACGTATATATTATATGCTGCTACTAAAGCCACAACTTCTTGTCGTGGTATTTCCTTAATTTCTTTCCAACTCAGTCCGAGTTCTTTCATCGCAGGGATGATTATGTATACCGCATCAGGCGACGTAATCATCCAGTCGTAAAATCCTGAGAGGCTTCACCGCCCAGAACTTTACCAGATATAGACCAACGTATTGTTGTTGGTAGTTTTTCCCAAGATTCGGGTGTTAGGGTTACTGTGTCAGGTGATAGCTTATTAGCTTTCTCTAACATTCTACCAACACGTTCTTGAGCTAATCCTTTGTAATAATCACTAACTTCTTCTGCTGGTGTTTCTTCGTCAGGGACTACCATTTTAGGTTCCTCTGATTCTGTCAATTCACACCATTGTATAGGTAATGATTTACCTGCATACTCTATATCTGCTGTCTGTACTGTTTCAGTCATTGCGACTAATTCTTCTATAGTCCACACTTGCTTTTCTTGCTTTTCTTCTTCCATTTTTAAGTTCTCCTTATTTTTTTTAGTGGTAAACTTTTTCAAATTCACCATTATCGTAAGTTACTAAGGTAAATCCTATACCTTCGACTTTTTTCTTTACAATCCTGCCCTGAGGTTCAGGTTGTGGTTCAGGAGTAGGTTCAGGAACAGGCTCTTCTTCAAGAACCTCTTCCTCTACTTCCTCGACCATTTCTTTTTTATTCTTCTTGGCCATTTAAATCACCTTATATTTCTGTAGCGCCAGTTTCAGTAGTATGAGCTGATGTAACTATTTTAGGGTCAACATGAGAGCTAAACTCTAATGTTTCTTCTTGTACACCATCAGCTGATATACTTGTACTGTGCGATGTTATCTGACAATTTCTTAATACAAATATTTCTCCACTTGTTTTTAATTGAATGTGAAGTCTGTATCCATAGTTTGTTGTTGGTTTTTCTAAACCAGTGTATACATTAGCTGTAGAACCAGCAGTTACTTCACCACTAATTCCATACCTACCTGAATTTGTTCCGTCACCATTAAAAATAACATCGTAAACTGCATTTAGTTTTTTCCTTGTTATTGATAATGTAGTTTCTTTTTTAATTTCTGATTTTAAAACAGTTCTCAAACCAATAAATGAAATGTCTTCATCAACAGTTCCTATACCAAGGTCTACACCTGTTAAATCAGTTACTAGACCACTAGCGCCCATTGGGTCGCCTCTCTGTTGTGCGAATTTAGTACCTGATGCTGAATTTAATGTTAAATTAGTATCGTGCACATATAAACTATGTGTCTCATCACTTTCTGTTGCTATATAGACCTTTACATCTCTTCCTAAATAATATGCCATATCTATAACTCCGTTGCTGTTGTTGGTGTTAATAAGTCAGCATCTGCTGCTTTAATAACTGGGTCTACGTAAGACATTAATTCTAAAGTCTCTTCTGTGGTACCGTCAGCATTTAATGATACAGTGTGAGCTTGTATGCAACAATTTCTCAATACAAAAACTTCTGTATTATCTTTCATCTTTACATAAACTCTGTAACCATATGCTACATCGTCTGGTGCACCATCAGTTGTGCCTCTTATGCCTGTGCCGCCATCTGTACCGCACCTTGCTTCTTGAAAACAAATATCCCATGAATTATCACTCTTCTTTCTTGTGAGTGTTAGGGTTGTTTCTTTTTTAATCTCTGCCTTCAAAGTTGTTCTTTGCCCGAAGTACGTAATGTCTTCGTCTGTTGCTCCAATACTTAGGTCCACACCTGTCAAATCCGCAACTTCGTTCAAGTAAGTTTTACCATTAGCTGTTTGTGTCCCAAAAATAGTTTCGGCTGCGCCGCTACTATCAGTACCTGTGTTTCTATCTAACATAGGTCCTGCAATTATTGTTTGGGAATCATAAGAGCCCTCTTGTACTGCTGCTGCGGCATTTGATGCGGATACTATCATAGTATCGGTATCTTCTGTGGTTATTGCCACTACTACATCTCTTCCTAGGAAATATGCCATATTTATGTCTCCGTTTATACGCCTCGCGATGGCGTTATATAACCTTTAGTAGCTCCTAGTATATAAAGCTTTCGCTCAATTAGCCTTTATACAGCCCCTCTTCTATACTAATATAAGGTAAAGCCCAAAATAACTTATCATAGGTCCTAGTTTTTTTAGAAAGTTTATCATGGATAGCCTGACTTCTGTCTTTAGACCTCTTCACCATTTCTCTACCTACTAACTCGACTACCTTTTCTAACCACGCCTTTCCATCAGCTACAGAAAAGCTTACATTAACTTTACCTGTTGGTAATAAAGAATCTTGTACTTGTCGAGTTATACCATTGATACTTCTAGCAGCTGCCGAATTATTCATTGACGAATGAGCAAAATGGTTTTGTTGACCTGAATAGTAATTTGCTGCATTTGCTGATGCTCCTGTTGCTGCTGACGTAGATAAACTATGATTTATACCTCTTAAAAATTCTACTCTCTCAACAGAGAATCTAAATTCATTGTTAAGTGCTAAAGTAGTACTTGCATACGTTCTTTCACCAGTTGCTGGGTCTCTGTCTGTTAAAGGTATACCTTCTCTCCATGTACTAGCAAAATCCCCAGACATACTATTTAATTCAGCTGCCGCAAATTCGTGTTTCATTTTTCTTAATTGTTGTAATGACATTCCAGAAGCTGCATTAACTGCTAATCTTTCTGAATTTGCCGCACTTGTTCCTGTAACGGCATCAGAAGCTTTTAAAGTTCGTTCTTGTATAGGTAAAGTTGAGTCTTGTTCGCTCAAAGCTGCTGCTGCAAAATCATTCCAAGTATTTATGACCTGATTATTCATAAAATTTTCCCATTCTTCTTCAGTGGAGGTACCTTCTACATAAGCCCCTCCAAAGGCATCTTCTAAATAACCGTCAGGTAAACCGTGATGTCCTTTTGTTTTTTGGTCTTTGTATTTCAACTCTTCAGTACTTTCTATATCTAATCCACCAGCACGTATATCTCTTCCTCGTGCTGTACCTTCAGGATTGGCGGGTACACTTTTATCAGTAAACATAGTTTCTTTGTTACTAGATTGATTATATACAAGTTCTTCAGCTGCATCTCCTTTACTTAGTACATCAGCTACAGATACAGTTCTATCTATTTCATTTGGATGTATTCCTAAAGTTTTTTGTGCCCATTCAGCATGACCCTTTAATCCCGTATTAGCTGTATGTTCATACCATCTTTCTGCTTTTCTAAAATTAAAAGGTTGATTGTTCCGGTTATTTTGTATTAATCTTTGAGCCATTTCTTTAGGCCCTGTCGTACCTAACATATACCAAATTGTTTGTCCTCTTATAGACATTGCTTTGGACCTTGCTTGATATTCTGATGCACTATCTACCATATCTCGCCACGCCAAGCCACGGTGCTCGCGTTTTCCAAGTCTTAGCAACATAGCTGCATAAGGAGCAACTCTATCATCTGAAATTACGCCAGTTGCTGCCATAGCTGCCCCTCGCCCTATTCTTGTGAGAACACTTTGATTATCTAATAACTCTTGTTCTTTCTGTTGTCCAAGATTACGTATCTGAGTGACAAATTCTTTATTATAACCTCTAACTGTTATACCTGATGGAGAATTTGTACTACTCCACTTTCTTTTAGGGGAACCAACTAATAATTGTGGAATCCATCCAGCATGGATAGTAAATCCTTTCCAGTCAGGCATAATTAACGTTTATTAAGGAAGTATATCTCAAAATCTGCCGTTGCACCATACCATTGGACGGCTTCGATATATCCTACATCCCTCCATGAAGCTAAGTGTCTTTCTAAAATTTCTAATTCTTCTTCTTCATATACAGACCAATCAATTTCCATAATACTGTTTGCTATATTTAACATTAACCAATTTACCAATCTACGTTGTTTATATACATCACTACCTATGGTAATCTCTGTATCTTTATCAACAATAATATGTACTTGGAAATTCATACCATAAACTTCACCAGAGCTTTGAGTAGAACTAGAACCAAAGGTTATATTATCTCCGTGAAACTTTTCTTCAAAACCAGAAGATACTTGTTGTACTATAAGTGATGGGAATTTCATATCTTCTCCTGCTGGGAATTGACCATGTACATAAATATCACCAGTAACTGCTGAATTAATTTTATCACTCAATCCCATCATTAGGGCTCTTTCTATTACATTTAAAAAATCTTTTGCCATTATTTACACTTCCATCTTCTACGTGCTTGATTAATTCTTGAATTAGGGTCATTTCTTGTTTTAGCTGAACTTCTCTTTTTCTGTC
>Ga0114933_10002195_pt1 | contig 20576 bp, 43 predicted proteins | sample 4SBtaG_FD_89691 | JGI IMG/M metagenome (GOLD analysis project Ga0114933, IMG submission 89691) | Deep subsurface microbial communities from Kolumbo volcano to uncover new lineages of life (NeLLi) - 4SBTROV12_W25 metaG | ecosystem: Environmental > Aquatic > Marine > Volcanic | place: Kolumbo... | reverse complement strand
CGAGTATAATCGGTGAACTGTAATTTCTCCCGTGAAGCAGAAATCTCTACGTCTCCGATAGGCACACGCAAAACCAAGTTAGGAGCAACAAGGCTATGAATCTTGTCATCGTAGGAAAGATTCAAGTCTTCGGACTCAACAGGGTATCCAATGTTACCCATCACCACTGTCAACTGACCATAATGGCTACTGTAATTGTACCTGTCTCTTACAACGTCACGCCACTCCCAAAGATCACCGGAGAATAAGACCTTTGCATCGTTGTATTCAAACTGAGAGCAACCCTTTACGATTGGACGAACAGAGAACCATTCAAACAAGGCTTTACCCTTCTTGACGAACTCATCACAATCATCCTCACGAACAGGTACAGAAATCTCGATACCGTTTTCCTCATCAGTATCTTCTTCTTGCAGCTTGGAAATCTGACCGACTTGTGAAGGGTCGATGAAAGCGTTGTATGTGACTTTCTTACCGTCTACAAACGATGCGATAACAAAGTTGTCTCCGTAAGCAAACGCAGACTTTGATCCGATACCCAACATACCAGTGCAATCGTTACTGGTACGCTTGGTGGACTCACCGTAGAAAGCGTACACATCTTGAATCTCTTGCTCTGTAAGACCATCACCAAAGTCACGAACCTTGAACACTGGCTTTAGCTTGGTTGGGAAAGTTACTTCGATAGGACGATCTGCACAACCCGCTACGATGTGTGCGTCAACCGCATTGGTAGCATACTCACGAATGTTTGCAAGAATCTTGTCGGAGTAAAGTTGGTCACGCAGGATTCCAAGAACGTGATGGATGCCAGACTGCTTGATTCCAAAGCTAACGGACTTTTGGATGCCGCTGGATTTAAGTGTTTGTGTTTTCTCTAATGGTTTCATTGATGCTGATTATACAGACGGTTAGAACTGAGTCAAACACTTTTTTCAAAAAAGTTTCATCGACTCGAAATTTTTTAAAATTTTAAAAAATGGTTGACCCGCAGGGACTCGAACCCTGACTCAACGAATTATGAGTTCGCTGCTTTAACCAATTAAGCTACGGGTCAAAAATGGTAGACAAGCAGGGACTTGAACCCTGAACCTACGGTTTAGAAGACCGTTGCTCTATCCAGTTGAGCTACTTGTCCAATATGGTAGGCGATGAGGGGATCGAACCCCCGACAATCTCGGTGTAAACGAGGCACTCTACCGCTGAGTTAATCGCCCATAATTTTTTTGGTAGGGAAGGCGGGACTTGAACCCGCACGAACTAATGTTCGACAGATTTTAAGTCTGTTGTGTCTGCCAATTCCACCACTTCCCCAAAAAATCTACGCAAACACTTTTCCTAACTGAAAACGTAGTTTTTTCATAGCCGCAAATTCAAGCTGTCTAATTCTCTCCCTTGTGACTCCGAAATCCTGACCGATCTTCTCAAGAGTTTTAACGTCTTTATCGTTTAAACCGAACCGATGCTCGATGATATATTTCTCTCGACTTTTTAAATTATTTAAAACTTTGTTTATGGCCTTCTTATTATCTGAAGTGATAAGTTGATTCAATGGACTAACTTTTTCATCACACAACTGTAAGATTTCAGACCTAGTTGCGTTAGAAGCTGATGAAGATCGCTGTCCACCATCTGCTCTGGTTCCTTCGTTGGTTTTATCACCTATGCTTTGATCCATGCTGTCAAAACGAAAACGTAAAGACATGACTTTTTTAACCAAGTCAATAGGTGCATCAAGTTTTTCAGCTATCTCTGTTTCTGTCGGTTCAGAATTTTTTAATTTTTCATGTTCGTCTAGGAATTTTAGCACTTTTAGTTGAAGTTGAACCAACTGAACCGGAATCCGTACTAAACGGCCATGATTACATAAAGCACGGGTAATCTTCTGACGAATCCAAAATGCAGCGTATGTGCTGAATTTGCCTTGTGATGGGTCAAACCGTCTCGCCGCTTCAACTAAACCAGCATTACCTTCAGAAACTAAATCATCAAGTTCTAAACCGCACCGTTGGTAATTAGAAGCTATTTTGATTACAAGACGCAAGTTTCTGTTAACTAGCTCTTCTGTTGCTTCTTGTTTCTCACGTTCATTTCCATTTTTTAATTTTTCTCCTACCTGTTTTTCTTCTTCAAAAGAAAGAACAGGCAGGAATTTTTGATTTGCGTAAACTGTATTTAGTGTGAATTGCATAATTATACCTCTATTTTATGTTGGAACCTTTTCTTTGATCCTTCGGGATAAGTATAGGACGATGTTTAGCGATCAAGTCTTTAATCTTTTGAATCTGCTCTAGTCCATCTTTTTCCCATTCCGGTAGACCGTCATCTTCAACGGCAATCTTCAATACTTCTTTGATAATATCGTAATTTCTCATATTAGTTTAGTCTATTACTTTCTTCACTTTCTCTACTGCGTTATGTACGTCCTCCCAAGTATAACAATCATCTAATATGCCATTGGCATTCATCGTTGTGTTATAGTGATAACCTCCAAAGTTTACTCGACAAGTTTCTGCACATTCATAAATATGTCGATTGTACGTTTTTACGTTCGACTTACCCCGAATATGTAAAGTCATGCTTGGCCTTGGGGCTTTTGGAATTGACATTCTTACGGTGCAGGTCATCGGCTCAAACTTATCGGTTTGAGTTTTTTGTATTACGTCCTCTGGCTTGATTTTACCTTCAGCCACAAGACCTTTGACTCGACTATTTGATTCCCATTTAATTTTCATTATCATCAGCTTTCTGCCATTCTTCTTCGATAAAATCTGTAAGACTCTTAACTTTATCGTGAATGACTCTTACATTATTACCTTCACACGCTCCTCTGGTTTCGTCTTTCCAAGAACTTAACTTGGAATAAACCTCGTCTAGTATTTCGTAGTCTGTCATATTTAAAAGTTTCGCCTGTATCATTTCGGCTATGCTTGATTACGCAGTTAACGCACAACCTATGTTTTGTTTTTAATTAAAACCAAGCACTTTTTTGTGCATCCCATGATACAGGCAAAGTTAAATTATTCGTTTATACCTCCATGATCCCAGCCTTCTTTTGGAGAAAGCATTTCAAGCATCATGTTTGCTTCTTGATTGGTAAGGTAACTCTCGCTACCGTCACTGGTTTCATACCAGATGCCATCTTTTGTTTTTTCTATGATCTCCATGATTTGTTCTATTGTATTTATGGTTAGATTTTAGTCAATGCTGAAATAGCAAAATCTTTGTGTTTTAGCTCTATGTCGAAATCGACAGGCATAGATGTACCGTAGTCGGCAGGTTTCGACACTGGCATATCTGCATGACTACGAGGGTTGGACTTGTCTGGATGAGACTCTGAGTAGTGAAACAAAGGCTTGAAATAACCTGTACGATGCCAAGACTTGTAGCACAACCTGAACGCTTGCTCCTCTGTAAGACCGTCAGGCAAGCACTTGTGATGTAGATTGTCGTAAGTGATAGGTATGTTGAAATGCTCTACAAGCAACTTTGGAGTCCAGATACCCTTGTCCTCGTTCTCTACGACAAGACGAGAACGTACAGACTCGTTGCACTTGGCAAGGTTAGACATGAAACGTGCAGCAATGTCAGCAGGGTCGCCTTTGGTATTGTTGATATGGATATTGATAGGCGCACGATAGTCACGGGCTGCACCTAGCTGATCCATAAGCCAGCCATGATGATTAAGTTCTTGAATGGTTTTGTCTACTTGAGCTTGTCCCATACTGGCAAGAACATTGAACTGGTCAGGATGACATGAGATACGAATACCCTTGTCTTTGATAAGCCACTGGCAGTCTACAAGTGCTGCTTGTATGTCGATGTAGTCAGGGTAATCTTGCAATGAAATGTCTGCTACATCGTATGTAAGCAACGGGAATAGATTGGAGCTAACACGATAACCCCAGCCTTGCTCTGCACACTGTTGCAGAACCTTGTATGTAACACGAATGTTGTTAAGGGTACGAGCAGATACAGTAGCAATAGCCTCGTCACGGGAAAGCGACGAAAAACGATGATAGGTCATAGTCTGAAACTTGTGACCTTGCTCTGCAAGAGAACTAGAAATACAGCATAGGTTATACATGAAACTTAAATATACTCGATAGTTAGTCTCATGTCAATCATCTAAATCCCAATCATCTAATGCAACCTGAACGCCCATTTCGATAGGGTCATTAGGATAAGTCTTAAAATGCGTCACTAAACTCCATGCCAACTCCGGTTGTAAACCCCAAGGTTTAGCTTTTTCCATAGCGTCTGCAATTAATTGAATATCTTTCGGCCTCATAATGATTTAAAATTTTAAATAATTTATTCTTCTTCTTCTAATATACAGTTTTCACACTTTAATACTGGTTGTTCTTCGTCTTTGGTGATTCTTTGTAAGTAGTTTGTAGGTAGTCCACATTCGGGGCAATCTACTGGTTCTCTAAAATATGCTAATCTATCCATAAGGCTATCCTAGATAATCATTCTCGCTTTCATCGCCCTCTGATAGAACAGTGCAATCCCATTCTTCGTCAAAAGGGAAAACGAAAGCTGGCGTAAACTCTCCAACGTATGCGCTCGTAACATTAAAATTAAAATGCTCGATAGCTTCGTCAGCGTCCATGCCGTCTCTTTCAATAAGTATGTCAATACATTTAGAACTATCGTAACAAGCCACTGGTTTTCTACCATAGACTTCACTAACGCCCAAGAAAGCTCCTTCAAACCCATCGGCTAAAAGAATATTATTAGCAAAGTCTTGATAGTTTTCCTCTATGTAGTTCTCGATCCCCTCTTTTAAACTTACTTTCATTTTCGTCCTTTTGATTACGCTTTTGTATATCTCTCTGATTGTACCTTGTTTGAGCCTCACTAGGCATATCTTTTTTTACTGCCTTAAAAGCTCTATCAATAGTCTCTCTACGCTTTTGTTCGTATTGTATGATACGATGACACTCCTCGATAGGTTTAATCATCTTTCTTTTCTAGTTGTTTTTCAGCTTCTTGCTCTGCTTGTGCAATCATTTGCCGCTGCATCATTTTAGCCATAGCTCGACGCATTTCAGCTTTCTTTTCGTTTCTAGCTTCAGCCTTTGCAATGTTTCGCCGCCTTCTCCACTCGCTGTGTGGGCGACCCTTTCGATGATGTTTTGATACTGGCATAATTTTTTATTGATTTTTAATTTCTTCGATTACTTGTGTGTAAAACTCAACGCACTCTCCAATTTCTTGTTTGTGATGTTCTTCCAATTTTACAATTTCATTCATCTGTCGAATGGACTGCTGGTTTAATAACTCGGTATAGCTTGTCGCCATTGCCTCTACTTGCCTGTTACTTACATCCATAAGCCTATCGTTAATCGCTTGTTGATCTTTGTATTCACTATGAAGGTAAAGCAGCATCGACACAAGCGGGACTACCGTACTCCAATAGTAGATTCTATCTTTAGCTCTAGTAGTCAATTCCTGCTTCCTCCTGTCTCCAATTATCGCTTTTTGCTCTGTGTTCGTCGATCATTTCTCGAATGTCTTGGCATCGGTCAAAGCATTGGTCAAGCGTAGCTTGATTGTTAGTAAAGTCAGGACATCTATCGTAGATACGATCAATTAATTCTTTGTCAGTCATTTTCTAAATTTCACTAACTGCATATCGCCATGAGACTTCTGATAAAACTTGATGTATTCCATAGCGTCTTGTTTGTTTTCGCCTGTGTATAGGTGCATATAACCCACACCGTCTCTTAAATGAACTTGATATTCATAATCTTCGTTGGTGCTGGCGCAACCCATAAGAAAAAAAGGTACAAGTATAATAATATATTTCATCGTTCTATCTTTTCAAAATGTTTATCTACAATGTCGCACATATCCTCTAAAATGGTCTGACCCAATATCGGGTTAATCTCGTTCCCGCTAATGCAAGAGTCCATATACTTCTCCACATCTTCGTGGATGTCTGCTTTAACGTCAAGTATTTTGTATCCCATTATGCTTTCGCCTCCTTTCTCTCTCCGTAAGCAATCACCTCATCAAGTGAAGTAGAATGATAAAGGTAATCAATGTGATGCCCCGCTTCGTTCCACTTATCTCTACAAGCATGATACTCACCATTTTCTTTAACGACCCAAACGCCGCTCCGTCTTCCGCTCCACAAAACTTTTTTCTCATTTGTCATTACTTTATATTCCCCGTTAGGTTTTACTTGTCTTAACATAATTTAATCCTCCAATACATAGCTCCAGTAACGGCTATCGGTTTGATTCTGCTTTCTATCCCACAAGATTGCCCTTGCGATAGTTGAAGGTACGTTCCACATACGGCACATATCAAGCCAGTAGTTCTCAATCTCAACGTACCGTCTAGCATCTTTGGTCTGGTCAAGACCATACGCTTGAAATAGGTGAGTGTCCATACAGGTTACTTCTGCTTCATTAGGATAAACCATCTCTAAAGCAAACGATACCTTCGCAATGCCTAAACCAAGAGTGTTCTTGACAAGTCTATCACGAAACATTTGCCAATCGCCGCCTTGGTATTTATACCACTCTGGATCACTCCAAAAGTTTTGGGCAAATTGTGACACAAATCTTGTACGATTTTTATGCAGACCGACTCGACTTTCGACAAGTCTACGTTCAAGTTCATCATCACGATTTACCCAAGAAATCCAATCTTTAATAGATTCGTAGCCTTTTACGTTAGCTTCCCAACCCGTATGAACGGACATGAAGGCGAAAAGCCAACGCTGGAAAAGTTCTGTATCATTTTTAGGTTTGATACTTTCCCAATAAGATTTATACCGTTCGACTTCTTCGCTATCAAAAGAGTTAAATAGCTCATCTACTCTAGCAAAGTCGATTTGATTACGGATTTTTGTAGGCTTGCCTTTATCGTCCCACAAGTTGAACTGCTCATCCTCTACTACCTCTAACTTCGGAGAGCCAATGAAATCTAATTGTATGGTCTGCATGAGTCCCATTATAGGGACGGTTAAGGTTAGGTCAAGAAGTTTTTTTACTTAAATGGAAAATCGTCACTATCATCATTCCACTCAGGGTCTACGTCCTCTGGATAAAACTTACAGGTATATTCTTTTTCTTCATCTAATATAAGTAAGTCTACCACTTCTCCTTTGGCATATTTTTTTAAATTTTTAAAAAGACAATCGTGACAAAGTAAATCTATTGCAGGGGCATCTTCTGGATGCGGATAAAGAAAGTATCCGAGCTTCTTATTTTCGTAAAGAATTTTATAGTGTTCAGCAGAGTATTCTAAACCGCACTGATCGCAACATATTTCATCTGACGAGGATATGTACCCCCTTTTAAACCAAGAAGGCAGACTTTCGGGCATTATTAGTTCTACTACGAACACACATATAATTACACATATCCCTGCATTATATCATTAGAAGAAATTTGCCTTTCCCAACTACTCATGGCTAACCTTTGTTGCTGGACAATTTTAAGTTGATCCATTGATCGTATATGCTTATTTATTTCTTTTTGTGGTATTTCTACCTTCACTTTTACGGACGGTAAAAATATAATTTTCTTTTTAGCTACGTCCTTTATTCTAGCACATAAACCCCAATGCTCTAACCCGCCTTTTGAGTACCATTCTACATCATCTTTATTTAGTGTGTCAGTTTTTATCAACACGAAACCTCCAAATGCAGCGGTTACTTCAATAGGTAATCCTTGTTCATATTTGGCTCTATCTGCTTCATCATAGAAAGGATTACTAGCCCAAGTCATACATTGAATACCAAATTTATCAACCAACGATAGACTATCATAATAAGTATTATCATCCCTACTACCCATAATACACGGCACGTTTTGCCTTATATTGGGGCAAAGCATGGCTCCTTCGTCTTTAAATTTTAAAAAACTATTTAAAATATCTGGTTCAAATTCTACATCACTATCCCATATAATGCAGTAGTCTGAATCCATAGGTTTTGCGGCATGAAGAATCTTATTTCTATACTTTGCCATAGCTTTCATTCTTTGTTGGTCTATCGTAGAACCAAACTTGAACGTGCCTAAAGTTTCAGAAATTAGTTTACCCGCTCTATCTTTTAAGAAATCTTCAAGAATAGCTTTGGTGTTGTCTTTTGAGTCGTTTTCATAAAAGTAATACTCAAACTCTACATCTTTGTTATTTGCCTCAAGGGCTTCAACCTGCGATAAGGCTCTATTGATGTAGGATTCGGAATCCCTCCAAAGACTGAAAACTGTTACTTTCATTTAACTAACTCGCCACTAATTATTTGCTTTATTTCAGGGTATTTATTTGCAATCATGTAGAAATTATTCATCAACCTTTTATTAAAGTCAACTTGTGCTTCAAGATTGTCCGTTTCTTGGTCAAAAAGTCTTGTTAGGTCATCTGCTAGAATTTCTCTGGCGGCTTCTGAACCCATATTTATTTGTAATTCTGCGTATTTTTCCAGTGTTTTTTTAATTTTATCTTTCATGGCGTAGATATAGTTATTTACACTTACATCACCATTCTAGTGCTTCACTGACGTTAGGAAAGTTCTCAACGAATACCTCTTTTATTGCTTCTGCAATTTCTCTATGTTCTTTCTGAGTATCTTCCTTGCTTCGTAAATCAATATAATGAATCCAACTACGAACCGTACCGTTCATATACATTGTAGTTTCGGTTGTTAGAGGTAAAACCATTCTCGCTGTTTCTCTGGCAACTCCAGCCTCTATAAGCTCCTCATACAATTCAACACCCCCGTCTAAATACTGTGAGACAGCTAAAGAAGCTGGAACATTTTTATGCTTATTTGTAAGCACTGGGTCTATCACATCAGTTGAACTTTGCCTGTTAGTTTCGGCTTGACCTCTCAATTCTAAAGGCTCTAACTCTTGAATAGAGCTATACCTTTGACTAAACTCCTGAAAGCTAAAACTTCTGTGTCTCAAAATCTGAGCCGCAATAGCTCGACTCGTTTTTATTTCGACGCACATACTTGCAAGCTCGAAAGGACTCCAGTGACGATGCTTAATAAGATACTTAACAAGTCTCGGTGCAGTCTCTTTATTCATTTGATTATTTGGGTTTGAGACTCTAGCGCAGTAAGCGATTAAGTCTTCCGCTTTCCAATCGCCATCACCCACAGTAGGAGCCGTAATAGATACAAGTTTTACATTCATTTTTTATTTTTACTAAATTTTATATTTTGTGAAGTTGAAACCCAGCGCAAATTTTCTGGTGCATAATTAAATTTGTCTTGGTCTATGTGGTCAACTTCCACTTTAGTAAATGTATCGTCGTTCTTCAAATAAGTCAATGCTATTAATCTATGACAAGCGATTGTAACTCCCCCTATATTCCAACAGGGATATTGATTCCTACTGTCGTTTCTTTTTAAAATGTTGCCCGTTTTGGTATTCTTGACGTATGGTAATCCGTCCTGCCCCTTTTTAAAACAATAATATATATCTTTAGGTATGGATTTCAATTTCTTTACCATGCGGTTGGCATTTTCAAAGACGTTACCATCGCCGGTAAAATCCATTTGCGTTTCAGAAACATCAACGCAATCTTTACTGATTATTTGCTGAGTTATCGTTTCCATTTCTGGAAAAAGATACAGTTGTTCGTCTTTCATTTTAGTTTTTATTTAAATTAAATTTTTGCATCAATTTTGAAACACCAATGATTTCAATACCCACCTGAGTATTCACCTCGTCAGTATCAATACTAATCATATTTCGCTGTTTGTCTGTATAAACCATTACGGTTCCGACTTGTCCCTGCGGTGGAGCAACATAAATATACATAGAGTCAGAATCTTCGTCATAACTGATTCTGTTATCAAAGTCATATTCTAGATATTTGTCGTGTTTCATTTTATTTTTTATATCTTTTGTAACCCCACCAAGATTTATACAATGTATATTTAAGTCTTATCACTTCAACCCATTTACCTTGGTCTTTCTTCTCTTGTATCTGAGACTCTATTTGTCTTATTTTCTTGCAGAATTTTTTCCTAGCTTCATAAGGAACTTTATAATCAATTATATTACTCATGCCAAAAACCCTCCAATGACTCCAAAGATATATTTTGTAAATACCAAACTTGACAGCTAAATTTGTCTTTTTCCGGCCAACCAATGACATTCTGAATCATAATTAAATCTCTGTGACCGTAATCTAAATTATCAATGTATGTAAATATACATTGCAACCTCACACTCTGATCATCCAAAAAAGACACCATTACAGACGGACTTAAATGCGTGAGTCCGTAAATAACTTTTTTACAGTACGGCAAAGAAACCTCTGGGTTCTTTGTCATTTTTATTTGCTCTATCGTCTCAGAAAAGTCACTTGCACCACTTAAAAGTAAATGAAGAACATACTCATCATGAAACTCGTCTATTTTTTCGTAAAAGTGTTCCTCTGTTTCTGCGCTGTATATGAATTTTCGCGCCATTTTTTAACTTTCATGTTTTTTTCTATTCTCTTTATTTGGCTCAATAGTGAATGAACTTGAGAATTTAATTTTCTTATTTGAAAATTAGTTACCATATCCTATGCTTTCCTTTTAAAATCTCAATAAACATAATAAAATCACAAATTTTAGCTTTAATAAAACCCATTTTGTGAAACGAGGGTCGATTACCTTTTTTACCAAACAGGTAGTGACCACTAACAGCAAATGGATAAATCACAATAGGAGATAAAATAATCCACCCATAGTATTTATTTAGCAAGCAGTAAACTATAAAGCCAAGAGTGAAAAGATACCCGATAAAGTGCATGAGTTTCACTTTAGGGACAGAATGATTATCTAAATATTGTTTGTAATATTTATCCACTTATCAGAGAGTCCTTAACAACTTTTCTGGCTTTCTTTTCTGTAAACCATTTACCGACTTTGACTTTTTTCTTTTCTACGTTTTTATAATTTTTAAAAAAATCTCGCGTAACTTCTAGCCAATCGTCTTTTAAATCTTTAATATGATTAACGCTCTCGATGAATGTTGGAACACCGACAATCTTATAATCTTTTTTACCATTTTCTGTCATATCAAGACCGCCAATTATTTTGCATTCCGAAACACAACCCGTTACGAAAGAAAATCTACTATAAATAATTATGTCAAGAGGATCACCATCGTCAGCCTTTGTTTGCGGCACAAACCCATAATTAACAGGATAACGCATTGCGCTAATCAAACACCTATCAACTTTAAATATGTTATTTTCTGGATCATACTCATATTTAACATTTGTATCTTTAGGTATCTCTACGATACAGTTTACTATATTCGGAAAATTATCTCCTAAAGGAGTGTTAAAATAATCAATCATTCGTTAATCTCAATTAGTTCTTCTACATGAAGCAGCAACAAGTCTCTCTCCGACTCTGCTTCATTAACCCTTTCTAGCATCGCCCAAACGCCAATTATTAGACCGAATGAAACTGCGATCAGAATTTGGATGACCAATTTCTCATCTTTATTTGGCTTTATCGGAATCATCCTTTACTAAAAATATAAATTATTATTAAAGTGATCATAACCGCCACAAAAAGACCATACTGCTTACTATCTTTTGGGGGCTTGCCTTTGTCTGCGTCGTGAGGTAAAATCATTTTTAATTAAACTCCTCCATGATGTAATCTATAAATTAATTCTGCAATAGCAATATCTTCAACAGCAACTCCAGTAGAATCGAATACTGATATTCCTTTATTTGCAGCTTTCTTGTTCTTAATTACACCAGCAATGTTGTTTATTTCTAAATTAGGCCACACATTATATTGTAACTCTCCAGAATGTAATGCTTGTTCTATATCATCACAAATGACGTTTGCAGAACCGTCAATTACATTAGTCATTAACTCTCGCTTACCCACAGCATCAGCACCAACAGCATTAACATGACAACCGCTTTTAAGATCAAGAATATCTAAATAAGGCTTGGTAGATGGAGTAAGAGTTGTAACAACGTCAGCATCTCTAACCGCTTGTTTTACTGACTCGTTTCGCCCATAACTAGAAGCAGCAAGGTTTACACCAAGCCAAAGCATCATATCTTTTTGAGCTTTTTCGTTTCTGTCGTAAAATTGAATATCAATATTAGTTCCAAATATCTCGTTGTAAGCATCTATGTGATATTTAGCTTGCAAGCCGCAACCTATAATTGCAAAACTTTTAGCTTCTGGAGCGCAGTATTTAGCGGCAATCGCAGAAGTAGCGGCGGTTCTGTACGCAGTAAGAGTGGTACAATCCATAGCCAAAAGCGGTTTACCTGTAAATTTATCATTTAGAAGAAGCGTACCAATAGTAGTAGGTAAATCAAACTTTTTATTGTCTGGGAAAACTCCAATCCATTTCAATGCAGCGTGACCTCCTAAAGCCGCTGGCATAGCTCTAAAGTCACCGACTTTACCTGCTTGTAAATAGACCTTTGGAACCATATCCGCTGTTTCATCAAGAAAAGCAGATTCAATGGTGTCTATGACTTGACCCCACTTATTATCTAATAACTCTTTAACTTGATCGTCGTCTAAATATTTCATTAAATATGTTCTTTATTACAAATTTTAAGTTCTTCCATTCTTTTAATCTTCTCAAAGTATAGGGAAGCCAGTCTTCTCCGAATGGTACATACACTCTAACATTATAACCTTTATCTTTCAAGTCTTTTTGTAAATCTCTACGAATTCCGTAAAGAAACTCATAATCAAAATATTCTGGCTTGGGTATAAGCTGCTGTACATCTTCAAGAAGTTCTTCGTCGTGAGTGCCGATTGCTGGCTTATTTGCCTTATTTGAATACAACCTAGCGGCATAGTCAAAAAAGCAACCGCTTATGCTAAAATAAGTTTGATGAGCTATTTTTTTATTTTCTTTATACGCCCCTTTAACAATCCTTACAGAAACGCCTTTACCAATAAGATTATCTATATCTTCATCACTTCTGTATAGGTTGGATTGAATTGCAACGCCGACATTACCGAACCTCTTATTTAAAGTAATTGCTAAATTTATCGTGTTAGAAGTCGTGGAGGAATCCTCCATGTCTAACCTAATTGTATGACTATATTTTTTAGCTATCTTTGCCAAAGAACTTAAATGGTGGTAAGAAAGTATAGGATGGATATTTAACCCTAACTGAGAGGGCTTGATTGAAATATCTATTTTTTTATTTTTAAAAAATTTAATTATTCTAACGTATTGCTTGTAAGCTTTTAAGCAGTCTTCTTTATCTTTACAATTTTCTCCAACGTAATCTACCGAAACATCATAACCTTGATCAATAAGATTATTTATATTTGGCGCGGCAGACCTTAAATCGTGACCAGCGATAAATCTTTTTGCCAATGGATACAGAAGCTTCATTTTTTAAAAGCTTTTATTATGAATAAAATTATAGTTGCAAAAAAGTAATAAACCGTTAAAATAATTATTGCAAAAAAATCTAATATATTACGAGTCATTTTTACCAGCCACTTGATGTAGAACCCATTTTATTTTAGCTTCTTCTCCAAACGAATCCTCTAGCCACTCTTTAGCTAATTCTCTGGCTTTTTCTTCTTCGCAATCCTCTTTCAATTTTCTAGAGAGTATCTTTTCGTCGTTTTTATCAAAAACAATTATCATCCAATTTTTCATCATTCACCACCTTTAGTTTATCTTATATTTGACTATTTTACCATCATCTTTATTTTTATAAACAAAAATTATTTGATTAGCTCCTAACATTTTATTGTAATGAACAATATAGTCTATATCGAAGGGACTCTCACCCAAACCATAAGTCATAGTGTGCCATGTCGGGTCTGAAGTTTTGTGTATTTTTCTTTTTGATTTGTTTTTCATTTTGACTACTTTCTCCATTTACTCCACCGTCACCGATTTAGCTAAATTCCTAGGTTGATCTACATTTAAACGTCTTGATTGAGCCATGTTTAAACCAAGTAATTGCATAGGTATTGTTGCTAAAATGGGTAAAAGATACTCTGGTGCTTTAGATATATTTACAGTTGTATCATAACAATCGTCAGGAAATTTTTGGTGTTTTTGCTTTATTAGGGTTATATCTGCCCCTCTTGACTTTAACTCTCTCATGCTTGTAATATTTTTATCTTTTAAGCACTCTTGAGGCGCAAGAAAAACGCATCTGGAACCATTCTCTATAGAGGCTAAAGGCCCGTGTTTCATTTCTCCAGAAGCGTAACCTATAGTGTTTATATAAGAAAGCTCTCTGACTTTAAGTGCAGCTTCTAAAGCAATCGGATACATATACTGTCTACCTAAGAAAGTCATCTCTGGAATCATAGAGTAATGAACCCCCAATTTACGACATTGATCTTTACATAAATGTAATGTCTCATCAATTAAAGAGGGAAGCCTCCTCAAATAACTAATCATCCTTTTAGATTCCAGAACACTTAAACTATTTTTTCGACCTATTAATATAGAAAGCATTAGACCTAAAGTTAATTGAGATGTAAAAGCTTTTGTAGATGCCACAGATACTTCAGGCCCAACTCTTTGATAAATACCTTCATCAACTTGTCTGGCTATACTGCTCATCACGGTGTTGGTTATCGCTATCGTGTCTAGACCACTATCTTGAGCTTCTTTCAGAGCCGCTAAAGTATCTGCTGTCTCACCAGATTGACTTAAAGCAACCACAAGAGTTCCATCTTCTGTGGGATTACTTTTATATTTATATTCAGAAGATATTTCTACGCTTGCTGGTATTTTGGCTATTTTTTCCATGAAATATTTACCAGTTAAACCAGCGTTATAAGCTGAACCGCAGCCAATAAATAAAACTCTCTTTATGTCTTTGTTTGTATTTATGCCGCCAAGAACAACAGATTCATAATCTTTATCAAATCTACCCCTTATACTCTCTCTTATTGAGCTTGGCTGTTCAAAAATCTCTTTCTCTAAAAAGGTTGAAAAGTCTCCTTTGCTCTTGTCTCTTTTTGGTATTTTTACTTTTATGGCGGTACGCCTGTCATCGAATTGATTATTATTTGCATCATATACTTTAAACGAGCCTTTAGTTACTCTAGCTACGTCTCCATCCTCTAAATATACTACTTTTTCAACATCTATAGGTAGGGCGGTTATATCGCTACTCACATACGACTCATCTTTATTAAGCCCAATAATTAAAGGCGAGCTTCTTTTAACTACGAAGATGGTATCTGGTAAACCTTTGAAAACTATGGCTAATCCATAAGTACCCTCTACCTCTTTTAAGGCTCTGTTTATGGCGTACAGTGGGTCTTTTTCTGATGAGTCGTTGTAATAAAAAGAAATTAAATTTACTAACGCTTCAGTATCGGTTTCACTATAAAAAAGACAATCTTGATTTTCAAGACCTTGTTTTATTTCGTCTGCATTCTCTATCACCCCGTTGTGTACCAGAAAAACAGAATCGTCACAACTTCTATGAGGGTGACAGTTTTCTAATTTGACAGAACCGTGAGTAGCCCATCTGGTGTGACCTATAGCGCAATTTGAATCTGGTAGAGTATGGCGGTGTTCTACCTTGCTGGGAGCAGAGAGATAGTGTGCATAAGTTAAATGGTTAGTTTCTTTATCAAAAACCACCATGCCTGAAGAATCATAGCCTCTGTATTCTAACTTTTCTAATCCTGAATATATTTTATCAGAAGCTCTTTGTTCTCCTATATAACCAAATATTCCACACATTTTTATGCATCTTCTGGGAATTTTTTCTCATACTCTTCTAGAATAATTTTGGCATCCTCTATGTCGATACCGTATTCTTCCCATTCTTCGGCATGCCAGTCACCTCTTTCTTCACCCATAACTTTCATAAAGAGAAGCATATTATTTTTCCAATCCATATTCACCTCTCTCCATTTTTTAATCATGAGCAATCCACACTTGTCCAGTTAGTTTTCCAGCTTTTTTTATCTTGATTTGCAACCCATGTAATTTGCCTACCCGTATCTCCGTTAAACCAATAGTGAGCTACTTTTATTTCAGCAGGTTGACAAGATTCATATTCAAGATTATCACGATCAACATAATAAATATCATAGATAGAATCCACAAGGTTAGTATCGTCTTTGCCTGTAACGTGTGCATCAACAAAATCTTGAGCTTCTTGAAGTGTCGCAAAATGCAACTTACCTTGATCCATCCAACCAGCATAAGGTAAGGTTTGCTCTTCCTCGAAAGTCACATACTCTCTTTCAGGAGCAAAAGAACCTTCAATGTTTTGACTAAAAACCCACTCGCCTTGCTCTCGCTCGTAACAATAAACTCTATAGTCCCAACGATAACCTACTTCTCCGGTTTTGCCCTCCTCGCCTTTAGGGTCATGATCTTTTTCTTCGTACTGACAAGTTACAGTCCAAGTAGTTAAGGCTCCCATTATACCGGCCTTTTTTATGAAGTCTCTTCTGTTCATTTTTTATATTTACACTCCTTTAAAAAGTTATTGAGTAGGCTTTCCTTGTATTTGAGACGGATTTAGTTCATGAAAAAACCACTCTTGGAATTGTGATTCGCTACCGTCTCCATCTTTACCTTTTTGCTTGCCTTTGTTATTTGCTCCGCTTTGTTTCATTTCTCCGGATTTAGTTAACTCTCCTAATACTGGCTGACCCTTTTTAAGTTTAGGGATTATGTTCTTTTCTAAATGCTCGTGCAGTTTCCTATTATATTTAATGCCGTATAACCGAGGCTCTATTTTTTCTTTTTTGTATTCTAAAAATTTACCTATAAGGTCTGGTGAAGAATACTTGCCAGACTCCAAGAGTAAATAAATTCTTCCTTCTGATTCTGTAGCTTTATTTGGTTCTTTTATGATTACCCAATGAAGCAATATTTTTTTAGGAACGTCAGACTCTAACGCTGGCCAACCTAAAAAAAAGTGAATTGAAGTCCAAAACAAAACGGTAAATAAACAGAAAGTCGAAATACAAATGGTCTTAAAGTACCATTTCATTTTAGACTCGTTTAAAAGCCAAAATGTTAACCCTCCAAAGAGTAAAAGCAAAATTGGTAAAGTTATATTCATTGTATCAACACTCCATTTATATCCCTATACATGTAACTCGCATGAAGGTAAGGCATTCTGTTCATCATTCTAACTTTCATTCTAAAGTCTCCCAACTTCATAACCTCTTCAATATTCCTAGTGCTAACTAGGTTAGACGCATTGATTGGAGAGCCGAATACGCTATCCACGACATTTAAATTAGCTGCACCTTGATTAGTTAAATTAACCTCACCCTTGATAAAGTAGTTCCCGTACATTTCAGAAAACAAAAGAAGATCAAGCGGGTTGTAACGTCTTATGCCAGAGCTACTACTATGTTGGTTAGGTTGATCTTTTAAAAACACTAGCTTGTTCGTATCAGGATTCGTATACGATCTGTTCATTAACATGCTTTCTATAACAAACGGCTGTTTAGCACTAAGGCCAACTCTGTCATTAGAAGTATAGGGATAAACCCAAAAAGTATCTGTGGTACTAACTTTTTTACCGCCAATGGTAACTGAACCAATTTCTGTAACCAAGTAAGGCGTACCCATAGTATAGGGTTGAGAACTATTAGACTTGCTATCAAAACTCCTCTGTCTGGTATTATTACTGTCAGGGTTTGGTACAAACTCATACGGTTTCACAACCGGATTCCATAAAAACCTTGGCACACCTTGACCCTTGACCTGAGTACAGGTAGCTAATAATAATAAAATTGATAGAATTAAATTCACGGATAATAATCTTTTTTAGCTATACAGTTCATTAAACTTTCAAATACATATTTAGGTTCTCTGTCGGTATTTATGGTAACATCTGGCTTACCTATCTCAAAATCTTCAACACGATACTCTTTTCTTAATTGCCTACTTGATACAAGTAAAATTTCTACGACTTGTTTGGGATTGTCAAGTTTTAGTTGACGCCTTAAGTCAATATACGGGTTAACTAGGGACAATACTACATCATCTTCTTGAGTTTTATTTAAATAAGTCGCAACGCTGTTAGCGGCAGTAATATTTTTTTCTCGACCTTCCTTTTCATAATTATTATTTTTAAACAAAAATCTAAACTCGTCTCCATCTATGTGGTATGTTGTTAGCTTGTGAGCCGCTAACATTCTACCCATGACAGTTTTCCCTGAAGCGGGTTGGCCGTAGATAGAATAAATCATAATTAATTTGGCGCTCTCTTTGCTAGAGTAGCTGGAAGCTCATTAATTTCAATAACTTTAGCGTTTTTGTCTGTTTTAAATCTAAATGCTGTTTTTTCTTGACCGACAGACTCGAAGGATATTTGTTTCGTAACCACCTGCTTAAAGGGCTTGATTCTAATTAGCTTGATAGTTGCGGTTACGGGTTCTTTATCGACCTTTGTATAAACGTGAACTGTAACAATATTCTCTCCCTCTAAAACGCCCCTGAAAGAAACTTTCTCTTCGTGAAATTTCGTTATCTTACCTTCTTGGCCATCTCCCAGACTATTATTTCTTCTTCCGAGAGCGTCGTGATCTAAACTAATTAAACTACCATGACCACCTTCTCTATTGTTGAATCTAACTATATGCCCTGAAGCTGACTGAACATATAAATCTAAATCATCTTGACTTTTGCCGTCCCAAGTAAGTATAACTTCATAAATTGTATTGGGTGGTCGATTCTCAGTTTTCTCTTCTTCGGTCTTGAGTAAAAACAAAATAGCTACAAGCATTAATAGACAGCAAAAAAGCACATCTATAAAAGGCTTAAATGTAAAACGCTGCTTCATTCATCTAGTCCATGTTTCAATACCATTAATTGAATCTGTAAAGGTAAGCTGAAAATAATGCCACACAAGGTAGTATAAAAAGCTGTATTTAATCCGGCTTTCAAGCCAGCGACGATTTGGCTAGTTGTCATAGAAGAATCCATACTTCCGTGAGTCGATATAGTTAGCCCAATAATCGTACCTAATAAACCCAAAGAGAAGAAATGGTCTGCTGCGAACCAACCAATCTCTGACTTCTTTTTTAAATGATCTGTTGCCTCTTTCTTTTTTCTTTGATTTATTTTGCTTGATAAAAAACATAATCTACCTACATACCCCGACACAATAACATATAAGGACATAATCACAATGGATAAATACGATTGATCATTAGTTACAATATTTGAAATAATTTGCTTTTGCTCTGCAAAAAAAATAGCTGTCAGCACGACAGCATTTATCAGAAACCATTTGGTGAAAGTCGTCATATTATATATTATAACATTTTTTAATTTTAAATATAATTTATTTTTAAATAATTAGGTCCAACTTAGATACCCATATATATTCATAACGGCTATCAAAAATGACAAAATAGCAGGAGGGTAAGTCTTTTTAACGCAGCAATATGCACCCATTACCACATTTCCAGAGAACCAGATAACCCAACACGCAGGATTCTGATTAGCATTAAAATAGTATCCAAGCACTATCAGAGCCATACTGATCCAGCCAGCTACATCCCAAGCCTGTTTAAGTTTATCGTTCATAGCCTTTGACTTTCCTCGCTATCTTTAAAAAGCGCTTTTTCAGTGCAGTAATTACACTTTAATAGATTTTCATCTATACCCAAAAGTTTTCTTAGATAACCAACTCTCATATTTTTGAGTTTTACAAAGTTAACTTTTGATAAATCAGAACCAGACCTGCTTCCCGCCATGACTCCAGAGTAAAAGACATAACGCTCGCTTTCTGTAAATTTATAACCTTCTGGATAGAGATTTTTAGTGACCCATAAAAACAAGTTTCTTCTCCATCTGCTCATTTTTTTTCCAGAACCCATTGTATAACCTATAACAAAAGCTTCATCTTTGGGTAGTAGACCTCTACCGAGAAGAACGTGAATGCAGTCGTGAGAAAATAAATCAACAGCCCCAGTGAAAAGCTTTGAAGTAAAATACTTAGGATTTTCAACAAGCTTTATAATCAATGGAACTTCAGTTTGATTTAACTTGAAATCCTCCATAGAAGATATAACTTCAGAAAGTGTTTCTTCTTCTCTATGCAAGGGGTGGTGCCAAGCAGCAACTTTATCTAAGGCTTTTTTCTTTTGCTCTTCCAAAAATTGCGCTGGAGTCGACATTTTTATACCTCATCATCTAAGAAATATTTTTCTACTATTTTTATTTGATAGGGATAACCTGAGATTTCTTTTTGAAACTCTAAAGCATACTTTTCGGCTTTCTCCTTGTTTCTAAAATAACCAGCAACTGTGGATTTTTGTAAGACTGCGTAAAATATATTTTTCTTTTTCATGTTACCAATGCCTTATTACGTTAGCTATAATAAAAAAACAAGTCACTACATTAATTATAACGATTATAGTTCTAATCAACAAAGAAATATTCGCGTCTTTATTCTTTAAAATGGGAATATCTGGCGCATCATCGTCAGTCTTGCCGATACGGTGGTCAACTGTTCTTGACCAAATTAACCAAAGTCTTTTAAACATCTGTTAAATCAATTAATTCTAATTTTCCGTCGTTATCCTCTATCACGCAAGTTAGACTTTCTACCCAATCTCCCGTGTTGACATAACTTAT
>Ga0114933_10002192_pt1 | contig 20596 bp, 19 predicted proteins | sample 4SBtaG_FD_89691 | JGI IMG/M metagenome (GOLD analysis project Ga0114933, IMG submission 89691) | Deep subsurface microbial communities from Kolumbo volcano to uncover new lineages of life (NeLLi) - 4SBTROV12_W25 metaG | ecosystem: Environmental > Aquatic > Marine > Volcanic | place: Kolumbo... | reverse complement strand
CTTTGGAGCTACTATAGCGAGCTTTGCTCATTCATATATTGATGTTGGACATGATCATTCTGGTCACGGACATGATGACCATGATGACCATGATGATCACGATAAACATGATGATCACGATAAACACGATGATCACGATAAACACGATGATCACGATAAACACGATGATCACGATGACGATGATCACGATGACGATGATCACGATGACGATGATCACGATGACGATGATCACGATGACGACGACGATCACGACGACGACGACGATGATCACAAACATGACTAATATAATCGATTAACACTTAGTGGAGATGGGATAGGTATAAGATGCAAATTAATAAAAAAATGAAAAAGACAATTAAAAAAACTGTGCTTGTAACGTCTATGTGGGCAGCATTAATTTTCACACTAGCAATAATGTTTGTAATTGATGTGCCATGGGCGGTAATATAATCGATTTCTATATAAATAAAAATATGATTACATAAAATGATTAATTAATAGTTGCTTTTTAGGTGCCTCCTACTGAACAACTATTTGTAGTCAATTTAAAAGACTAGGTTGATAAACTCTGCTAATGTTCAACCTAGTCTTTTTTTATTCACTTATTGTGAATCTCGCATACTTTCTATAGAATAAAAAAAGTATGCATACAATTGAAATCAAAAATGGAATAATTGTTGATGGATCAGGATCTGATTCTTATATTGGGAATGTTTATTTAAAAGATAAAGAAATAATTGCTATTACTCATGGTGAAGTAATAAATTCAGATATATCAATCGATGCTACAGGCAAAATTGTCACCCCTGGATTTATTGATTTACATTCACATAGTGATTTTTCATTTTTATTAGATTCAACTGCCCAAAGTAAATTAAGACAAGGCGTGACTATGGAATTATTGGGAAATTGTGGTTTTAGTCTTTGTGCTCCTTTGAATAAATATACAAAAGAAGATTTTGATTCGTGGATATCGGAATACACTGATACATTTGATATAACATGGTCTGATTTTGGAGGATATATAGCTGCTTCAAAAAAAGCAAAAGCTACAATTAATTTGGCATTCCAAGTAGGTCATGGAACTTTACGAGCGTCAGTTATGGGATATGAAGATAGGACTCCTAGCGCTGATGAACTTGATAAAATGAAAAATTTAGCGGGTGAGTGTTTGGATGCAGGTGCACTAGGCCTTTCAACTGGCTTAGTTTATTCCCCTGGAACATATTCAAGAACTGATGAATTGATTTCTATTGCAGAAGAAGTTTCAAAAAGAAACAAATTATATTCTACTCACCAGAGAGATGAAGGTAATGATTCTGTAGGATTATATGTTTCACTAAATGAAGCAATTGAAATTGGAAGAAGAGCTGAATGTAAAGTTCAAGTTTCACATGTTAAATGTGACTCTAAAGCTGTGTGGGGGACTGCTGATAAATATATAAACTTATTAGAGTCAGCAAATAAAGAAGGGCTTGATATTGCAGGTGATCAATACCCATATAATCGATGGAGTACTTCATTAGCAGGAGGATTGTTTCCAATATGGGCACAATCAGGAGGCAGAGAAGAAACTTTGAAAAGAATGGCAAATGAAGATTTAAGAGCTGTGATGATAGATGATTTAAACACACTCTTTGCTAGAAGAAAAGGTCCAGAGGCTGTGATGATAGGCAGATATGCTGAAGACGAATCCTTTGAAGGGAAAAATTTAGTTGAAATTTCTGAAATAATGCATACCAATCCTGCTGAGGCAGTATTGAGACTTTATCAAAACAGTGATCCTATAATAATAGAAGATGGAATAATTGATGAAGATATAGAAAAATTTGTTAAACATCCATTAATTGCAGTTGCATCAGACGGTAATTCTGTATCAAAAGAAGGAATATTATCAGCAGGGAAACCTCATCCAAGATTTTATGGAACAAATCCAAGATTTATAGAAAAATATGTAAATGAAAAACAATTAGTGAGTATTGAAGAAGCTGTGAGAAAGATGACATCCCTCCCCGCTGAAAGAATAGGATTAACTAAAAGAGGAAAACTTTTACCAGGATATGCTGCAGATGTAGTATTAATGGATTTAGATAATGTTAAAGAGAATTCTACATTTTTAGATCCTCACCAGTATCCATCTGGAATAAGTTATGTAATAGTTAATGGAGAAATTGTAATTAAAGACGAAAAATTCACAGGGAAAACACCTGGAGAAATGATTACTAATTTTAATTCTTGATATTGGAGAATAATATGTATGATATAGAAATAACTAATGCAACTATAGTGGACGGATTAGGTAGCGAAGCTTATGAGGGTAATATATATGTAAAAGATGGGGAAATATCAACCATAACATATAAAGAAACATTTGAAGCTAGTGTCTCTATTAATGCTTCAGGTAAAATTGTTACCCCTGGATTTATAGATTTACATACTCATAGTGATATATCTTTTCTTTTAGATTCTACTGCTCAAAGTAAAGTACGCCAAGGTGTTACATTAGAACTTATAGGAAATTGCGGACTTAGTTTATGCGCACCATTGATAGGTGATGCAAGAGATATGTTTGATACATGGGTATCTGATCATACTGATTCTTATGATCCTACATGGACAGATTATGCAGGTTATATTGAAGCTTCTGAAAAAGCTAAAGCTACAGTAAATATTGCTTTTCAAATTGGTCATGCATCACTTAGATTGGCTGTAATGGGGCAAGATGACAGATCTCCTACAGCTGAAGAATTAACAGAAATGAAAAGATTGGCTGGAGAAGCTTTGGATGCTGGAGCATTAGGTTTTTCCACTGGATTATTTTATTCTCCAGGATATTACGCCAGGACGGATGAAGTTATCGCAATTGCTGAAGAAGCAGGGAAACGTAATAAACTTTATTCTACTCACCAAAGAGATGAAGGAAGCAGAACCGTTGGTTTGTTTGTTTCACTTAATGAAGCTATCGAAATTGGAAGAAGAGCAGACTGTAGAGTACAAGTATCTCACGTTAAATGTGCAGGACCATTGGTTTGGGGAAAGGCACCTGAATATATGGAATTATTAGAACAAACTGTAAAAGAAGGTATTGATATTGCAGGAGATCAATATCCTTATCCTGCATCTAGTACTTTTATCACTGGAGCGTTATTTCCGAGATGGGCTTTGGCTGGTGGCAGAGAAGAAACTTTAAAATATATGGCCGATGAAGATGACAGAGGAAGAATCATTGATAGTATTAATGAAACATTTAATCAGGGAAGGGGAGCGGACGGAACGATAATTGCAAGATATGTTCCTGATGAATCTTTAGAAGGAAAAAATCTGATAGAAATATCAGAAATTATGCAAACCACTCCAGCTGAAGCAGCTTTACGAATTTATGAAAAAAGTGAAGCTATGGTAGTCAGCTATGGAATGACAGACGAAGATGTTGAAACATTTGCATCTCATCCATTAATAGCAGTAGCATCTGATGGAGAATCTTTGTCAACTGAAGGTGTTTTATCAGCAGGGAAACCTCATCCTAGAAGTTATGGCACAAACCCTAGATTTATACAAAAATATGTAAATGAAAAAAAACTTGTATCTATACAGGAAGCTGTTAGAAAAATGACATCATTGCCTGCGCAGAGGCTAGGCCTTACTAACAGAGGTAGGCTTACTCCAGGGTATGCTGCCGATATTGTAATTATGGATCTTCCTAATGTTAAAGAGAATGCAACCTTCCTAAATCCTCATCAATATCCAACAGGAATAACACATGTTATAGTTAATGGAGAAATTGTAATTAATGATGAAAAATTTACAGGCAAAACACCTGGTGAAATGATCACTGATTTTAATTCATAATAAGGAGGATACAATGGATAAAATAGAAATTAAAAATGCAACTATAATCGACGGCCTTGGAGGTGATCCATATTCAGGGAATATATATTTAAAAAACGGGAAAATTCTTGCTATTACTAATGGAGAGAGTTTAGATTCAGATATTTCAATAGATGCAACAGGTAAAGTGGTCACTCCTGGATTTATAGATTTACATACTCACAGTGATTTATCTTTTTTACTTGATCCAACTGCTCAAAGTAAAGTTAGGCAAGGTGTAACCATGGAATTAATAGGTAATTGTGGAATGAGTCCTGCTGCTCCTCTGATTGGTGAATCTAAAGAAATGTTGATGTTGAATTTGTCTAGATACGAAAATGATGGAGGAATAGCTGACAAAATAAATTGGACAGATTATGCAGGTTACATTAATGCTTCTAAAAATAAAGGAGCTACTCTTAATATAGCATTTCAGGTTGGACATGCAACTTTAAGATCTGCGGTAATAGGACAGGAAGACAGACCTCCAACTGCGGATGAGTTATCAGAAATGAAAAGATTAGCTGGAGAATCTATGGATGCTGGAGCTCTTGGATTTTCGACTGGATTATTTTATGCTCCTGGATATTATGCAAGGACTGATGAAGTTATTGCTATAGCTGAAGAAGTTGGGAAACGAAACAAACTTTATTCAACACATCAAAGAGACGAAGGTGCAAGTTCTGTTGGATTGTTTGTTTCCCTGAATGAAGCTATTGAAATTGGAAGAAGAGCGGAATGCAAAGTTCAGATTTCACACGTGAAATGCGATACATTTTCTGTATGGGGTAAAGCAGATAAATATTTAGAATTACTTGAAAGTACAGTAACAGAAGGCTTAAATATTCGCGGAGATCAGTATCCTTATCCTAGGTCTAGTACATCAATTACTGGTGCCGTTTTTCCACGATGGTCACTTTCTGGAGGAAGAGAAGAAACATTGAAAATAATGGCTGACGAAGATTCAAGAGGAAATTTGATTGATGGTATTAATGAAATCATTGAGAAAGGTAGAACAACTGAGGGAATTATGATTGCTCGATATGTACCTGATGAATCTTTGGAAGGAAAAAATATAGCAGAAATTGCAGACAATATGGGAACTACTCCAGCTGAAGCTGTTTTGAGAATTTATCAGGAAGGAGAAGTAATGGTGGTTATGCAAAGTATGGATGAAAAAGATGTTGACACATTTGCAAAACACCCACTTATAGCAGTAGCATCAGATGTGTCGTCTATGTCTACGGAAGGAATACTTTCTGCTGGCAAGCCCCATCCAAGAAGTTATGGTACCAATCCAACGTATATTGAACACTTTATTAATGAAAAAAAATTAGTATCTTTGCAGGAAGGGATAAGAAAAATGACATCATTACCTGCAGAAAGACTAGGTCTCACAAATAGAGGAAGAATAGCTGCTGGTTATGCAGCAGATATTGTAATTATGGAAGCTGACAAAGTTAAGGCTAATGCTACTTTTACTGACCCACATCAATATCCATCAGGAATTACACATGTGATAGTCAACGGAGAAATTGTAATTGATGATGAGAAATTTACTGGCAAAACACCTGGTGAAATGATTACTGATTTTAATTCTTAATTAAGGAATAGAATGGATAAGATTGAAATTAAAAATGCTACTATAATCGACGGACTTGGAGGAGATCCTTACATTGGTAATATATATTTAAATAATGGGAAAATTATTGCCATGACTCATGAAGAGAGTTTTGATTCAGATATTTCTATTGACGCAAATGGCAAGGTTGTCACTCCGGGTTTTATTGACTTGCATACTCATAGTGATTTGTCATTCTTACTTGATTCTAAAGCTCAGAGTAAAGTGAGGCAAGGGGTAACCATGGAATTAATAGGTAATTGTGGAATGAGTGATGCTGCTCCTGTGAGAGATCACACAAAAGAATTATTAATGATGAAACTGTCTAGATATGGGGATGCTGGTGATATAGCTGACAAAATTGGTTGGAAAGATTATGCAGGTTACATTAATGCTTCCAAAAAAAGAGGAGCTACTCTTAATATAGCATTTCAGGTTGGGCACGCTACAATAAGATCTGCAGTTATGGGTCAGGAAGACAGGCCTCCTAGTGCAGATGAATTATCAGAAATGAAAAGACTGGCAGCAGAATCTATGGACTCAGGTGCTTTAGGATTTTCAACAGGATTATATTATGCTCCCGGATTTTATGCCAGAACTGATGAAGTTATTGCTATAGCTGAAGAAGTAGGTAAGCGAAATAAACTATATTCAACACATCAAAGAGATGAAGGAAGAAGTTCTGTTGGATTATTTGTATCGTTGAACGAAGCAATCGAAATTGGAAGAAGAGCGGAATGTAAAGTTCAGATTTCGCATGTAAAGTGCGATACATTTTCTGTATGGGGTAAAGCAGATAAATATTTAGAACTACTTGAAAACACAGTAACAGAAGGCTTAAATATTCGTGGAGATCAGTACCCTTACCCAAGATCTCAATCATCAATTATAGGTGCTATTTTCCCAAGGTGGTCACTTTCTGGAGGAAGGGAGGGAACATTGAAAATAATGGCTGACGAAGACTTAAGAGGAGATTTGATTGATGGTATTAATGAAAATATAGCAAAAGGCAGAACCCCTGAGGGCCTAATGATTGGAAGATATTCATATGATGAATCACTTGAAGGTAAAAATATAGCAGAAATTGCAGATAGTATGGGAACTACTCCAGCCGAAGCAATTTTAAGAATTTATCAGGAAGGAGAAGCGTGGGTTGTTATACAGAGTATGGATGAAAAAGATGTTGATACTTTTGCAAAACATCCAATGATTGCGGTAGCGTCTGACGGATCATCTATGTCTACTGAAGGAGTTCTTTCTGTAGGCAAACCTCATCCAAGAAGTTATGGTACTAACCCAACTTATATTCAACATTTCATTAACGAAAAAAAATTAGTCTCTTTACAGGAAGGTATAAGAAAAATGACATCATTGCCTGCAGAAAGACTAGGCCTTACAAATAGAGGTAGGCTTGCACCTGGTTATGCAGCAGATATAGTTATAATGGAAGCTGATAAAGTAAAAGCTAATGCTACTTTTACTGATCCACATCAATATCCATCAGGAATTACACATGTGATAGTCAATGGAGAAATTGTAATTGATGATGAGAAATTTACAGGTAAAACACCTGGTGAAATGATTACTGATTTTAATTCTTAATTTTCTAATTTGTTAAAAGTACTAAATTTAAATCTTAACAGAATCAATGAATATAGTAATTTTATGGTACTCCCAAAAACAAGTGACAAACTAATTCCTAATACTGATGATATATAACCTGCGATACCTGGGCTGAAAGTATGAGCAGCAGTTCTACCTAAATTAGACATGCTAGCCATTTGTGTCTGATTGTTTTCTTTGACAATACTCATCATAAAAGCTTGTCGAGTAGGTATATCAAGATCATTAAACGATTCTTTTATTAGATAAAGCACAGTTGCTAAAATCCAATTAGATGATAATGCAGCTACTATTATAATTCCATTAGCAATCATTTGGCTTAAAATCATAGTGTTAAGAACTCCAATGTTTTTTGCAATTTTAGGTGCTATCACAAGAGATAAACCATTTAATACTTGAGCAATAATAAATATTATTGATAGAGTAGCTTCACTTAATGAAAACTTTTTAATTAACCAAAATGTGATAAAACTTCTTGCAATAAATCCACCACCAAAAGAATCTATCGCAAATAAGCATGTAATAATAATAATTAATGTAGATTCATTGTTATTTATTTTGCTAATTTTATTTTTTATTTTTTCTTTAGCTTCTATTTTGTGATCAAGAAAATTATAAACTAGCGTTTGTATTATGCTTATTAATATATAGATTATCAATAAAATTGAATAAACAGTTTTAGTTTTCAATTCTGTAACTGAAGTAAGTATAGGCACTATTAACAGAATAGAAGTTCCTATAATTTTAGATATCATTGGTAAAAAATTATAAACACTGTAGGCACTTGTTTGTTTTTTGAGTTCAACTAATTTTGAAATTATTGGAATCTCTACTGAAGTTATTCCTGTTCTGTCTCCTCCTGTTATACTGCTAATAGATAATAAAGAGGCAAGCAATATAAGAAAGTAATTTTCTGTTATTAAAAATATAAATCCTCCAACAACAGAACTGACTGACATAATTATTAAGAATTGTTTTCTGCTAATAATATTTTTGAAAAAATAGACAAATAAATTAGACAAAGCACCACTAAATGTGACGCATGACAAAGCTATTCCAAATTTCAAATCAGACAACCCAATAAAATAAAAATAGACACCTAAAAACACTCCCATAAATCCAAGATTATAACCTCTTAAAGTAGTAGCTATTAGTATTGTTAACAGGTTTTTATCTTTATATAAAAACTCATGGGCTTTTATATATTTTGATTTAGTAATCATATTTTTTCTCTAATAGTCCAATTGAAAGTAAGCAATATAATTTAATATTATCAATATAATCTTTTAATGAAACCCGCTCATCTGGTTGCGTATTATATTTACCCCCTGATCCCATTACAAATCCTGGTATATTCAATTTGTTTACAATATGACCTGCGTCTGTGCCATATAAAGAATATGGTGAGAATTGTCCAATTAGTGGATTGGATTTTTTGATTATTTGATTTGAATTTGATATAAGCTCTACTGTTCTCTCAGATAATTCAGTTTTAATTGGAGGCATTATTGGATTGTTTGTTTGAACATTAAAATCAATTTTTGAATTTTTATAATTTTTTTTATATTTTGTAATGATTGTTTCTATTTCTTTATTTATATTTTTTATATCACTAAAGTTTGTAAATCTTACTGAACCATATATAACAGCATTGTCAGATACTTGAGGCGGTCTGTCCTCTGAAAAATTTTCACCAAGTCCAGATTTGACTGCTCCAATATGTATCAAATTTAATTTTTTTTCATTTTCATTTCCAATATTTTTTGAAATATCTAATAAATATAATTCACTCAAGATTTTATTCATAATTAAAGTTGCATCAGTGGCCTCATCTAGCTTACTTAGATGTCTTGTTTCCCCTGTTATGTTCACTGTGAATGAATAAGTTCCTGCGTGGATTGTCATAAAATTCAAATCCGTTGGTTCGCCATTGATAAAAAAATCACCCTTGAGTCCATTTTCTAATAATGTTTGAGTTCCCACTCCACCTTGAAGTTCTCCAAGAACCGAAGTAAAAATAATCTCACCATCATTTAAGCCAATTTTTTTTAATATTTTTGCAGTATTAAACATAGCTGCCATTGAAGCTTTCATATTTGAAACACCTAATCCGTATATATGATTGTTGATGATTTCACCTCCGAAAGGATCTGTTTCCCATCCATTTCCTATATGATTCGTATCAAGATGACCATTGAATATTAAAGAGGTGGAATTAGTTGAAAATTTGAGATTTGATATTAAATTTAATCGATTATCTGAGGTTTTATGTAATTTGTTTTCAAGTCCTAATTCAGAGTATCTAGATTCCCAGTATTCAATGATTTGATTTTCATTTTTAGTATTTGTTCTACTATCTATTTGGATAAGAGATTTTAAATCATTTATTGCGTCGTTTTCATCAATATGAATTTCAATTTGCTTAATGTAATTATTTAATATTTTTTTATTCATAAATTTTATTATAACCATGTATACTAAAATTTTAGTTCAAATTTACTATTGTTTGGGAGATATATATGCCTTGGATAGATATGATTAATGAAAATGAAGCAGAAGGTGAGTTGGCTGATATATACAGTCAAATAACCGAACCTTGGGGTGGTGTTGATAACATCATGAAAATACATAGTTTAAATATAGAATCATTAAAGGCTCATATGATTTTATATAAAGAAACAATGTATGGGAAATCTCCTATTACTCGTATTGAACGAGAAATGATTGCAGTGGTGTCTTCTGTTGCAAACAAATGTGAATACTGAGTAATTCATCATGGAAAAGGTCTTTTCCGTCTAACAAAAGATGAAGCTTTAGTAGAACAATTAAAAACAGATTACAAAAAAGCAACATTAACAAAAAAACAAAGAGCTATGTTGGATTATTCGTATAAGCTAACTTTATATCCTTGGGATATGGATAAATCAGATGTAGAGAAATTACAAAAAACCGGATTTTCTGATCGTGAAATTTTAGATATAAATTTAGTTGTATCTTATTATGCATATGTCAACAGATTAGCTGATGGCTTAGGTGTTGAACTGGAAAACATATAGAATTAAAGCTTAGATTTTCTCCAAAAATTATTTGGTATATCCATTAGTTTTTCAAAATTATTTTCTTTTATCATTATGTTTGCTTCGTCCTCTGCAAATTGAAGTATTTCTTCTTCTACAACTTTAGTAGGAACTCTATTAGACATTACTATTTCACCATCAACTATGACTGTATCCACATCTGCTGCATTAGCATAATATGTTAATCTCGAAACTGGCATGTTCATAGGAATCAAATGAGGTTTAAACATATCTATAAGAATAATGTCTGCTATTTTATTTTTCTCTAAAGATCCTAGCGAATTTTCTAATCCAAACCCACTTGCAGAGTCTATTGTGACCATTTCTAAAACTTTTCCGGGGGGCATAACAGATGTGTCTTTGAAAAATGTTCTATGATAATGCATGCATTGGCTCATGTGCCTGAACATATCAAAACCACGATCTGGCGCAGCACCATCTGATCCAATTACAACTCTAACACCCTTATCTATCAATTCTGGTGCAGGACATCTGCCCATTATTGAATAATTTGAACTTGGATTATGAACAATAGTAGGATTTTTATCATAAATTGAATCTAAATCTTCTTTTGTTAAATCAATTGAATGTGATAACAATGACCATTTATCAAGTCCTCCAAATCTATCTGTTATTGCAATTGATCCTTCTTTATGCCCGTCTTGTGTGAAAATAACATCATATTTGGAACGTAATTCCATTACTGCGTCATATATATATGCTATTTTTTTGATATTTTCTTTTTCATTCATTTCATTTGGGAAAAATTTTGGGGCAGATAAACAAAAAGAAACTTTATCATCAACCATCCTATTTCTTTTAGAAACTAGTTCTTTAGTTATTTCTATTTGATGATCAACATCTGTATTTATTGTTTGGTTTGTTTCTTTATTATAAAATTCTTGAGGATAGGGAGGTCGATTTGGACCTACAGCAATATGAGTTCTTACTCCTGTTTTTTTGTATTCGTCTGCATATGATTCTGCATAAATCGTATCATCTGCTCTTATAAGATCAGTTCCTCCTCCAAATAAAATCAAAGAAGATGTAACACCAGATTTTAATTTTTCTAAAGAAGACAAAGCAGCATCTGCTTTCCAAAAATTAACAGTTGATCCTTTTGCGTATGTTTGTAAACATGCTTTGATCCAATCTTCAGAATTACCAGTACCTAATGTTTTAATGATTGAATGACCTGCATGCCCATGTGAGTCTATTAAACCTGGCATTACTACTTTATTTTTTGCATCGATAATAGTAACTTCATCATTAACTATTATTTCATCATTAGAAATTTGTGAAATTTTATTTCCGTCTATTAAAATATTTCCTTTATTTATAATTTCTCTTTTAGAATTCATAGTGATTATAGTTCCGTTTTTTATCAGTATTTTACTCATACAATATTCCTACTTGTTTGATATTTGTGCTTATATATAAATATTATTATAATTGATTTTAACTATTCGTACATTTTGAATTTAATATCTGATATATTTAATTATGATTGGAGGAATACAAATGAGTGATAAAGTAGTTAAATTAGAAAAAAACGAATCAATTGCAACAATAACATTAAACCGTCCTGAGGTACTTAATGCTCTTAGTAGAGAAGTACAGTACACACTAAATCATTATATGAATGATTTAGAAAATGACGAATCAATAAAATGTGTAATTGTAACTGGAGCAGGAGACAAAGCATTCAGTGCTGGAGGCGATATCCATGAAATGGATAAGCTGTCAAAAATGGAAAACCCACCTGAAGATCATCCTACATCAAGATGGTATTCATGGAATTTAATGAATTTTAAAAAACCCTTGATAGGTGCAATTAATGGTCTAGCTTTTGGTGGAGGGGCACTAATGGCATCAACATTTGATATTCGAATTGGTACAGAAAATACCTCATTTAAATTTCTGGCAGCCACGTATGGTAGATTGAATTCTTCATGGTCTTTACCAGCTCAAATTGGATGGCCTAAAGCCAAAGAACTTTTATTTACTGGTCGACAGGTTTTAGCACCAGAGGCTTTTCAAATTGGATTACTAAATCATTTGGTAGAAAAAAATAATTTGATGGATAAATCTTTTGAAATAGCAGAACAAATTGCAAAAGGTGACGCAAGAATGATCCAAGGGATAAAAAAATTAATGATAGAAAACACCGGTGAATCAATCAGGAATCAATTTACTAAAGAAATGAGAGCAGTAGATAGTTGGCTTAAACCTATAACTGTTCAAGAAAGTTTTAAAACATTTTTAGACAAAAAAGGAAGGAAAAATGGTTAGTAATAAAAAACACCCATTAGAAGGAATTAGAGTTTTAGATTTAGGTAGATATCAAGCAGGTCCAAGATGCGCATTAATGTTCGCAAGAATGGGAGCGGAAGTTATTAAAATTGAATCTTTAACTGGCGATGAAAGTAGAAAAAATCCTCCAGTAGTAAGAGGACAAAGTGCTTATTGGGTTCAGTATAATAGTGGTAAAAAAAGTCTTTCAATTAATCTAAGAACAGATGAAGGTAAAGAAGTTTTAAAAGATCTTGTTGCTCATTCTGATATATTTTTACAAAATTTCAGACCCGGAACAATTGATAAAATGGGGTTTGGTTATGAAACACTAAAAAAACTAAATGAAAAAATAATAATGATAAATGTTTCTGCATATGGACAAGATGGGAGTTACAGAGATAGAGTAGGATTTGATCCTCTTGGACAAGCTTTAGGAGGAATGATGTCTTTAAATGGAGAACCAGACGGTCCTCCGGTTAGAAATTTCTTCCCTTTAATTGATCGTATTACAGCTTTACACGGTTGCATAGGTGCTTTAGCAGCTTTATTTGAAAGACAATTTTCTGGTCAAGGTCAGACAATTGATGTCTCTTTAGGAGACACAGGATTTACAGTTAACGAAATACCTATAAGTGCATTTTTAGGAGATGGAATAATTCAAGATAAAACAGGTAATGGAATGGGAATGGATAATTCATATCAAACTTCAGATGGTTGGATACTTATGGCAGCTACCAACAGAAAAATGTGGGAAAGATGTTGTGAAGCTTTAGGTTGGGATGATTGGGTTAATGATCCAAGATTTGAAGGTAGAAATGACAGAAGAGAAAATCATAAAATTATTGAAGAAAGACTTGTACCATGGTTTAAAAGCAAAACTACTGAAGAAGCAGTAAGTTACTTAAATGAGTATAGTGTGCCAATCGCACCAATAAATGATGTTGTGGGTGCTAGTATAAATCCGTTGATAAAAGAAAGAGAAATGATGATCGAAGTTCCGGATAAAGTTGCTGGTAAAATTCATGTAACAGGAAAATCAATCAAGTTCGGAAGAACTCCAATGACTGTAGGATCTGCGCCAACAATTGGACAACATACTGAAGAAATTCTTTCAGATATTTTAGGTTATGATCCTAGCAAAATCAACGAACTTGAATCTAAAGAGATTATAAGGTGTGAATAAGTATGTTTAATGAAATCAGACAAACCAGAAAAAGAATTACCAAATCTGGAATCACGCTTAACAACAAAGAAAAACGATTTGACTGTATAGTATTATTTGCACCCATGTTTGGTTCTGGGGAAGTTTATGCTATAAATTCGGACGGACATATTGTTCATGAATGGGATCTGCCCTGGTCACCAGGATTATATGGCTATTTGCTTCCTAATGGCAATTTGTTGTATTTAGGTAAAACTACAAAAAAATCTGATGTGGATTTTCCTTTTTGGGAAAGATTTAAAGGTGGGATTATTGCTGAAATTGATAAGCATTCTAATGTGATTTCTAAATATGAAGATATTTACCATCATCATGATGCAAGAAAAACTTTAAGTGGCGGATTGATTTATATGACTGTTGAAAAAGTCAAAAATTCACTTGCACAACAAGTCAAAGGAGGTGTTATACCTTCTGATTATAGCGGAACCATGTGGTCTGACGTGTTAATCGAATTAGATGAGAATTACAACAAAATATGGGAATGGCATTCAACTGATTATTTGAATGTCGATAGACACCCTATAACATTTAATGATCCTAGAGATGAGTGGAGTCATGGTAATACAGTTGTGCCCATAGAAGACGACAAAGTATTAGTAAGTTTTAGAAATATATCTACTGTTGCTTTAATAGATAAAAATTCAGGGAAATTTATTTGGGAAATTGGACCTGATATTTTAGCTCAACAGCACGACCCTTCTTTGCTAGCTAATGGTAATGTGCTAATTTATGATAATGGAGTTCACAGATTAGATGAACCAATGCCATTTTCAAGAATAATCGAAGTCAATCCATCCACAAAAAAAATTGAGTGGGAATATTTTGATAAACCAAAGTTTAATTTTTTTAGTCCATATATATCTGGAGTACAAAAATTACCTAATAACAACATCTTAGTAACTGAGGGTAATTTTGGCCGAATTTTTCAAGTTGACTTACATGGGGAAATAGTATGGGAATATATTAGTCCATATTATGAGCCTGATCATGAAGGTGTCGAAAGTAATGGAATATTTAGATCATCAGCCTATTCAACTGATTTTTTTGGAAAACACTATGAAAATTAAGATAAAATTTTTTGGCCAACATAAGGAAGATTTAAACAAATCTGAATTGGTTATAAATTCAAAAAATAATCTCACTATAAATGATTTAATTGAATTACTTAAAATCAAAGAACCAAATTTTTCAAAATTTAAATCTTATGCTATTGCGGTTAATTTAAACTATGAAAATTCAGACTACATGCTAAAAGAAAATGATGAAGTAGCTATTATTCCTCCTGTAAGTGGGGGTTAGATGATTAGTATAACTTCACATGAAATAATTTTGAAAAAATACTTGAATCCTGATAATAATCCTGACTCAGGCTCTCAATTATATTTTTTGGGAACTACGCGCAATAATAATTTGGGTAAGCAGGTAACATATTTGGAATATGAAACTTTTGAAGAGATGGCATTAACCAAATTAAATGAAATTTCTGAATATGCGATAGGTAAGTGGAAATTAAATCAATTAGATATTATCCATAGAATTGGCAGAGTTAATATATCAGAGATTAGCCTCTTAATTATTACTTCTTCTGCGCATAGAAAGGAATCTTTTGCTGCAATAGAATATGTTGTAGATGAATTAAAAAAAATCGTACCCATATGGAAAAAAGAATTTTATTTAGATGGATCTGCATGGATAGGTAGTGCTGACAACCCAAATTGAAATGTGAGGCAATTTTGCATTCAAATATTACTTTGATTTAAATCTTTAATTTGATAATATTTCTATTCAAGTTGTGGAGGGTTGGCTGAGTGGTCTAAAGCACACGGTTGCTAACTGTGCGAATCCTAATAGGGTTCCAAGGGTTCGAATCCCTTACCCTCCGCCATTTATAAATTAGAGAAATAATATGAAAGATAAGTTTGCAGTATGGACAATTGGTTGCCAAATGAATGTAGCTGATTCTGAAAGAATTGCAACTGCTTTAGCTACTGTAGGATTTGAAGAATCTGATGATATCTTTAATTCTAATGTATCAATTGTCAATAGTTGTGTTGTTAGGCAAAGTTCAGAAGATAAAGTAACTTCTAAATTAGATCAATTATCAAAACATAAACATAATAAAAATGATAATGAAAAAATAATTGTTTTGATGGGATGTATGGTTGGTCCTAAAACTGATAATCTGCAGCAAAGATTTCCAGATGTAGATTTATTTTTACAACCTCAAAATTATGAACCATTAGTTAATCTCTTATATGAACAAAAAGGGATTGATAAAGAAGGATGTTTATCTAACCTTGATATTAAACCAAGAATTTCTAGCTTTGTTCCAGTTAGCCACGGTTGTGACAAATTTTGCTCATATTGTATTATTCCCTACAGAAGAGGTAGAGAAGTAAGTAGAGAAATTCCAGTGATTGTTGATGAGGTGAAAAAACTTGCAGATAATGGCGTTAAAGAAATCACATTATTAGGCCAAAATGTTGATTCTTATGGATATGATTTTTCAGAAGATATTACTTTAGCTGATTTGTTTGAAGCAGTACATGAAATAGATGATATAAAAAGAATTAGATTTTTAACATCTCATCCTACTGATATGGATATTAGGATTATAGAATCTATAGCTAATTTACCAAAAGTGTGCAACAGTATCAATTTACCTTTCCAATCAGGATCAAACAAAATACTGGAAACAATGAGAAGAGGATATTCTAGGGAAGAGTATTTTGAATTGATTCATGAGATTAGAGATAGAATTCCTAATGTTGCTATGTCTGCCGATGTGATTGTTGGATTTTGTGGTGAATCAGAATCTGATTTTGAAGACACAATGGATCTTATGCAAAAGATAAAATTTGACAAATTACATACAGCTATTTATTCAGAAAGAAAAGGAACTATTGCGGCACGAAAAATGAAAGACGATGTCCACATGGATGATAAACAAAGAAGATATAAAATATTAAATGACGAACAAGAAAAAATACAAGCTGAACTTAATTCAAAATATGTGGGTGAAGTTAACAATGTTATGATTGAAGGACTAAAAAGAGGAAAAGTTTTTGGTCGAAATGAACAGGATAAATTAATATATGTTGACAACCCAAATATGCAAGAAGGCGATATGGTTGATGTAAAAATAGATTATGCAGGACCTTGGGCTATGAAAGGAAAAGTTATTTCATATGTGAATCAAGCATTATTGTAACTGGTCCGTCATTAATAAGATTTATTTCCATTTTTGCCCCAAATTCTCCGGTTTTGATTCCAAGCCCTGTTTTGTTATATTCATCAATTACTTGATCGTACAATTTTTCGGCATTTTCAGGTAATGCTGAATCAAAAAAACTTGGTCTTCTTCCTTTTGAAGTGTCTGCATGAAGAGTAAATTGGCTTACAATTAATAATTCTGATCTAATATCTAATGCGCTATAATTGAATTTGTCATTTTCATCTGAAAAAATTCTTAAATTTATAGATTTGTCTATAATAAATTTTATATCATCTACCGAGTCATTTTTGTGAATTCCAACAAGTATTAGTAACCCTTTAGAGATTTTGGAATATTCAGATTGATTTATATTTACGCTAGCTTGCTTAACTCTTTGAATTAAAGCTTTCATTCTGAAGATTTGTTTTAAGGTTTGGATTCTTTTTTAGTATCTGTTTTGTCAGATGATTTTTTATTTGGAGCTGGTTTTGAAGTAGATGAATCAGATTTTTTTGCATAATCATTAACATACCATCCGCTACCTTTAAACACTACAGGAACAACAGAAAATTGTCTTTGGCATTCTTCATCACAATCTTTTTCAATACATTTTGCCACGGGCTTTGAATCAAAGCTTTGCTTTACATCAAATTTTATTTCACAAGTTTTACAATAATATTCGTAAGTTGGCATTTTTTTAAAGATATATGTTAAGTTACATAAATTATATCATGAGAAATGATATGTCAATTAGATATTTGTCCTAGTTTATTTAACCATTTCTCTTTTAAAATTGATAAATCTAAACTAAGGCTTTTGTTAATTAACAAATTATCATCATTTGTAACCTCTCCTATTTTTACGTATGGGAGTTTTACTGATTCTAATTCAGTAGTTAGTTTTTTTTCAAAATTTGGATCAATTGATACAACTATTCTTGAATTTATTTCTCCAAAAAGTGAAGAAATAAGTAATGATTCATCTAATTCTGTAGTAAATCTAAAGCCTGTACTTCCTAAAAAGCATTTTTCGATTACTGTTGAAAGTAAACCTCCGTCACTGCAATCATTTGCTGATTTTATTATTTTCTTTTCAATTAGAGATATGTTTGTATCATGTAATTTTTTTTCGTTTTCTAAACTAATTGAAGGAATTCCGCTAATAGATTTATAAAAATAATTTTCGTATTCTGATCCTAACAATGTCTTTTCAGATAGATTTATATTTTCTGTTCCAAGTAAATATACAAGATCATTGTTCTTTACAAATCCAGATTTGATTATAGAGTCAGAATTTTTCTTAATCCCCAAAGTACTGATTATTGGAGTGGGTTTTATAGATCCAGTTGGAGTTTCATTATATAGACTAACATTTCCACTGATTACAGGGGCATTGAAAAATTCACTAGCTTCAGATAATGCGGTAGTAGCTTTGTCTAACTGATAATATATTTCAGGATTTTCAGGGTTTCCAAAATTTAAACAATTTGTAATTGCAAGAGGAGTACCACCTAGTGTACTAATATTACGACACGATTCAGCTACAGTTATGATAGTACCAAGATATGGGTCGAAAGAACAATATCTTGAATTTCCATCAGTTGTTAATAATAATGTATCTCCAGTTTCTTTTATTCTTACTCCGGCCGAGCTATGCCCTGGTACAATTACTGTATTATTTTGGACCTGATGATCATATCTTTGAAATACAGAAGTTCTTGAACTTAAGTTATTATTTGAAATAAATTCGTATATGTGTTTTTGTAAGTTTTTTATATTAAAATTAAATTTTGGTTTATTAGAGTTTAAAGTTGGTTTTTTAGGTTGGAGTGTATATGTTGGGCAATCTACAAGAGGATCTATAGGTAAGTCTGCAACCAATTCATTTTTATAATATATATTGATGTTTGGTTTTTCTATTACAGTTCCGATTTTGTAAGCTTCTATATCCCATTTTTCAAATATATTAATGATTGATTTTTCACTTTCAGGTTTACACACAACAAGCATGCGTTCTTGCGACTCTGAAAGCATGATCTCATATGGAGTCATTGTATTATCTCGAAGTTTCACTTTATCAAGATCAAGTATTATCCCCTTTTTAGACCTGTCAGCAGCTTCAACTGTTGAGCTAGTTAATCCTGCTGCTCCAAGATCTTGCAAGCCTACAAATCCTTTTTCATTTATAACTTCTAAGCAAGCTTCAATAAGAAGTTTTTCTATAAACGGATCACCTACTTGAACTGTTGATTTTGAAGTCGATTCTTCCTCTAGAGTTTGAGATGCTAATCCTGAAGCACCATGTATACCGTCTTTCCCCGTTCTTGATCCTGCTAAAATTAATATATTATCTTCTGCTCCAACTTTTGCTTCTACAATCTCATCGTGTTTTACTATCCCAAGGCAAAAGGCATTTACTAGCGGATTATTATTGTAACTTTCATCAAATACTATTTCACCTCCAACATTGGGAATTCCTATACAATTTCCATATTCCGATATCCCTGAAACAACTCCATTGAATATATGTATATCATTTTTCAAACTCATATCTCCAAATCTAAGTGAATTCATTAGAGCTATTGGTTTTGCACCCATTGCTAATATATCTCTGACTATTCCACCCACACCTGTAGCAGCTCCTTGAACAGGCTCTACAGCCGAAGGATGGTTATGGGATTCGATTTTAAATACTGCCGCAAGGCCATTGCCAATATCTACAGCACCAGCATTTTGACTGCCAGCGTCAACTAATATATTTGAGTTAGTAAACTTGAATTTTTTCAATAAAGGTTTTGAGTGTTGATATCCACAATGTTCACTCCATAAGGAACCAAAAAGTCCTAATTCTAAATCATTTGGTTCTCGTCCGATTTTTTCTATTATTTGGTTATATTCAGATTTTTTTAAAGCAAGATCGTATAGCTTTTTTTCTAAATCTTTTTTCATTTTTATTTAGATAAAATAATTAAGGTTACTCCTAAGATTATCATAACTGCGCCAATTAGAGTAGAAAGATTTTGTTTTTCTACTTTTCTTAAGAACAGAAAACTGAAAAATATTGCAAAAAGAGGGTAGGAACCTGTTATTGGAGCCACAACAAATACAGGAGCGTTGTTCATAGCATAGTATTGAGACCCAACGCCAGTGCTTCCTGCCATCCCAGCTAGGAATAAGAATATAAATGTTTTTTTATTAATATTTTTAATATTAATAAGATGTTTATGATAAATTGTTGTTAAAATTAAAAATCCAAAAAGTAAAGCAAAGCTTGTAGCAATCAATGGAGCTGCAATATCATTTACAATAGCTTTAGCTAAATTTGCACTTACGCCATATGATGCTGCCGCTGCAAGAGAAGCAATATATCCAAACAGTTGATATTTTGAGTCTGGTATATTAATTTTATTAGATACTTTTTTTTTCATTTATTTTGATTTTGTTATAAATATGATTCCAATTGTAACTAATAATATGCCTAGTCCAATTAATATAGTAGGGCTTTCACCGAGTAATACTATTGCCAATATTGTAGCGAATAAAGTTGATGTTCCAACTAATGGTGTTGATTTTGAAACACCAGCAAATTTGACTCCTGTGTAATTTAAAAGCCTTCCCAATGCAAATGTAAACAATCCAGCTGCAAAAAACCATTTCATGTGATTTAATTCTATATTT
>Ga0114933_10002190_pt1 | contig 20605 bp, 19 predicted proteins | sample 4SBtaG_FD_89691 | JGI IMG/M metagenome (GOLD analysis project Ga0114933, IMG submission 89691) | Deep subsurface microbial communities from Kolumbo volcano to uncover new lineages of life (NeLLi) - 4SBTROV12_W25 metaG | ecosystem: Environmental > Aquatic > Marine > Volcanic | place: Kolumbo... | reverse complement strand
GCTTCAACGTCAAATATTAAGAATAATATAGCGAATATATAGAACCTGATATTTAGGTTGGACCATGAATAGGGCGTTGCAGGTATACCACATTCATACGTGCTGAGCTTTACATCAGAGTGCCGACGGGACGACAGGAGTCTCGAAGCAGCAAACATACCGCCAATCGCCATCACCCCAATAATTACGGAAAAGGCAACAGCCACCCAATTCTGCGCGTACAAATGAACATCAAATGGCTGCAATATAACACCTGGTGAAAAGAATAAATCGAGTGTCGCTATACGATGTATAACTCCAGTCTCCCGTTAGAAAGATGATATCATCGGCGCAAAATTTGTGTCAATGAAAAACGAGTACAAAACCTCTGAGAATACAGTAATCCATTTCCCAATTGTGAGGTAAAGTTCTTACAATACATCAGCAAGAGTCACCATCTTGGTTCCGCAATTCTGTCGAAGATATATCGACTCTAAATTGATTCTCTGAAATACCGCTAAACAGTCTTTCAAATCCTTTTGGAATATCAACATCTTCTAGTGATTGGAATACGCCTTCTTTTTCCCGACCGGCTACCAAGAACTTCGTCTCACTAGCGGACATTTCACACAGCTTCGAAAACATAAAATCAACATCATCCGCGTAGTATTTGGGATCAACTAATCGGACGGCAGTATCCCATCCTAGTACAAATGTGGTTCCCGGCAGTAGTTTGGCTTTCTTATAAAATGTTTCCGCACGGGTTAGGATAACAGCATTATACCCTCGGAACTGAGCTAGCCTATCTATAATTTCGTCCCTGCTCAAAGGTGGTTTATCAACATTTTGCACCGAAATCTCAAAGGTGACAGAACAACCCAAGCGCTCATGAACAACTTCTAACAATCTCTTATGACCAGTGTGCAATGGACGAAATGACCCAGGATATACACACTCAGGCCAATCAAAGTTAGCAGTCATAACACCATCGGGATCGACCATCAACATATCAACATCACCTGACAAAAGCCTATCCAGTAAACCATTGTGATCGGAGTAACTACTTTCAGGAGTTTCATGATCATCGATACCTATGTCTATTTGGCTCTCTATATCGGAAACTTGCGCTAACATGTTTATAAGAGCCCTACTGAGAACCATTTCTTCCCCTAACCTATCTCTCGCCCCTTTATGCAAAATCAAGTCAAATTTATAAACTCCTGATTCAGTCCAGGCCGCTATACAACCGCGGTGATCTCCTAGCTTTGTACGATCTGTAGCGATTGTGGCAGTACACGCGATACCTATAGCAGGAGATGAATCCTCTAACAAATTGCTTGCTCGATTAAAACAAGCCCTAGCCATGTCTACAGCAGTTTCGGAGCATACATACTGCTCTGGCTCCTTGCCCAACAATTCAATCATCGATAAACGTCCGTACGGGATCGTCACTTCTAATAAACTTCTCGAAGCACCTGACACTGCTAGCAACGCTGCAACTGCCTGAGTCCCTGCGCCAGCTACAGCTAAAACCGCCTTATGTGGCGTCGAGTGTATCTTTTCAACCAGAGATGTTATTCCGTCCATGCAGCTCCCTCAATACAAAGGATCTCCTCAGTGTCTAAAACTTCATCGCTTTTTCGGAGATTGATATCTGTGATCTCACTAATTCATCCCAGTGATCATTTTGTTCAGGTGACAATGTACGTCTAGCTTGATTCCAATACAATGGCTCTTTAGAATCATCAACAATACCAGCGACAACCGATCCTAGAAAACACGTCATATCTCCAGCATCCATTGAATCTATTATCTTAATGTCGAAATGGCCCCACGTGTCTGCCAATATCGGACACCCAGTGACCCCTGTTTCATAAATGATCCCATCAAACTTATTGATCTCGTTCCCGGATACAAATCCAAAGACCGGTATCATCTCAACCTGATCCGGAGACAGAAAATTGACAGTACAAACTCCACTGTCCGAGATCAAACCATGACTGAAGTTAGTTTTGTAAATTTGGACTAAGACTCTAGGCAAATAAGGGACAATAGATGCAGCGCTTATAGAAACGGCAACCTGTCCATTAACACGACCCTCAAAATTGGAGGTAACAACAGTCACTGGAGACCATAGCCTTGTCATAACCTTAGATACATTCACTCTTACCACACCGTGCCATCCAACTTCGCAAATCACTCTATCCACTATTCCCCTGAGTTGAGTCTAGCATCCAGCACTTTAGCAGTCGACTAGAGATTGCTGATAATATTGATGTTTTAGCTAATTTCCTATCCTTTGATCAAGAACACCAAGCCCCAAAACACTAACAACACATCTATAATTATACGAAATGCTCTTGGAGAAAGCCTTTGCAGAATTAATTTCCCTAAGAACGCTGCAATAAATCCTATCGGCGCTAATCCCAAACCTAATACAATCACCTTCACCGTAAGCAAGTCAGACATTCCATACACAATTAGTTTTGGGAAATGTATTAGCCCCTGTCCTAAAGATGAGGTGCCTACCAAGGCACTGGCCCCCATACCATAAGCAATATAGAATATCACCGGAAATGGCCCAGGAACACCCATTGAGGCTGAAGTGAAACCAGTCATAGCGCCGACAGGTATAAATCCCGCAAGTTTCATATTGAAGTTCTTACCTACAGGTAACTTCATGAATATTACACATCCCAGCATGAATGCGCCGAGAGCTCGTACCAGAATTGGGGTATCAAGAGTTACCAGTAATAAACTACCTATGATAGCAAAAGGGAGCGACCCTACAGCAAAATACTTAAATACCCTCCAGTCAAGGTTCTGACGATGTATCCATACCCGCGAGAAATTACTGGACAGTTGCGATATTGTTAGAATTGGAACTGCTTCTTGTATTCCTACTATGGATACTAATATCGGCAGCACCACAACACCACCGCCAAATCCGACTACGCCTGCTATTGTAAATCCTACTAGTGTAGCAAGTGCAATGATCACTATCTGAAGTATTTCAGCCAAGTTCCCATCCTGTAAAAATGTTGAGTGCTAGTTGACATGTCGTTGCGGACAGCGATAAACCCAAATCACGAATGGCTCGGAATTAGTGATCACTCGAGAGAAATCTAACTACTCACCAATTATGAGAATGATCCTCTGAATTATTTCGCGTTAGCCGCTTTTGTTTACCTTCTGAAACATCTAGAACAATTATTTCGCCTAGTCCATACAGGTATGATACAAAAGCTATTCTCTTTCCATCAGGACCCCACACTGGGTGCAAATCGTCTACATTATTTTTAGTCAATCGACGCTGTTTTGTACCATCAGGGCCCATTGTATAAATCTCTGCATTGCCATCCCCGAAAGACACGTAAGCCAATGATTTACCATCCGGAGACCATACTGGAGATTGGTTACTCTCGCCTCCAGGGGTATAACAATCGGTATTCACATCATCCCGCCAATGACCATTGGTTTGCTTACTAGCTACACAAATCTTAGAAGCGCCTTCCGAATGGCGAGTAAAGACTATATCATCACCATTGGGGGACCATCTAGCATTTCTATCATCCTCTGAAGTCAATTGAATCAGATTTACGCCATCAGGGTTTCTTAGCCAGAGGCCTTGATATGCTGGTAGTCCTGATGAATGGAAGACTAACCATTCCCCGTCAGGAGACCAATCTCCCAAGTGCTCTGCTCCTGGATTAAATGTAATTCGAGTCGCGTCTTGTTTCTCATCCAAATTTGCATCAGCAACATATAAATCCGAATCACCATTAGACGAAGCGCTAAATGACAAAGTGCTGCCATCTGGAGACCAGACTGGCTGAAGGGGTTCGATCTGTAAATCCGAATCAAGCAATAATCGTTTTATGACGCCTTCAGAGGGATTTGCAATATACAACCTATAACTTCCTGCTTGATCACTAACATATGCGATTTTACTACGATCAGGGGACCAATTCGGGTATATATCTGATCCACCATTACTGGTTATTCTGGTCGTTTCACCTGATTCAGGTTCCAACAAAAATATTTCCGCATCTCCATCTATCTCAGAGACGAAGACTATGTTGCTAGATGTTTCTGAATTAAAGCACGCCACTGTAATTAGCATTAAACCTACAAGCATGGCTAATAGGACACTATATCTACAGAAACTAGCTATCATATTGTTCACCCTAACTCACTACCCGTGTATTTTATCTTGATTAACCTAAAATGAATTATATCCATTAGCCACATCACAGTGTCTTGTAGTTTATTTGCCATTTTAATCCGATTTTTATTTGTCCTGATGCGACTCTTGACATTAAATTCTCGGTTAACTAGCATCCAACAAGTTCGAAAAATATTTTTACGGCCATTGAGGGTTACTAATTATGATAGCGTTAACAGGCGGGAATTTAATCATAGGTAATGGTGATCCAATAATTGCGGACACCACTGTAATAATAAACGGAGAAAAAATATCAGAAATAGGGCCAAGCAACTCAGTTCAAATACCCGAAGGTACAGAAATTATAGACTCATCCGGACTAACTATTATGCCCGGTCTTATAGATTGCCATGACCATCTGGCCTCAAAGGGCTATGATCTGCCTAGCCGATGGGGGCTGAACGAGCCTATATCACTTCAACATATTCGTACTGCACATGTCCTCAGCGACACTCTTGCGGCTGGATACACGTGTGTTAGAGACGCGGGAGGACTAGACGCAGGATTCAAACTCGCCGTGGAACAAGGACTACATCCTGGGCCACGACTTGTAATTTCAGTAAATATTATTTCTCCCACCGGAGGAATCTGCGACCGTGTTAGCGGGTCTGGCCATCAACATCCACACGCTGATCCACGCCTACCATCAGGCGTAGCAGACGGGATAGACAATATTCGAACAAAAGTCCGTGAAATGGTCAGAGTAGGCGCCGATGTAATTAAATTCGCTACCACTGGAGGAGCAAGTTCACGCCCTGGACACGGTCCCAAAGACATTGAGTATAGCTACGAAGAAGTAGTCGCGCTGGTCCAAGAGGCGAATGCACTGGGCCGAAAAACTATGTGCCATGCCCTAGGGGGAACAGGACTGAGAAATGCAATACAAGCCGGTGCCAACTCAATAGAACACGGTTGCTATTTAGCGGAAGATCCCGATCTAATACAAAGTATGGCCGAACAAGGAATATTTCTTGTGCCAACCTTTGAAGTATATGAATATCACTCTACTGTAAGTGCTCCACACATGATTGCCCGATCAAAAGATTTAGAATTTGTTCACGAAGAGAGCGTTCAGAAAGCCCTTGAAGCTGGCGTAAAGGTCGTTGCAGGTACTGACGCTGGAGGATTTATACACGGGAACAACGCTCACGAACTAGAGCTATTAGTTAAACACGGAATGTCACCTATGCAGGCCATACAAGCAGCCACTGGATGGGCAGCCGAATGCGTCGGGCTCGAAAAAGAAATTGGCACAGTAGAAGTAGGCAAACTAGCTGACCTGGTAATTATCGACGGAAACCCGCTTGCAAACATCAGCATACTTCAAGAAAAAGAGAGGATACAACAAGTTATATTAGGTGGAAGTATATTTGTGGATCAGAGTATAAAGTGATGATATATCAAACCTTTGACAATCAAACTATACACATCTGCAGATAATTTTTGGGGTATTATCTAGCCATGAACTTCCATGTACTAACTTTATTCCCGCAAATATTCAATGGCACTTTACCATATAGCATGATTGGCCGCGCTATCGATAAAGGTATAGTGTCGGTAACTTGTACAGACATAAGAGACTATTCATCCGACACACATGGTACCGCTGATGATTATCAGTACGGCGGAGGCCCGGGCATGGTTATGAAACCCGAGCCTATTTTTGACGCAGTAGATAATGTCTTTAAACAAATTCCTTTATCGGATCATACGAATACCCCCATTGCATTACTATCCCCGCAGGGAAAACAGTTGAACCAAAATATCATCAACGAGTTTTCAAAACTAAACAACTTAGTTTTGATATGTGGTCACTACGCTGGAGTAGACGAAAGGGTAAGAGATAATTTAATAACCGAGGAAATCAGCATAGGCGATTATGTTTTAACAGGTGGAGAACTCGCAGCATTAGTAATAATTGACTCTGTTTCCCGATTTGTTACTGGAGTAATAGGTTCGGAAGATAATGTGCAAAACGACTCAATAACCAGCGGGTTATTGCAACATCCTCTCTACACTCGACCATCAGAATACCGTTCCTACCGAGTGCCCGAGATTTTGCGATCTGGCAATCATGCCGAGATTGATAAATGGCGTCGGCATGAGTCCCTCAGGAGAACCCTAATGAATAGACCTGATTTACTATCATCGGCCGACCTAGATGAAAATGATATTCGTTACTTGTCAGAATTAGGTTATCAAAAAAGCAACTAACAAATTGAGATGGGAAAGCAAATGTCTAGATCTGACTATCGATTCCACTATAAAACCCGTGTACGCTGGATGGACTGCGATGCGCAAGGTATAGCGTTCAATGGTTCTTACCTAGGATATCTCGAAATCGCCCAGTCAGAATATTTTAGAAATCTTGGATTTAGCATATATAGGATCGCGGCAGCTGGTTACTTTGATAGTGCAGTTGTTAACACGAACATTAAATTCAACGCTCCTGTACGAGTTGATGACATTATTGAACTGTATGCAAAGGTATCTCACATTGGAACCACCAGTTTACAACTTGACGTGGAAATTTATAAAGAGTCGGATCAAGACAAATGCACTATGATTGAGGCGGTTTACGTCGGGTTGGATACAAAGACTATGACAAAGAGACCTGTTCCAGATGCCATACGACAAATTATCCAAACCTATGAAACTACCGGCACTGTAATCTCTACAGGCTCATTTCCAGATCTGGATAAGGCTAACAAGAGTCAAAACTACAGGTGACCAAAGGGTTTTACGAAAAGCTCCAAACCCAGTACCAGCCACAATAAACGTATTTACACCATGAACACAGGGGACTGATCTCGATTTATCCTTGTCTCTTGAGAAATACCTTGTCTGATAAATTTAGGCAAAGTAAACATATTAGTGTGCGTAATACCATCATAGAATTTCAAGGGCTCTCCGATTCTCTCGGATAATAATCTATCTACTATCTCAGGGTTATTGGCATCTAACAGTGGACAGTCAGAAGCCAGCGTAAAGCCCCATAAAGTGTAAAAAGCTGGTATATGCACTTGAGCAGCTTTCGCATTCTCAAATACCGAGTCCAGAGTGTTGAAGATTGTAGTGAAGCACTCTTGTATTGCTAAGAGCCCGATAGGACCTGATTGTGTAACAAGCACTCCATTATCGCTCAAACGTTTGCGAGCAACTTGATAGTATTCCTCTGTATATAACAAGTAAGCCGTCCCAGCTTCTAAAGGGTCAACAAGATCCATTATCATTACATCAAATACGTTTTCTGTATCCTGCAAATATTTACGTGCATCTTGGTGAACCAGCTCTACTCTCCTATCGTCAAAACTGCCTTGATGATGGTTTGGAAGATGCTGCTTACATATATCAACAACTTGATCATCTAAATCAAGCATAACTACTTTCTCGACTGATTTGTGGCGAAGAACCTCACGAAGAGTAGCTCCTTCTCCGCCTCCTCCGATAAATATTGTCTTCGGATCCGGATGACTGATCATAGCCGGATGCACAAGAGCCTCATGATAGATATGCTCATCAAGTTCGGTGGACTGGGTTTTACCGTCTAACACCAAGCTTCGTCCATACACCTCTGAATCAAGCACTTCGACCTGTTGGTATCTCGTCTTACCTGCATAGACTACCTGTCTTGTTTTTAACAAGACAGACAGATCGGGATAAACGGATTCTATATACCAATTACCAGTTATGGGATCCATAATATCTGAAGGTTAACGTACTACCGCTGGCACTGTGAAGCCGCGTTCTAATTGCTGAATTTCAGAATCTTTAGACTCTAGACGTTGTATCAATAAATCTGCAGCTCGTTTTGGCATATCGGATGATCCGCACGTGAATATATCTGCAGCAGCGTAACCATACTCTGGCCAAGTGTGGATAGATATATGGGACTCAGCAATAGATAGAATACCAGTAACTCCCTGCGGGCTGAACTGATGGAAAGACTCGCCCACCACATGTGCCCCTATGTCTTTTGCAGTTTGTATTAAGGATTCACGTATGTAATCAAGATTATCGAGTAGTTGCGGATTGCAATCTTTAAGTTCTAGCAGAAGATGAGTTCCTAGTACGTTCAATCACCAGTCCTCCGTTCCGAATTGAGATCATTTGCCAAGGCGAAAACACAAATTGTATAGGTTGGCGGCCGGGTTATCAATAGCTACGAATCAAATTACAACCAAAAATAGCAAAGCTAAAGTCTGAACAATTAACATGAATATCCTCATCACAGGTCCACAGATCACTAACCTTATACGGACGTAACAACCATTGACCACGTTCATAACCCCCTTTAGAATTCATTGGGTAATGGCAAAATTATTTGATCTCCACATACACACAACTAAAGGTAGTGCTGACAGCAGTCTTACCCCTGAAGAATTAATACTTGAATCCGAACGGTTAGGCTTGAAGGGTTTGTGTCTGACTGAACACAGCGGCCCCTGGGATCGGCACGAATTCGAAAAATTTGCGGCCAAGCATAACGTGGTATTAATTAGAGCTATGGAAGCTGACACTGACTTAGGTCACATGCTGGCGTTTGGCATAGATAAGTATCAATCGGGGTTTCACAAAGCGGAAGAATTATGTAGAGCGGCCAGAGCTGTTGGAGGCTTTGTAGTAAGCGCACATCCTTTTAGAGGCGTGCTAGGAAAACATATGAGGGAAAGGCCTTACCTGTACCGTACGAATGATGATCCGCTACCGACAAATCCTAATGAAGCTCTAGATCATCCAGTATTTAAGCTAGCCAATGCTATAGAAGTTGCAAATGGAGGAACTGCGGAAGATGAGAACTCATTTGCTATGAGCGTAGCAAACTTACTTAAGATGCCTGTTACCGGTGGTAGTGACGCCCATTCCACCCACGGTCTTGGTAAATTTGTAACAGAGTTTAGGAACGAAATTCATAGCGAAGCAGAATTCATAAAAGGCCTACATATGGGAGACTTTCATCCTTCCGTTGGACTAAGAGAAGGTAATCTACGGCCATACGAAGGATGATTAACACCGTACAGAGCGTCACTCAAAGATAATAAATCTATTAAGTAAGATGGGGTTGGGAAGGTTAGTGCTAAATGAGACAATTGTCTATCCATCAGGAGACCATACAAGACAGTACATTCGTCTCCCTTGATCTGGAAATGACTGGACTAGATCCTGAAAGGGACTCTATCATCGAAATAGGTGCTGTTAAGTTCAACCAATCCGGAGTTATCGACACACTACAAACGTTCATAAATCCGAATAGAGAGATACCCGAATTTATCCAGCGGCTTACCAATATTTCACCAAACCAAGTCAGTAATGCACCTCAATTTTCATCGGTCGCTGATGAGTTGCGCACGTTCGTATCAAACCACCCGATAATAGGTCACAATATACAATTTGATCTAAAATTTCTTGACACCCATGGTCTTGCATTGATCAATCAGACTTATGATACTTGGGATCTGGCAAGCATATTTCTACCCCATTCACCTGAATATTCATTGGGCTATCTAACGAAATATCTCTCTGTAGGGCACGAAAATCCCCACAGGGCTCTGGATGACGCAGACGCAACCAGAGCAGTGTTCTTGCAATTAGTCGAATCTGCCTCAGATGCAGATCCAGGATTATTGTCTTACCTAATCAGCCTTACACAAAAGAGTCAGTGGGGATTAAGCTCGCTATTCAATACTCTACCAAACGCGCAGACACACTCGACACAAACCTCGACATTCGGATTAAACGGATTAAATTTAGATTACCTATCTACACGCATTGGTAGGCCGGAGCGACGTCGGCAAGACAGCAGCATTAATGATTTCCAGGAGACCAAAATTAAGAACCTGCTTGACGTTGACGGTCCATTTTACAAATCCTTCTCTAATTTCGAGCATCGACCTGAACAAATTCAGATGTTGCAATCAGTCACATCTTCAATATATTCGGGTTCAAACTTAATAGTTGAAGGTGGAACAGGGGTAGGTAAATCTATGGCATATCTCCTACCTGCTGCAATCTTTGCTGCCTCAAAAGGGCAACGCGTTGTTATATCCACAAATACTATAAATCTGCAAGATCAACTCATTCAAAAGGACATACCGTCTGTATGCCAAGCTCTAGAATCATCGGGCATCATTAAAGAGAATACTATTCATGCAGCCCTACTAAAAGGGAAAAATAATTACCTATGCTTGAAGCGCTGGTCGTACTTAGCCCGTGGCGAATCTTTATCGCAAGACGAAGCTCGTCTACTAGCAAAGACCGCAGTATGGTTACAGAACACTACATCTGGAGACAGGTCTGAGATCACTTTGGCAGGGAGAGACACTGGTTCTTGGAGTAAGATTTCTGCTGCAGATAAAGGTTGGTGTGCCGGACTCCGTGAAAACGGCACTTGTTTCCTTAAAAGCTCTCGAGAACGCGCGGAACAAGCACACATTATCGTAGTTAATCATGCTCTCTTACTAGCAGACCTAATGCATGGAGGGAGTTTAATACCCGAATACCAACACTTAATAATCGACGAAGCCCACAATCTCGAAGACGAAGCTACCAATCAATTTGGTTTCCACGTAACTCCGGACCAGTTGCAAGAGACTCTTGACCAGCAAACACGGCTGATCAATAACATCAAAATATCTCTAAATTCAGGATCCATAGCAGCAAGCGTAAAGCAAAATGGAGAAACCCTACTAACAAATCTGGAAAGCACTAATCCTCGCCTAAGGGAACTTTGGGCTAATCTCTGGCTCCACGCCGAGAGGTATCTAGAAACACAACAGCGCGGTCGTGATAATGACCAAACGAATAGCTTGATAACTCCGCAACTCAGATCTACTCAATCATGGTCAGAGGTGCGTTTATCATGGGAAAACCTCGATGTTAACCTAACAAATTCTTTAGACATACTAGAAAAACTGCAAGGATATCTCGACAGTATAAATCTTGGAGAATCGGGGCAAACTGACTCTTTAAGCGTTGAGTCTATTGCGATACAAGATGACCTCGAAAAACTTAAGGTTAAACTTGACAGGATAATTTCAGAAGACAATTCAAATCAGATAACTTGGATGAACCGAGATCAATACAACTCTCAGATAGGCATGCACGGGGCACCGCTGGACGTTGGGAAAACACTAGAATCAGAACTATTCGATAAAAAGGACTGCACTGTGCTAACTAGTGCAACATTGAGCACTCAAGGTACATTTAATTACATTAAAACACGCCTAGGATTACCAGAAGATACAGATGAATTATTAGTGGGCTCACCATTTGACTACACAAAAGCCGCATGTTTAATGATACCTGATGATATGCCACAGCCTAATTCGGAAGGGTATTTATCCGCTCTTTCAAAAGTATTTACAGAACTAGGAATATCCCTTGAAGGGCATACTATGGGATTGTTTACATCTTATTCTTCTCTACGAGGTGTAGCGCAGAGAATACGTTCAACCTTATCAGCCTCAGGCATACAACTACTAGCACAAGGAGTAGACGGACCTCCACAACAATTAACTCGACGATTCATTGAAAACCCTAAAGCCGTACTGCTCGGTACAAATAGTTTTTGGGAAGGTGTTGATTTTCCAGACGGAGTGTTAAAATCTCTGGTCCTTACAAGACTCCCATTCCAAGTTCCGAGTGACCCCATTGTCAAAGCTAGGTCCGACCAATATACAGATCCATTTAATCAGTATTCTGTCCCTCAAGCCGTTCTAAAATTCCGACAAGGTATCGGCAGGCTAATAAGGCGCAAGGGAGACAAAGGATCAATAATATTGCTTGATCGCAGGGTAACCAGTAGAAATTATGGCAAAGCTTTTCTAGAGTCTATTCCCGCATGCACTTTGACTCCTTGCCACCTAAACAATGTCGGCCAGATATCTGCTGAATGGATAAAGGGCTAATATGCAATTAACTATCGACCAACCGTTTGACTTAGCATCAACACTCGAAAGCGGTCAATCTCATCGATGGGTAAAGGAAGATAATTGGTATATTGGAGTCTTGTATAGCAATCTAGTAAAAATACGCCAGATCGAAGATAAAATTGAATGGTACTCCAGCCCATCTTCTGAACAAGACATGATTGTATTACTGAAAGATTATTTCAGGCTCGATGATGATTTAAATAACATTTACAAGCAAATCACTCAAGACCAGAGGGTTTCAGAGATGGTTGCAAAATATCCGGGCTTACGACTTTTACGACAAGACCCGTGGGAATGTACTATCGCATTCATATGCTCAGCAAATTCCAATATCCCTAGAATCCACAAAGTAATAGAAAACCTGTCGAATACCTTTGGTTCCTCACTTCAACTAGACGGACACACTAGGTATTCCTTCCCATCGCCGCAACAACTGGACGTGGCAGGAGAGCAAAGACTTAGAGAATTGGGGCTTGGCTTCAGGGCCCCCTATGTGGACAAAGCAACCAGATTGGTTAGTGAAGATCGTCTCAATTTGAAGTCTCTCATACACATGCCGTACGAAATAGCCAAAGAAACTCTCATGGAGTGCCCTGGAATTGGTCCTAAAATTGCCGATTGCATATTAGTTTTTTCACTGGAGAAAATGGAAGCCTTCCCAATTGATGTCTGGGTCAGACGTGCTCTGGGTGATTGGTATTTTCCTAACCAGAAAACCCCAAGTAACCAAGTGTTACAGTCTTGGGCACAAAGCTATTTCGGTACTTATGGTGGATACGCTCAACAGTACCTGTTTCACGGCAGGCGACTGCAAAAATAGAGTTCACCACATACCCTATTTAGCGGAATTCAAAATCAGAACATGACATCAGAAATCATTTATGGTTTCAATAGCAATTTTCCAAAAAAGTTCGTGCTCTCCATCTCTTCGTGAGCTAATCTAGCTTCTTCAAGTGGAAACACCTTATGAATTACCGGATTGATAACACCTTTATTTAGCATAGATACGATCTCTTTCATGTCCTGGTTAGTCCCCATAAAGCCACCGTATATTTCAATTTGCTTACTAAATAAGAGCCCTAGATGAAGTTCAGTTCTAAGGCCAGTAGTAGCGCCACAAATAGTGTACCTACCGCCTTGCTTTAGAGAACCGAACGCCGCCTTGAAAAAATCTGCACCAACATGATCTACCAATAGATCAACACCCTGACCGTTAGTTAGAGATTTCACGGATTCAGTAATGTCCGTCTCATTATAATTAATTACTTCATCCGCTCCTAATAAAAGGGCTTGTTTAACTTTTTCCGGCGTACTAGTCGTGGCTATGACTCGGGCTCCTACTACTTGTTTGGCCACTTGGACCGCAGCTGACCCAACACCGGCTGAAGCTGAAAGCACTAACACAGTTTCCCAAGGTTTAAGTTGAGCACGCCGAACCATCATGTTCCATACAGGTAAGTAAGTTGTTGGAACTGCTGCTGCTTGTTCGTAAGTGACATTATCGGTCAACACATGAACATTGACAGCAGGTACGGACACATATTCAGCATAACTACCATCTATAGCTGTGCCCATGAATTGTGGTGCAGATGGAGCACTTGGAGATGTTCCACCTAATAAATTCCCGTCTATTAGAGGATTTACTACTACCCGATCACCTACCCTAACTCCAGTAACATTTTGCCCCAATTCAACGACATCACCAGCACAATCACCTCCTAGTATCAAAGGTGGGGGAAATTCTCTGCTAAGACCTCTACCACCTTCTCGAGTGTACAGATCTAATCTATTTAAAGCTGCCGCTCGCACCTTGATTTTGACTTCTGTTGGAAGAACGTCAGGTTCAGGTCTATCGCCGTAAATCAATACATCTCGATCACCGTGGGCCTCTATATATACAGCTTTCATATTATTTCTCCAAATTGATTATTGTATTTACTCACTAAGTTACGCATTGGTTACAATCGGTTTTCAATACAGTCATTGCACAAAAACACTATCGCTAATGCATCGTTATGGCTTGCAAATTGACCGCAAGTCGATGCGTTACTATCTGAACTCCATGGGTAGTGAAATTTGCCTCCACACATCTGACATGAAGTCTCATTAATACCATCCAATCTAGCTACACATATAACACAAATCTCAAAGCCCGACTCACTAGCTTCATTCTTCACAAGATCTCCCTTGATTCATCCATAACTCAACCAAGGCGCGCTCATCATGAACGGATACAATTTCTTGATCCAGTCTCTGTAACAACAATCTCCTCAGCAGATACCCAATGTCTGGGCCATTCTCTACTCCCATTTCTAGCAAATCTGTCCCTTTTAATATAGTATGTGTGTCCTTAATCTGAGATATATAACGTATTAGTGTCGATCTCAGGGTATCTGATCCAGTGATCTCCAAATAACCTAAGATTGCGTCATCTCCAATATTCTCTAGCATGATATATATTTCTGAATTAGATATGTCCGGTCTAGTCAAATCACCACTACACGACTCAAGCAACCCAATATCATTTACCACACTAGCCCAATCTCGTGGCATATTGAGCCTCTTTATAAATGATGCCCGCTCATTCTCCGAGAGGCCACAAGAAACAGAGACTAAAGGACCAAAAGTAGTTCCCTGATTCAAGATACTAGTGAGGCGAGTTCTCTGTTCCTCGTCAAACCGATTACTGAACTTGAGACATTCCAGAACTGATTCAAGCAGACCTATCTCAGATAATCTCTGTATTATCAGGTATTTATTGCTTTCAGAGAATATTCTCTCAAATTCATGGCGCACTCGATCACTACTTAGCAAATCAATACAATTAGACTGTATTGCAGAGCTAAACAGTTCCGCCGTCCATGGGTTCATAGTGAATCCAAATCTCCGTTCGTAGCGGACAGCCCTAAACAATCTAGTCGGATCATCAATGAAACTATCTTTATGAAGAATATTGATTGTGCCGTTGTATAAATCCTCTAAGCCATTGCAAATGTCCAAGATAGGCGGATTATCCTGCCACAGGGGAAGTGCCAAAGCGTTGATAGTAAAATCACGCCGCTGCAGGTCTTCCAACATCGGGCTCAATCCCACAACCGGTAATTCTCCTGGATTCGGATACTTCTCGGTTCTTGATGATGCTATGTCAACCTTCACATCACCAACGACCAATGTAGCTGTACGAAAACGGTTATGAGTAACAACTTCGACTCCCATCTCATTAGCGAGATGTTTAGCCAACTCAATCGCATCACCTTCTACTGAAAAATCTAGATCAATAACAGGATACCCAAGCAACGAGTCTCGAATAGCCCCTCCGACCAAATACAATGGGAGTTTTTGATCCCTGGACCGGCGACGCAATTCTTGAAACAACCATAAGTATGGGCCTGTAAGACTTCTCTCTACAGCGTTGGTTGGCTCTAAGATGTTATGAGGTTCTCGCGTGATGGCCTCCTGAAGACCAATATTATAGCATGCAGGCTCAGTATCATTACCAAATATAAGGACTGTCAAAACAATCTTGGACATGCTTACTTTGTTGATGCTAAAATTCGAATGACTGGAAGCCATAATTGATACAGGAGGCTACATATGTCAGATTTCGAATTTACCACATTTTTTGACTTTCGTTGACCATTTGTATACAACGCAGCCGTGTGGCTGTCTAAAGTGGAAGCATCAACAGGCAAAAAGGTATCTATAGATTGGCAACCTTTCTCACTAGTTCAAGCCAACAGTGATAAGGGAGACGACTTTAAGTACTGGGAGCAACCAGAGGCTCTCGATGGTTCTGATACAACATTATTAGCCCATCGAGCCGGACTAGCTGCGAAACGGCAAGGAGAAGAATCCTTTGACGCTTTCTTCATGGCATTGCTTAAACTCAGACACGAAGAGAAACAAGACTTGATGGATCCGGAAGTCATAAACAGAGCAGCCGAAATAGCAGGGATAGACGAGGGCCAATTTAAGGAGGACTTGCTAGACCCCACCCTGCTTCAACAGATAGGAGCTAGCCACACCCGGGCAGTAGAAGAGTACGGGGTATTTGGGGTCCCGACTTATGTGTCACCATCGGGCAATGCGGCCTTTGTAAAAATGTTCATACCACCAGAAGAAGAATCAGCGGGAATATACGAAACCATCAAAACTATGGTATCGGAACATAAGCACGTAGGAGAAATTAAAAGACCTCAGCCGCCATGGCCACATGGAGTTATTTAGGATGACCTGTTGGACGCTAATAAATTAGAAGAAATACTTCTGGTTAAGTTCAAGAACAAGAAGCTGTTATCGCAGGCATTAATACACAGATCGGCTCTTAATGAAACTGACGATTTAACCTTGGCATCATACGAACGGTTAGAGTTCTTGGGGGACGCGGTGTTGGACTTAGTCATTTCTGAGGAATTATATGCCAGATGCCAACATCTAGATGAAGGAGGCTTGTCTAAAGGCAGGTCTAACTTGGTTAGAGGATCAACCCTCGCCATAATTGCCCAAGAATTAAACTTGGGAGATTTCCTGTTACTAGGAAAAGGTTACCGTGAAAGCGGAGGTAGCACCACTGAATCCAACTTAGCAGCCGCTTATGAAGCTGTAGTAGCAGCAATCTATCTAGACCAAGGATTAGATTGCGCTAGAGATTTCATAATACGCACTTACGGTATTCGACTAGCTGATCTAACATCAATAGACACAGAGACAAATAACTATAAATCGCTGCTCCAAGAACACTATCAAGGAATTGGGAAAGCATCTCCAACGTACCGGGTTGTATCCATGGAAGGCCCAGATCATGAACCCGTATTCACTATCCAGGTCTCGGTAGAAGAAAACACTATTGGCACAGGATCTGGCACTAGGAAGTCCGAAGCAGAACAAAATGCCGCGGCTGACGCACTTAATAAACTAATAATCGAGTCAAGGATCTAGTTTTATGCTAGGAATATTCAAGCGTGACCCAAATAAAAACCGAAAACAAACTGTAAACGGAGTAAAAAGAACCAAAGATAGTTGGTTCGGACAAATATTTGGCATGTTACGTAACAGTAACCTTGACGATAGCACCTGGGATGATCTTGAAGAAATATTGATATCTGCTGACGTTGGAGTCTCTACCTCGGCGGATATACTAGCATCTCTCAAATCAGGAATCAGAAATACTCGTTCTGATGATCCAGACTCAACAATCAATCTGCTAAAGAATATTCTCAATGACATGCTTCAATCATCATCAGCTCCAGAATTTTGGGCAAATGAACAAACAACTAAACCTTATGTAATCCTAATGGTAGGCGTTAATGGCGTTGGGAAAACCACAAGCATCGCAAAATTAGCACACTTCTTTGCAATTAATAATAAGAAGGTGGTCTTAGGAGCTGGCGATACATTTCGTGCGGCAGCAGCAGAGCAACTCACCGTGTTGGGAGAAAGACTTAAGTTAGACGTAATAAGCCAGAATCAAGGATCCGATCCGGGAGCCGTCGCGTACGATGCATACCAAGCCGCAAAAGCAAGATCAGCTGACATTCTCATAATAGATACAGCAGGAAGATTACACAATAAATCTAACCTCATGGAAGAACTAAAAAAGATTAGTAGGGTTATATCTCGACTAGACGAAACCGCCCCTCATCAGACAATCCTAACTATAGACGCAACCACGGGACACAATGGGTTAGAACAAGCTCGGGCGTTCAATGAAGCAGTAGGCTGTACTGGCATATTTCTATCTAAACTCGACGGAACCGCAAGAGGTGGAATTGTCCTAGCAATCCACGATGAACTTAAAATACCAATATTATTTATTGGAACAGGTGAATCCGTAGAGGATTTAGCTCCCTTTGAACCAACAGAGTTCGTAGAAGAGTTGCTTTCGGCACCTGCTTAAATCTGACCGGCCCTAGAAATACCAATTAGAAGTTACAGGACCACGTCTAGTCATTAGACGATAAATCAAAATATCCGATAGTATCACCGCACTATAATATGCTCGAACCGATAATATGGATCATTGCAATTGAACTTACTGGACTAGCAGGAATACCCATTTCATTCAAGCTATTTTCTAATCTGCCGGACAAAGGCTATACACTAAACAAAGCCCTTACACTTGTTCTGATTGGATACCTGTTCTGGATCGTAAGCATAACTGGTTTCACGCCTTCTTCTTATATCGCTATATTGTGTGTGTGCGTAATCAGCATTATCTCAGCTATTCTATTAGCAAACAATTTTCAAGCAGTAAAGAATTACCTTAGATCAGAATTCAGAATAATCGTAATAACCGAGATAATATTCTTAATTCTAATATGCGCATGGCTAGCAATCATATCAGGTAGCCCTAGCATAAATCACACCGAAAAACCCATGGATTTCGCAATCCTAAACGCGCTTGTATCAGCCACTCAGTTCCCTCCAGAAGACCCTTGGTTTTCAGGACATTCCCTTAGCTATTATTATTTTGGTTACCTGTTAATGGCCATATTGACCAAACTTACCGCAATTCCTAGTGAAATATCCTATAATCTCGCAGTTGCAACCATACCAGCTTTAGCAGGAATATCTATTTTTGGTTTATCCACCAATCTATTAAGACTATCCGGAGCACGGCTAAGCATTGCAATAGTCATCGGGATCTTATCCATATTAGTACTGACAATGATCAGCAATCTAGTAGGAGCGATCGAGTTTCTTCACCAGCGAGGATGGCTAAATCAAGCAATAATTCAGTGGCTTAATATAAAAGGTATAGACTGGAGCGTCTCAACAAGCAGCGGATACTTCCCGAACTCTCAATGGTGGTGGTGGCGGTCCACAAGGATTATAGACACCTTAATACACGGGATAAGTATGGACTACACCATTACAGAGTTCCCTTTCTTTTCTTTTATATTAGGTGATCTCCACCCTCACATGATGGCTATACCATTTTTTATCCTATCCATAAGTATTGGGCTGAATCTGTATTTTCATAAAAAGCCTCTTAATATGTCATGGCTTAAAACTTATCCTATTCACATAGTCCTCATATCTGTGATTATCGGATCTCAAGGCTTCTTAAATTCATGGGATCTTCCCGTAATATTGTTCATATTTTCCCTAATCATATTACTCCACAACCGGCACATGTCCTTGGCAACTCGACCTTCAAAACTCATAATCATAGACTCTCTAGTGTTCTTTTCCCCAATCATTCTTGGATCAGTATTTTTTTATATGCCATTTTATTTGGACTTGAACACTCAAATCATGGGAATTCAACCAGTTATTGAGTACAGGTCCCGTCCTGTGCTATTCCTATTGGCCACCGGTGTTCCATTGTTACTCGTTCTATCCTTCGTGACTATGTATATCTATAAACACCTAAGACATATCGGCAAAACCTGGAAATTACACGCAATGATATGCAGTTCATTTTCTGCTCTACCATTAATAGTGCATTACGTCATGACAGTGTTTTTATACGACAACTCGACGGCTCTTAAGTTAATATCTAGTTCTTCAATACTATGTCTTTTTCTCTTAACCTTATCCGGAACCGCATTATTTATATGCTTTAGGTCTCAGCGAGGAACCGCTACAATATTCAATTTGCTGATCGTTACAACAGCACTATATTTATTGGCTGGTGCTGAGTTGTTCTATGTTTCTGATTTGTTCGGGAATCGCATGAATACAGTTTTTAAATTACATTACCAATCATGGATACTCCTATCAATATCCGGTAGTTATGGCATCTTCTATGTTTCTAAAACACTCATTGGCAGATATAAGCGTAAAAATATAATTTTATATTCTTGGTTAACCTCAATTGGTTTGCTAATAATATTTAGTTGTTACATTCCTATGGGAACAATACTAGAACGCTCTGTAACAAACGATATAAAAGCATCCCGTACTATAGATGGCACTATATTTCTACAAAAAGAGCATTTACCTGAATACAATGCTATAAAGTGGTTGAAGCTTCATGGTACCGACGCAAGAATAGTTGAAGCAGCGGGCAGTGATTACTCTGATAGCAATAGAGTTTCCTCATTCACTGGAATGCCGACTATACTTGGATGGGTGGGCCATGAACAACAGTGGGGTAGGAATGAATCAGAGATTACGAAGCGTTCAGAAGACATCAGTAAGATCTACAACAGCAGTGACCCCAATAGTATCAAGGCCATTCTTAGATCCTATGGTATTAAATATATTATCAGTGGACCAAGGGAACGAAACCTGTACGGAAGCAATAACTTATCATCTTTTCCAAATTTCCTTAATGAAGCATTTTCAGATAATGGATTTATTATTTACGAATTTGATCCACCGTTTCCCAACGGCACTGATTAATTATCAACAAAAATGTAAACGCAACTCAGTATTATGAATAAAACTAAAATCCTATCCAGTCACCTAAGCAAGCTATTGTTCAACATTTGCTTTGTATCGTTATTGTGCCTTGCACTGGCAT
>Ga0114933_10002189_pt1 | contig 20611 bp, 10 predicted proteins | sample 4SBtaG_FD_89691 | JGI IMG/M metagenome (GOLD analysis project Ga0114933, IMG submission 89691) | Deep subsurface microbial communities from Kolumbo volcano to uncover new lineages of life (NeLLi) - 4SBTROV12_W25 metaG | ecosystem: Environmental > Aquatic > Marine > Volcanic | place: Kolumbo... | reverse complement strand
TCCACCACCAAAGTAACCATAATTTAGATTTGAGAGTCCTGCATGAGCATTTCTTGCTTGAGTTAATTGATCTCCTACTGGTGGTACTGCTACTGTTTCACTAGAAAAATCAATGCGGTCAATGGTGCAAACATTTGGTGGAGCAAACCCACCAACAAAATATCCATAAGTGCTTGATATTCCTTTACCGTCTTTATCAGATCCTTTTCTGACTCCTTTTGAGTTTACTGATTTTCCGTCAGAGACTCCTGCTAAACCACTTCTTGATTTAGTTACTTGAGTTCCTACCGGTGGTACTGCTACAGTTTCATTAGAAAAATCAATGCGGTCAATGGTAGAGACAAAATCATTTCCTACCGCGTATTCATAACCAGCAACAAAATAACCATAATTGAAATTAGAGACTCCTGCATAAGAATATCTTGCTTGAGTTAATTGATATGTACCTGGCGCTGATACAGTTTCACTAGAAAAATCAATGCGGTCAATGGTACACACATGATCGGGACTACGACCACCACCAAAGTAACCATAGTTAGAATTAGAGACTGCTGCTAAAGCTTTTCTTGAATCGCTTAATTGATTTCCTACTGGTGGTACTGCTACAACTTCACTAGAAAAATCAATGCGATCAATGGTACAGTGATAAGTCGAATAAGTCTCTCCTCCAGCAAAGTATCCATAATTAGAATTGGGGACTCCTGCAAGCTGGTATCTGTTGTAAGTTAATGATGATCCGAATAGTGATACAGTTTCACTAGAAAAATCAATGCGTTCAATGGTACATATATCATTTGTACTCTCTCCTCCAGCAAAATAACCATTATTTGAACTAAAGACTGCCGAAACACCTTGTCTTGCATGAGTTAGTTGTTTTCCTGCTGGTGGTACTGCTACTGCTTCATTAGAAAAATCAATACGGTCAATGGTACATTTATATGGAGAATAACCACCACCACCAAAGTAACCATAATCTGGACCAGAAAGTCCTGCTAACAAGGCTCTGTTTTGAGTTAATGATGATCCGGGTAGTGATATTGTTTCATTAGAAAAATCAAGGCGGTCAATGACACAAGTAAGAGGATTATCATCACCACCACAAAAGTAACCATAATTATTGGACTCTAACCAAGTATTATTTAATTGTTCTGTCCTTACTTCTCCTAAACCGAATATTCCGGACATTTATCTATCTACAGTCTTTTTATTATTTATCTTCACAAAATACATGAGAACCAACATGGCACAAACGAATTGTTGTATCTAACCATACGGTAAAACCAACACTATTTGCTCTCTCAAAAAATGAAAAATCTTCTGGAAGATAACTCATATCTTTTTTCAATTCATTAAAGTAATGATATGAATTATAATATTCTACTTCAGTAATTGGATAATTAGAATATCCTTGTGACGGAATATATTTTAAATCTTCATAATTATCCTTTATTTTCTCAAATACTCTACGGTGAATAAGAGCAAAACCAAATCCAATATTCTCAATTTTTACCAAACTATCTTCGGCAACTGGTGGTTGAGAGATACTATAATTGTATTGTAATGGAATACCTTTCATAGGATATGCACCACACACAATATCCTTTTGATGCGATAAAAGTTTTAATACATCTTCAGAAGTGAATCCAACATCGGCATCAATAAACATCACATACTCATATTGAGTATTATTCATAAAGAAATTTGCAATTCTTGATCTACCTTTAGTAATCAAACTCTCATTAGCAAGAGTAATCAAACCATGATCAATATTATTTGATCTTAAATCTTTGCCAAGATTAAACAAACCTTTGGCAGTTTTATCACTAACAAGTCCGCCATAACAAGGCAGTGCAATTAAAACGCTCATACTAATAACTCAATATTGAATGAAATAGAAATCCGATTCTCATCGGATGTATTGGGAAGGACAAAATGCGGAAGCCATGATGGAAATAAAATCAAATCCCCAATCTCTGCTTGATAGTCAAAATATTCATCCTTAACTAAACAACTTCTTTGAAAATCCATCATTCTTGCTGGTCGCGGATCTTCAAATGTTATTACATTATTATCTTTCGGTAATTGTATATAGTAGACTCCACTCATCCATCCTGATGGATGTACATGCGTAAAATTTCCACCACCTTTTGGATTAATATTTCCCCACATTGACCTAATAACTTGTTTAGGTTTATTAGTAGAAATATTCTCTATAATACTTTGAGTTATACTTGTCGTTTTTTCCAAGAGTGATTTAAAAACTTCTTGGTTCCAAAGATCAGTATCACTCTGCCATCCACCTCTATTACTTCTTACATTTCCCGAAGTTTTTTTAGATAGATCAATCAAAAAGTTTTTATACTTCTCATTCTCATCATACTCAAAAATATTTGCAGTATAAAAAGATGTGGGGAATATATCCCCCCGTTTTATTTTAAACATAATAAATTTCAAATAATATTATTATATATTCTTGCCAGCAATGTTAGCAGATATTGCATTTGCAATTCCAGCTTGAACTTTAATACTATCACCATTTGCAACTTTCTTCACTTTAGGTAAAATTTGTATTGAACTATTTTGTGGAACTGTTAGGTTCTTAACGAAATATCCCTGTCGAATTGAACCATCATGTAAGGACACTGATACATCAACATCAACATTAAAAGCATAATTTGTAAGTAGAATAGTATTAATTATTGTACCATTTGCATTTGATGATGTAAATAATGTCTCTTCGTTAGCAGATGTTAATGTCATTCCACCACCAACATAATCAGTACCATCTTTGGTCTCATAACTAACCCAACAGTCTAATCCATTAGATACTCCACCAGCATTTGTTCCTATTCCGGTGTATGCCGCAAACCTTAAATTATCCGATGGATTTGCAATTAAAGCTTCATCAAGTATTTCTAATGCTCCTTGATAAGGAATGAGAACTCTATGGGTTAGTGGTACATCTTGACCACCATTATAGTCAATTCTAGAAGTTAAATATAAATCTGAATTAGAAATATTTGTAACATGAATACTTTCAATATAATGTCTTTTACTTGCAGTCGTTGGGAAAGTAACTCCTATTGCAGTATATCCATCAATATTATTTGATGCTACTGAATGTTCCGTTGATGTAATACTAGTATTAAAATCTCCACCATCACCACCACCAGCAGAAATACCGGTTAAGTTAGAACCATCACCATAGTAAGTTACAATTCCACTTAAAGCGGTAACAACACCTACAAGACTTATTCCAGTTGATATAATCTTAGCCTTAGGATTTACATCACCACTTATATAAAACTCATGAAAAGTGTCTTCAAGTTTAGCAATATTTGCATTACCAGCACCATTAGTAAACGTATATCCATTACCTCTAAAAGCAAGAAGATCTGAAGATCCTTCTACCCTAATTTGAGGAGCCGTAGCACCATCAAAATTAAGATAATGAGTTCCTCCTCTAATTGTTGCAATACCATTGACATCAATACCATCAGAATTTATTGTTACTGCAGTACCTACAGTAATCGATTCTCCACTATTACCAATATAAATCTTACCACCCATGTTGTTATGGGATGTGCATTGATAATAAAGAATATCTGGAGCATCAAACTGAACGTCAATCTCTAATGTTACTCCATCGCCAGCATTATTATTAGTTACACCATCACTATATGCAGTTCCTGCAGATCCATTTGGATCGCTTTGAATTCTGAATGGATGACCACCGCTAGAATTCTTGAACCTATATTTCTGTCCTCTTGTAAGATAAATTGAAGGATCATTTTCGGCACCAGTAAGTCCTGGTCCAGTAAATGTATAATGATCAGTACTACTAGCACCAAGAGTCCATTCAGAAATCGCAGCATCTAAAGAATTTGCGGTAACAATTCCAGAAACATTCAGATTGGTAAGTGTTCCAAGATTTGTTAAAGAAGAATTTACAACGTTACTTCCAAGTGTTGTAGCGTTCAGAACCTCAGTCTGATTAACTTGATATCCTTTTCCTGTAGAAACATTCAAGTTCTCACTAGACTTCAGTGAGGGATTGGTTCCAGAATTATGTTCATAGAGGAATGTTTTATCACTACCGATTCCAATACCTGCCCCATCAGTTAGTAAATCTGTTGTTGCTGTACTGGCAACACCTACCACAAGATCAGAAATTTCAAGTGTTGTGGAATTTATTTGTGTTTGTGTTCCATCTACAAATAAATCACCCTTAATTCTCACAATTCCAGTATTATCGCCAACTGTTCCTGGATCAATAATAAGATTAGAAGGACCGGCAATTGTGGCAGTATCTCCTGTACCGTTAGCAACTGATATACCAATACCTGTAGATGTTAATTTATTAGTAATATTTAATGTCGTTGCAGTAATTACACCAGATACATTTACATCATCTAATTCAGTATGTCCATCTACATTAAGTTTTGAAGTTAGATTAGTAGTTCCGATACCAACATTTTTAGTTGTATGAATACCAGCAGAAATAGTTGTCCATACTCCAGCAGCTCCAGATACAGTTGGAGCAACTTCTACACCATCCTTATAAAATCCCTTTGCATTTATATATCCTGTAGTTCCTTCAAAAGTAATTGATGTAGTGGCAATTCCAACACTTTGAGTTCCCCCGGTAGCAATACCAATACTATTATTACCTTCCCTTACTTCTACATGCGATGCTAGTTGAGAAAACTCTCTGTTGTTAGACATTTGATAAAATATCCTTATTTAGGTTGCTCTTGTTAAAAGTATTTATTCTTTATCAGACCACATTTTCTGGCCAATCCATTCCACTAAAAGTAGTGACTCCAATAAACTCAGTCATATTAGTTGCAATACCCAAAGCATTCTTTCTCTGTTCACAAACATTCCTTACAGAGGTCCTATAAGAAGTAATACCAACAGGAATATCTGTATCAATTTCACTTTTTCTAGTCACATACCAATCAGTTGGAGAAAGTAATTTATATGCTTCTTCATTTTGATCATTCTTCCAGATTGTTTTTAGTCCCAGAACATTAGTTTTTACAGAATCTATCATAACAATAGAATCTTCCAATGATTTTCCAATTACTTGATTAGTTGGACTCAAAACATAAAATCTACCATCATAAGATGGTGGTGAATTGGGAGTAATAAAACTAATTCCTATTCCAATCCTCTCACTTTCAGTCGATAATTCAATCCAATTCGCAGGATACTGAACTCCATTATGAGTAAATGCTTTATTTGGTGATAATCTAATACCGTTGAGAACGTACATTTATCTAGTTTTTTATGTATTTATCTTGCATTTACACTTGAGAAATTCTTTGCAAATACTGGTTTTTCAGCGAAGGCTGCGTAGATGTACTCGTTAGTGCTGCTATTAAATGGGCCGCCAGTATTTCTTATCTTAAATCCATTAGATAAGAAATCTACATTATTAACTGAGTTTGTATAATCTATGGAAGTGGCACTAGGTTGTAATACAGAATTGGTTGGATTGGAAATGTTTCTTGTTGAATCGATAATTTGCCAGTGCTCTGTAGTAGTTCTCTTCACAAGCAAAAATGACGGATTAAATCCTGTTATTATAACAGGTCCATCAGAGTTGTTATTAGAATTATATTTTCCGAATGCTGAGTATCCGGGTACTGATGTCCAGAGGTAAGAAACGTAATCTTTAGTATCATCATTTACCTGAGTCCCATTTCCACCGATTGTATAGTTTGTAGAACTCACACCTTTATATGCGGACCAGGAATAAGATCCTGAAGTGAGGTTTAAATCAATAGCATAATTGACACCTAGGTTTTTATGATAGCACATGAATTGTTGACTACCATCAATCTGCTTAGTAATAATAAACTCAGGTTCACTACCCAAATTATGAGAAATCTGCCTATCAGCAGTGTCATTTCCGGTGTAAGTAATAATCTCAAATCCATTAATAGAAGGATTAGACGAATTATAATTCCAGCACCAGGCAACGGAATTACCAGACGGTGATGCATATGTAATCTCACCATTTACATCAAGTGTGGGAGAAGTTAGTGCTTTGTCATTTGCTCTAACACTATCTATCAACTGATGTTGATTTAAATTTTGACGATCTTTAATCCACCATAATCCACTGGGAAATATCGTTTTTGCTTCATTCAAAATATTAGTATTCTGTAACACATCACCATTACCCCAAGTACCGTTACTTCTTATTGTTATTGTATAGGGAGAAGATGCCGAATTTACAGATTCGACTTTACCCCTTACTGCCGTATTACCTTGTTTATAAACTAATTGTCCGGCAGCAAATCCAGTAACATCTGATGAATTTGCAAAGGTTAATACTATTTGATTATCTACAAATACATCATAACTACCATTACTTTGAATATTACCAACTTGTGATATGGAAGCAGAATATGGTGCAGTCCATGGCTTAGTGTAAAAACTTACAGAAGATGTAGTACCACTTTTAGTAACTATAGAATTATGAGACATATCAAAAGATGTACCATTATATTGTGGTCTGGCAACCGTGTGTAAAGAAGTACATGCCCAATCACAATAGGCATAAAATCTTGCAGAAGAATTTTCTAATGCCGGACTAAATGTAAATGTTACTCTTACGTTTGGATAAGTGTAAAAATTGGATGGGTAAGTTGACTGAAATTCAGAATTTCTTTCATTTAATAAAATTGCATCAAGTTCATTATCTGGATCCATATAATATGAAACAGAATTATCAAGACTTACATATCCAGATATAGACCAATTCTTTCCGCCATTATCTGTTACATTAGTTACTGCACCACTAGTAGTAGTTCCGGTAGTAGCATCAACTAATATAGTTCTAAAATGATCTGTTCCGTCAATAAATTTTTGTGCTGATAAAGTTTTCCTATTTAATCCTACAAATCCTGCTGGTGGAGTATGTCTAAATGGTTGTTGTCCAAAGTTTGTTTTAATATCATTAGTTGTATCCAATCCCTGTCCGGCAATATAATATTCTTTTCCTGAAGTAAGTGCGCTGGTTACTGTAGTTGCATATCCAAGACTTCCTCCATTGTGAAAATATTCAATTGACCCATTATCAAAATCAACAGCCATTGCAAGAACACCAGATTGAATTGGCGATGATCCATAAGTTACACCAGTAGAAGAATTTCTATACACCTTTTGGTTTGCCGCATAATATCCAAGACTATCATCAGAATGTGCAAAAGGTGTGGTATTATTTCCCCACGAATCAATATTATCAGTAACTCCTATATATCCACCTTGGGTAGCATTCCATTCAAAATAATATTTTCCCGTCTTAAATTTTCCGAATGTTGTAGTACAATTCCTTTGATTGGTTATATTTAAACCACCATGTGATGTTGTAGAATGTGGTGTTAAAGTATCCCAAGTTGCATATTCATTTGTTGGACTATCATTCATATAATCATAATTAAAATAATTATCTTGCTCAGCAATTGACTTATAAACTGTTTGGTCAGTAGCAAATGTTCCAGTAACAAGACCTAAAGTAATCTTTTTATTTCCACTATCGACCGAAAGAACTGTTCCATAAACACTTGAAGATTGATAAACTATATCTCCCCTACTGAAAGAAGATATACTTGTTCCAGTATTAAATGTAAGTGTATATTCAGTATCATTACTTTTTAATATAACACCATCAACTTCTATTGCATACATCCCTGAGGCACTACAACAATTATCACTCTGTCCCGATCCGTGAATGCCTATAGAAGTTATACTTGTTATACTTGGAACTGTTATCCAAGTAGCACCTCCAGAACCAGTTCCATATAATGTTCCATTTATGGCAAAATAATAACCAGAATTATTAAATGGACTATAATAAACACGTAAAGATGAACTCACAGAAATTGCCGATCCTAATGTGACCGTAGATAATACTTTATTAGAAGTACAACTTTGAGTTACTCCTGTAGTTGCCGCACAGGCTCCAACAAAATAACTACCAAGACTTGAATCAAAAGCGTCTTCTGCGTTTGATTTTCTTTGAGCATCAGTTGTTTCAATAGGACTCCAAGTTCCACTATAACTAGCACCACTCAAATAATCTGTGCCAGTACTTGTTGCTATGTTAGTAACAGTATCTGTAGTTATAGTTGTATCAAATCCAGAGGGAGTGAAATGATTATTATTTCCACTACGATCTGCACCAATATCAGTAACATCTGAAAAATCTAAATAAAATCCATTGTTTCCATAATTTGTATTGGTTACTTTCTTAGGAACCCAATTTCCATACTTATCAGTTCTTCCAAAGTTGTTTGGTTCCAGTACATCTCCATCAAAACTATGAAGTTCGGACATATATCCATCAAGCCTATAAGGATAAGCATTCGAACCCCAATTGCCATGCAAATATGTAGCTTCTAATCCTATTGAAGTTCTCCACCCAGATTTTGCCCAGTGAGCTTCATAAGTTGCTCCACTATTAGAAACTACAGAATTTGAAAAATTTCCTTGATACTGAGTTGATCCAGTAAGTATTCCATTACAATATACTCTTACTTGATCTCCGGCAGTTCTATTTAAATCATAATTGATCACAAAATGATACCACTTATTATCTCTAAAATCTTGATTAACTATTGTCGTTGGACCCGCAACATATCCATACCAACCCCACGACGCCCCTTTTGCTCCTAATCGTACTCCAATCTCTGCAGTACAATCAGATCCACTACAACCCGAATATCCATACCATGATGTATCTGCTATAGTAGTAGTTCCACCATTCGTTCCACTCAAACATAAAAATCCATAATAATTGGTATTGTAAGTTGGTAGTGATCCGGGAATTATACCGGAATTATATACTCCTTTCCACCAATAACTAATAGTCCATTTAGTTTTATCAGTTTGAGTAGTAGAAAAAACTTTGTGGAAATAGGAACTACTTGAATAACTATCCAAATTATTCCTAAATCTCAAACTGTTAGGAATATCAAATTTATACGGTTTTCTATTCGATTGAGCCGTAATAAGAGATAGTGCATTAATAGTCATATTTTTTTTATCCTATATCAGTAATAGTATCTGCAACAATAGAAGTATTACTTCTTACATAGTATCCAATAACATTAACATCATTAGCACCAGTACTAAGTGTTGGTGCAATTCCATCGGCAAAGTCCCAATAACTACCCCATGAAAGTACTTTTCCACCACCGGCAGTTTGTGCAACCGAAATAAGTCCAGATTGTCCTGGATTACAATATGAAGAATCTGGATTTGGAACAGTCGTAGAAATACCTAAGGATATGTCCCAATTATTACTTGTGCTTAATTTTGATAGTTGATTAATATTTGTAGAATCAATTGATATTATTTTTCCAAAAGAAGATCCATTTAAATATACACCTGAATTTAATTCTATTTTCTGTAAATTTGATGTTGAAGGTGTGCTTGTTCCAACACCAACTGCACTACCTACCGACCTGAATCGTGCTCCGCCACCATCATTGGGGTTTAAAAAAGAATCAGTATCAGGATCATGATTTACTAACTCTTCAACAGTAGCTGGATAAGGATTACCTAACCCGCCAAATATTCTCGGAAGTATTAAACCTTCAAGAAGCAGTTGAGTTGAACCATCACCATCAAAATCCAGAAAGTTATTACCAAAATAAACTGTCACACCTGTTTCAGTCTGTGTTGTTGCCTGACTTACAGTTATTGTTGTAGTGCCAATACCAGTAACCGTTGTTCCTGCCGGAATTCCTGTACCAGTGACGCCAGCACCTACACCCAATCTCCACGTACTACTAGTGGTGCTAATTCCACTAAGTGTTGTTGATCCAGAAGTATATGATGTACCACCATTCGATTTAAAATCAGATTTTGAAAGATGTTGTCTGATTGCCGTATGATCCGTTCTAGTCGCATTATATGGAAAAATAATATCATCTAATATTCCAGAACCAGAATCAGAAGTAAAATATTTTGAAATAATTATAGCGTCATTAGGACTTACTATTCCATCACCATCAACGTCCCATAATTCATAATTATCCCAACAATGATCATAAATTGCAGCATCTGTGCCTCTTGTGGCTCCTGCTCCAATAGCTCTAGAAGCGCCAGTGCCCGTAATTCCAGATCCAACCTGAGCAGTCATTGTTCTCGCATAACCCACAGGCATATACCACTCACCTTTTTCAATAACAGAAAAATAATTACCTACATTAATATCATTTGGCAATCTATCATTATTAATTGTTCCTGTTAGTTTTGATGCAGATACTTCATTTAACCTAGAATCAGAAACTGTTCCAGTCAAATTTCCAGCTGGAACATTTGTTAGTCCAGAAGCAGAACCAGAGAATGAGCTTGCAGTCACAACTCCAGTTATATTTGCTCCATCTGATATTTTTAAATTACTAACTCCAAAATCCTTATTTGCCATTGAATTCTCTTTTTAGTTATTTATTTAAATGAGTTCAATTGATTGAAATCTAAAAAACATACTTATCATACTAGACCTCCTCTTACAATCTTATAAGTGGTTATACCAGATATTCCAGTCTCAGGTGTTGCCTGTAATAATACATTACTTCCAGAAATCGTTGCACCAATTGAAACAATTTTACTTGGATCGGACATGATTGCATATTCTTGAGCATATGCAGTTGTTCCATCGTGCATGACAAGAACTTTCTGTGCCTGAATATAAGTTCCATATCCAACATGAATCGTGTATTCTGCAAGGTCATATGAAGAAATTGCAAAGGTATCAATTGTCGAAGATATTCCGGCAGTAGAAGTATGACTGGTTGTTATGGGTACTATTGAATGATCACCTTTAAGTGAAATCGATCCATCAACATGGAGTACATTCGTACCAGGATTGAATGATAATCCACCATTATCTACTTGAAGAGTGTGATATGTATTACCATCATCAGGATTTTCATCCGAAAATATTATATTATAATACTGATTATCATCCTCGGATTCATCAACATAAACTTTAGTTGCTGATTGAGCAACTCCAACAAATGAAGTCGCAGTTACACTACCAGAGACATTTACATTATCCCCAACAAATGAAGTCGCAGTTACACTACCAGAGACATTTACATCACCCTTAACATCAAGTTTGGCACTTATAGTATCACCATATGTGTGACCAATACCAATATTAAAGTTACTATCACCAGATATCCAACGATCAGTTTTACCTGCACCAATTACTAACTGTCTGTCTCCACTATTATCATTAACTTCTGGACCATCTCCAGTACCACCACTAGTAGTTTGAGGTGCAGATCCAATAACTATATTTTGAGATCCTTCCGTCAGTCCATATCCAGCTTTTGCACCAATAAGAATATTGCTGGCACCAGTAGTGACTGCATATCCAGCTAGTGAACCAATAATTATATTATCATTTGCGGCAACTTTAGTACCTGCTATGTTACCTATGACAACAGATCTTTTAGGGAAACTCATCTCACGACCGGCATCAAGTCCCAACATAATGTTTGAACCAGCAACACCACCATCATTATTTGGATTAGCAATAAGATATTGATTTTCTGTTCCTTGTCCGGCACCATATCCAACGTAAATATCATAGTTTCCACTAATCCTTCTCTTTGCGGCTTCGTATCCAATTACAATAGGAAGTACTGGTTGAGAATTGCCACTTGATTCTACGTTTAGAGAAAGTATATTTTCTCCTATTAGAATAGGATTTCTACTCCAATAATTTAACAGCTTGGTAGTATTATTGTATATATTTCTACCTATATAAATTCCACTATCAAATCCATAATAAGGAGACCCACCAGAGTGGTCAGTCGCAATTCCAATATTGTTTCCAACAATAATACTATCAGTTGATGTAACATTTGATAAATTATCTTTTCCTATTACAACAGAAGTTGAAATTCCTCTGTGTTGATTACCTACACTTTCACCTATAAGAACACTATTATTAATTTTATCATCGGCACCGACAAAAGTTGAAATACCCGCAAGATCACCAATAATTACGTTACTATTACCAACACCAATAGGAGAAGATTGCGCAATAAAGTTTTGACTTTCATCACCAAAATAATATGCTCCTGTTATAATACCTACTGAAGAACCATCATTAGAAAATGTTAGTGTATTAGTATCTGGACGATATTTAAATAGTGTATTATTTGAATTGGAATATAAGTTATCATGAGCGCCAGAAGCACCAAGATCAGTCATTACCAAATGATAGGATGCTGTGGTTCCAAGTCCAACACCAGAAACATCTAATCTTGTAACGGCAACATTATCCGCATTAGTAGCACTGTTTACAGTTAGACCACTAATATTAGTAAAAGATGGAGCACTACTACCACCTATAAGTACTTGACCACTGGTACCCAAACCAAGGAACGAAGTGGTATCTGCACCGCTTTGGTATGGTATCTTACCTGCTGAACCCCCTTTAAGATTGGTTGCAATACCTGCATTACCCGCATAAGTTGCAATACCTGCCGAATCTGCATAAGTTGCACTAACAAAATAACTTTTTAGAGTTGATGCCGTTACCTTTTTATTGGTTCCAGTTGCAACATCATCAATAATCATTAAATCACTATCGACAACAGTTGATTCTACCGCTGCACCATTAATATTCAGAGCACTTAATGAAACTTTATTGGCATTATTAATAGTTCCAATATAAGTATCATTTATGGTATTTCCTTGCCAAGTTCCTGTGGTAATAGTACCAAGAGAAGTTAAAGATGAATTAACAACATTAGTTCCTAATGTTGTTCCATTCAAAACACTAGTATTATCAATCTTATATGATTTACCACTTGCAAGATTCAAGTTTTCACTTGATTTTAAATTATCTCCAGTATCTTCAAATGTAAAAGTTTTTTGATTACCATCAGATCCAATACCAATACCTGCGCCATCTAATAGTGCATCACTAGTACATGTTGTACCAACACCTATTACTTTATCTGCAAGATTTATAGTTGTAGAATCAACCTGGAATTGAGTTCCCTGAACATATAAGTCACCTTTAATATAAACAGCACCATCACCATCAGTACTACCTATACCAACAGGTGCTGGATCAATTATAAAGGTTGATGGTCCACTAATAGTACCAGTAGAAGTTATTGCTATTTGATTATCACCAGATCCGACTGCAACACTATATGTTGCAGTTAAAGTACCTACACCAATCGTATTAGTTTGTACACTCTCGCCACTGCCAATACTAATATCATAAGTACCACTTAAAGCTGCCGATGGAACAGTTCCACTCAATTGCCCTGCAGGAATTGAGGTTAATCCTGAACCAGATCCACTAAAACTACTTGAGGTAATTGTACCAGTAGTTTCAAGAGTTCCCTGGACATCAACATGAGATGTTGCATCTTCTGTAGTACCAATACCAACAGATATTGGTGTTGTAATACCAACTCCTACTTGGAGTCCATTTTTGACTCTAAAATCTTGATTAGCCAAGGTTCACTATCCCCTTTATGCTTGCTTTTTATTTTTTATTATTTATTCAAATATCTTATTGGCAGTAAAGTTTACAACATAATTTGCTGTAGTTGCAGAACCTGCCGTGGCACGCAAACGAATAAAATCACCACCAATGTCTACATTATATGATGCAATTTCTCCAGTTTTATAAATTGTACCATATTCTGTTTTATATACATCTGATCCATCATGGAATGCAAGTACCTTTGTAACATGATAATTTGAATCTTGAGTTGCCTGAATAGTATATTCAATACTTCTATATTGAGTTTTATTAATAGAACTATCTAATGTAATAGTAGATATTGTAGTACCAATACCAGTAACACTATTAGTCAGTGTCATTGTATTAGCAAATCCAACATTTGCAGTCAATGTTCCTTGTACAGTTACATCAGTCTTAAGACCTACAGTATAAGATTGACCACTTAATGCAACATCAACTTCATTACTTGTACCCTGAATTGTAAGTGTCTGACTATCAATATCAACGACACTCGTCGTCGTTCCGTCAGTAATATCTAAATCTTGTGCTGTTATTTGATCATCAACATATTTCTTAATTGATTGTTGAGTGGCAAGTGCAGTATCACTATCAGATGCCATATTATCTTCATCAAGAATGGTAGTAATACCAATAGTTCCAGCAGCACCTACATAAAGAGTTCCTGTTGTTGTAATACCAGTTACATTTAAATAGTCATTAACAGTAGCTACATCCACATCAACACTACCAGAAGAAATTCCTCCAGTAACGGTAATATCATATGATCCGGATAATAATCCAGAAGCAATTGTACCTGTAGAAATATTTGATGCATTTAATGATGTTAATAACGCACCAGATCCAAAGAATGAAGTAGCACTTACTACACCAACTACCTGAAGTTCTTCTGATGGATTTGTAGTACCAATTCCTATTGATCCATTATTAACAATGAGATTTCCATGTACATCTAATCTTTGTTGTGGTACTGTCGTTCCAATACCAACAAAATTATTGTTATCATAATCAACTACAAATTGTTGAGAACCACCGACAACACCTACGGCATTATGAATTTGAACACTCTTCTTATTACCACCGGCAACGGCAGAACCACCAGTTGGTACATTAGCCCAAACCCATCCACCAGCACCATCGGCAACAGGAACTTCTGATAATGCACCACCTACATTAGTTCTATCATAAATTCCACCAGCAATACGAACATTACCTTCAACATTTAACTTAGTGCTTACTTCACCATCACTATTTGTAAAGTTTGCCCTTGATACACCTATTGCAACACGATCCGTATCATTATATAATGTCCCTCCATCAATATCTCTAAATCTCCAATAATCAAGAATAGATGTTGAAGAAACAATTTCATTATCAAAATGAACTACCTGTACTAAATCTGTGTATGCAGCACCTACATTAAGAATAACATCAGTACCACTTGTTCCAACATAATCCGAATTTGCAAGTTTTACACCATTTAAGAATACATCAATTAATCCAGGAGTATACGTAATATTAAACGCAGTTTGTCCTGCACCGGCATAAAATTCTTGTGACTGTCTAATAACATTTGATACAAACCAACCAACATTTCCACTACCATCACTTCTTAAGAATGAATTTGCGAAACCATCATATGCAGGAAGAGTATATTCACTTGTACCAGTACCAACAGTAAGTTTTGCAGTTGTAGTAAATCCAGTTACATGAACATCACCATCAACATCTAATTTATAAGTTGGATTAGTAATTCCAATACCAACCTTATAATCACTGGTTACAACAACTATATTTTTATCAATATTTTCACCTTCTGTTCCTGCAGATCCAACCTGAAGAGGATGGAAAACGCCATCGTCAGCAGTTATTCCAATACCAACATCAGATTCTTGAACTCTAATATCACCTGCAAATGTAGAAATTCCTCCACTATTAAGAGAGAAATTTGTAACCGCAATACTTACAAAATCACCAAATTCAGAACTTACTTGAGTTTGAACATTTGTTCCATTAACAAATAATGACCCTTCTACATTAATGTCACCTCTAATATCAACTTCATATCCAGTTTTTGTAGTGAATTCTGTTGTACCAATTCCAATAGAAGATCCATCAGCTGGTAATAATACCGTAATGTCATCTTTAAATGTGGTAATTCCACTTACAGTAAATATACTACTTGTTCCAATATCCAAAGATTGTAAAGTAGTAATACCACTTACATTAAGATTCTCAAGTTGTGTTTGTCCATGAACAGAAAGTTTTGCGGCAGGATTAGTGGTGCCTACACCAACAGACCCATCAGCAGTGATGGTTACAACCTTACCATCAGTGGAATATCCGAGAGTTGATACTGAACCAACTTGAACTAATTGAACTGGACTTTCTGTACCAATGCCTACTTCATTAATTACATTTAATTTATCAGCACGAACCTGACCTTCAACATCAAATAATTGTCTTGGAGTTTCAGTACCTATACCAATATTATTTCCAAGATGTACAAACGAATTAAGAGTTTGTACTCTATTACCCATATGGGTTCCAAGACCACTATTACCAGATTGATAGTATAAAACTGCGGGTGTAGTATCAGTTACTTGTAATTCGGTATATGCATTGCTATTACCAGATGTTCCATTTAAATTAACTCCACTAGAATATGCAGTTGTCTTATCAGCTTCTAGATAGAATTTTAATTGATGATTTGTATTTGAAGAATCTTCTTGATTAAATCTATATGTTTTTCCAGGAATTAGATTAATATAAGGAGATTCTTTTCCATCAAATAAGAACCCTTGAGAATTACCAGAATTATAATACCTATGATTTGCCGTTTTATCTGCAATAGTTACTTTAATTTCAACAAAATCATTCTTATGTAAATCTGCAGAATATTCTCCAATAAATTGCTGATCATTAGAGAATGTAGTTATACCTGTGATATTAACATCATCTAATTCCGATGATCCATTTACATCTAATCTTGCACTGGGATTTGTTACTCCTATTCCCAGATTTCCACCAGTCAATCTTAACTTTTCTGCATCATCTACTTCTACTATGAGATCATCAGAACTGTTAATTAACTCTATCTTACTACCAAGAGTTAATTTATCTGCAGATAATCTTTCAGTACCATCAATTTGATATACTTTTCCAGTAGCAACATTAAGATTCTCACTCGACTTTAATGCCGAATTTGATTGGTCATAAACAAAAGTTTTTTGATGTCCATCAGAACCAATACCAATACCTGCACCATCCAATTCAGTAGCATTCGGTGCAGTTGTACCAATACCAATTCTATAATCTGCAATATTAACAGTAGTGGAATTTACAATAAATTCTGTTCCATCAACATAAAGATCACCTTTAATCCTTACAGAACCGCTGGTAACACCTACACCAACTGGTCTTGGATCAATTATCATATAATCTGGTCCAGAAATAGTATCTGTTGTGATTCCTATTCCATCAGGACCTGTATAAATTTCACTGGCAGTTATAATACCAGTTGAAGAATATAAACTTATAGAAGTTCCAATATCAACATTATCGTTAAAAGTAGATACTCCTGTTATAGTAACACCACTTGAAACTATAAGAGCACTATCTACATTAACATCACTATTAAATGTAGAAAAACCACTTACATTAAGATTATCAAGTTCGGTGTGACCATCAACATCTAAACTACCAGTAATATCAGTATCATTATCAATTGTAATATCATTATTAAATTTAACATCACCACGAACTTCAAGTTCTACTGTTGGTTCAAAAATGGTAGTTCCAATACCAACACGCCCAACAACTTCGAGTACTTTTTTTTCTTCAGTACTTCCTTCTACACCGATTTTTTGTTGCTGCTGTCTGCCGCTAAGAAATTTAATTGGAGCTACCATTTTTTATATTAGAGATTAGATGTTTCCAGTACGCTTGAAAGATATTGCAAATCTGTGGCATTACTACCAACAATGGTTAAAGAATCACCCGTTTCAATAACTAATTTACCAGAGAGAAGATTTGCCGTATCACTTGGAGGAATTGCTAGTTCCTTAACAATTTCCGTGTCAGTTCCATTTCTACGGTGACCAAAACTGACTGTTCTTGTTTGTGAACCAACATTGGTCACTTGTGCTAAAAGCATAACACCCGTATATCCTATAGGTGCAGTATAAATTCCAACAGTACTCAATCCAACCGTATGTGTAATTGTTTTGAATACGTTTACCGCTGCTGCTGCAACTGCCATTTGATTAATCTCCTCCTAAGGCTAGAATGAATGGTGTTACTTGTGTAAATAAACTCTTAATGTAAATATTTCCAGAAACTGTACCAGTTGCCTGGTCAATCACAACACCATCACCAATTCTGAAATTACCTCTTTCGTCCGTGCTTGTGTAATTTATTTGTCCGCCATCAAGTGTAATCACTTCATTTTCAGGAATAGAAACAGCACCCTTAGAAGGATATGCTGTTTCTATAGTATTTCCTGCACCAATATATTGGAAAGAATGAGAACTTACAATCTGAAGACTTTGGCGTGAAAAATATGCTGTTGTACCAATACTAACTTCATTATTTAGATTTTGCACAAGAGTAACTGTCGATACTCCAGATGATGGAACAGTTGCTTCATTTACAGTATAATAAATTGCATCTAGTACACATGTAGCAGCAGCACCAGCTCCGCCACCACCACTAAATGTCACGGTTGGATTTTCTTCATATTGAGATCCTCCACCACGAAGTAATACTCTTGTGACAGCACCGTTAGCAACTTCTGCTGTTGCCTGAGCAGGAATTGCAATTCCAGGACCTGTAGGAACGTCTATAGTTACTACAGGTGGTGTTGTATATCCAGATCCACCATTTGTAACTAAAATATCACTTACAACACTATACTTTTTATCAAAATAAACATTTTGTCCATTATATGGTCGGTTATTTCCTACTCCAGAAATAGAAATAACTGGTTGACTAATTGTCGTAGTAGCAGTTGCTTTTCCTGTATAACGATCCAAACACTTACTATTTTCATCACCACCACCTTCGGCAACAAGACCTTTCATTCCAAATGATGAATTGGAGTTTGTTAAATCACACTGACCACCCTTACCTGCATAAATTCCAATTTCATCACAAATAGTAAAAATAGAAACCAACTGGCAATATGCACCGTTTGTAACTGATACTCCAATACCACCTTGATTATATTGTGTATATGAATCAACATTAAATGAGCCTTGTACACCTATATTATTAAGTACATCACCTTCATCAGAATTAAATCCATCAACTCTAGCACCAATACTATTGGGAATAAAATTAGTACAGTTACGAATATATGGACCTTTCGTAATAATTCCAACACCTTGAGATGGGCTAGATGATGCAGTAAGAATACCGGAACTTATTGCTCCATCATTTCCAGGATAATTTATAGTAATTGGATAGTCTGTAGTGGGATTTCCGGATATTACATCATATGCAGATATTGCAGTAACAATACCAACACAAGTGTAAATTGATGATACTACATTAGAACAAGATGCTAATGCATTATTAAATCCACCACCACTAGGTTCTCCCTGAATAGAAAGATCTCTAAGTTGAGTCGCTGTACTCTGATAATTTACTTGTTTTTGAATTGTTCCGCCAGAAACATAAGTATGAGTACGAGTATTCAATCCAACAACAATTTCAAACTTATCATCCGATACTTTTTTATATACTGGAAAATTATATCCAATTGACCCTTTAGGATATACAGTTTGTCCCGAATCACATTGAAAAGTAATATTTTTTACTTCTGCAACATCATCTGTTTCCAATCCATGATTTGATGATGTTGTGATAGTTAATATCCCAACAGACCCATCATAATCGGCAGTACTAACTCCAATCTGAGATCCTTCAGGCTTATCAGACCATATAGAATTCGTAACTACTGCTCTTGCAATTCCTGCAGAGTAATCTAATGCCGTGAGAGTGTTTTTATCAACCCCACTTGCAGATGTAAATAATGTTCCAATACCAACACATTTAGAATTTCCACCTCTTGTTATATCATGAGAAATAGCAAGATAAGTAGATTTGACTCTATCCTTTAAAGAATTCAAATATGCGGAAGAAGGAGGAGTTCCTAATGGTGGGTCAGATGTATAATCTGAACTACCAATATATCCGACAGTTTCTTCTGCAATGAAATCAACATTTTGTCTTACTAATCTTGCTGCATCAAAAAATCTATCAGAAGAAACACCAGCAAGTGGTCTAAATGCTATAACAGCAGCACCATTTGTTGAAGGATTGCCAATAAAACTTAAATCAGTAACATGTGCTCCGTTACCAACATAAAATAAATCTTTACTGGCATCTTGTGGTTGAACTAAACAACGACGAAGTTCGGTACCTTCAATAGAAACATTATCGGGAATATCAATAGGATTGTTCTCAACATATGTTCCGGGTAAAACCTTAACAGTATCTCCAGAAACACAAAGTCCAATTGCTGCTGCTATTGTTGCTTTTGCATCAAGATCATTTACACCAGTATTATTATCATTACCATTTGAAGTTACATATATCGTTTTTCCAGTTGATTGTCCGGCACCAACCTCAACAATCCTTGTACCAATTCCTACTCCTTGTGTATCCTGTTTAAAAAACAGTTTACCATCATAAAAGTTTACAGCTAATTCGCCTAGCTGAAGTTGTTCTGTTGTTGGTTTTTTTCCAGGTACAGATGACCTTTTAATCCTAATAGGAGTTGCCATTTATTATATGTGGTATTTACCGGACAAAGCAGTATATACTGCCCTTTTGATATATTTATAAAATATCAAGAAGCATTATTACGTCTTGGGCGATAGACATATAAATTTGCCGATGGGTCTGGTTTCATCCACTCTCTTATCTTATTATATCTCTGCATACTAAAAAACTCCTGTGAAAGATACCAATCTTCCATAGGAGTATGTGCTTTATCTTGATTGCATTCATGGCAGGCACAGACGACATTTCGTGTAAAATCTGTACCTCCCTTTGCTCTTGGGACTA
>Ga0114933_10002184_pt1 | contig 20633 bp, 20 predicted proteins | sample 4SBtaG_FD_89691 | JGI IMG/M metagenome (GOLD analysis project Ga0114933, IMG submission 89691) | Deep subsurface microbial communities from Kolumbo volcano to uncover new lineages of life (NeLLi) - 4SBTROV12_W25 metaG | ecosystem: Environmental > Aquatic > Marine > Volcanic | place: Kolumbo... | reverse complement strand
GAAAAGGATTAAAAATTCATCAAAAGTATCCGACAGATTATGTTATTTCAGGAGATACGATAATAGAATTTGAAAATAAAATCATTGGGAAACCTGCTTCAAATAGAGATGCATTTGACATTTTGAGTTCGTTATCAGGTAATTCTCATTATGTGATTAGTGCTCTATCATTAACATTCTATGATAATCAAATTACTATTTTTGATAGCACAAAAGTTTCATTTAAAATACTAGATAAAGGAAAAATTGAGCATTATATAGATAATTTTAATGTTCTAGATAAGGCTGGATCATATAACGTTGAAGATGCAGATGAATATTTCATTAAAAATATTGACGGATGTTACAATAATATTGTAGGTTTCCCAGAAACAAAATTTTTAGAAAGTAAAATAAAAAACATTCTCGATTCACAATGATTTTTTACAATAAATACAAAAAGTTTAGAATAGAAAATAATATCGACTTAAAAGATATTTCAAAAAGAACAAAAATTGATTTGAAGTATCTGCAGTCAATAGAAAGAGGAAAATTTGCAGAAATTCCTCCTGTTTACGTTAAATTATTTTTTAAAGCATATATAAATGAGATTGGTGTCGATATTGATGAGGCATTAATTGATTTAGATAATTTCTTAAATCAAAAACCAAGCTCTAAATCATTAAAATTCATTGTTGATGAACCAAATGATAGATCCAGTTTTGTTAAAAAAATAAATAGTGAAAATTTATTTAACTCATCAGTGTTGATTGGAATATCGTCATTTTTTTTAATTCTTTTGTTAAGTTTCTCACTCAATTCAAATAGTGAAATTTCACAAAAAGATTTAGAAAACGAATTAAGAATTTCAAAATCTGATTTGATAGAATATTATTCATTAAGGAGCGAAGAAGTACTATCAATTGATAATATTTCCAGCATTGTTACTGTAAGATTCAAGTCAGGTATTGAAAATTATATAAATCTTTATGATAATTTTTCAGGAAAAGAATTTTTCATATTTGAAGATTCTTTGAGTAATCAATCAAATACATTTACCGAACAATGGGATGGAGATGAAAGGTATTTTTTAATTGCTAATACAGTTGATTTTGAACTTATTTTATTCTCTGATAATTCATATCATGATTTTTCAAAAAATATAATAAATGATTTCCCTGTTGAAGTTGTTTTGAAATCCAATCCTTACTCCATTATTATTAAAAAATATTTACCTAAAAATTAATTATAATTTTTTTCCTTCATTTCTATAATTTTTATTGACATAAACTTACTCTGTATCGTAACATATGTGGTTAATAGTGGGTTAATTTCCCTTATTATATTATGAGTAGCCAATATACATTTACAGGACAGTTTACATTTTCTATTGATTCTAAGAATAGAATCAACATTCCTGCTCCTATCAGAAAGCAATTTTTGAATAAGGATAAAAAAACATTTGTCGTTACCAGAGGGATTGATCGGTGCGCTTGGATTTATCCAATGAGTGAATGGAATTTGATTCAAAAAGAGCTCAATCAACTTTCTTCTCTTTCTAAAACTAATCGAATATTCTTAAGAAATCATTTAAGGCATGCTAATATTTTAAAGTTTGACTCCCAAGGAAGATTCGTCTTACCTCAAAGTTTGATTGATTATTCATCAATAACGAAAGATGTTACAATTATTGGAGTTTTAAATAAAATTGAAATTTGGAATCCTAATTTATTAAGAAAGATTGATCAATCTGATGAAATTGACGATCAATCTTATGAACAACTTTCTGAAAGAGTAAATATCTGATGCTTACTGCTTCATCAGCTCAAAACAGACACATTCCTGTGATGTTGATGGAGTCATTAGAAAATTTAAAAATCAAAAAAAATGGAGTTTATGTTGACGGAACTTTAGGCCTAGGTGGGCATTCTGAAAGCATTCTAAGGAAAATTGATTCTGGATTATTGATTGGGATTGACAGAGATGAAAAATCAATTTTGTTGGCAAAAAAACAACTATCGTCTCATAAAAATCTTAAGATATTTAATGATAGTTATAAAAATTTAAATGATATATTAGAATATCTAAACATTAGTGCTGTTGATGGCATTCTTTTGGACTTAGGTCTTTCATCTTTTCAATTAGAAGATAACAGTAGAGGTTTTTCTCATAAGTTTGAATCTTCATTAGATATGCGTTTTGATTGCAATTCTGAAGATTATACAGCAGAACAAATAATTAAAAAACATGATCTTAAAGAGTTGACAAAAATTTTTAAGGATTTTGGAGAAGAAAGACATGCATATAAAATTGCAAAAAAAATAAAAGATTTAAAGGGTGAAATCAATGTGATGTCAATTACATCAATTGTAGATAAAGTGACACCATATAAATTTAGATTAAAAACATATTCAAGAATTTTCCAGGCCCTAAGAATAGCGGCAAACGATGAGTTAAATCACTTAGATCAATTCCTAGATAATTTTATCAATTTGCTTAACCCTGGAGGAAGAGTAGTAATCATTAGTTATCATTCTGTTGAAGATAGAATAGTTAAACATAAACTTAAAGATTTGAAACATAACAAGAAGATTGAATTGATTTTCAAGAAACCTCTTACACCTTCAAATGAAGAAGTGAATATGAATAAAAGAGCAAGAAGTGCAAAAATGAGAGTAGGAGAAAAAATTGGCTAAGAAAAAACGATTAAGTAAGGCAGAAAAACAAAAAAGAGAAAACTTAAAATGGGTATTTATGTTTGTCATTTTGGTTTTAACAATAGCTGTTTATTTAGCAGCATTCATTGAAGCTGATAAGGCACAATCAAGTATTGATTTTAATAAGCAAACATTAGCCAAGCTTAATGAAGAGTTAACTATAAAAAGAAATTCAGTTGAAAGAATGAAACGAGCTGACGTTATATCAAAGAGAGCAAAAGAAATTGGGCTGGTTTCAAGCAATCCTGAAACTATAACTATTAAAATTAATGACTAAAAACTATATAAAATTTAAAAATAGAATAATTTTTATTCACATAGCTATTATGCTTGTTTGGATAGGTTTTGGTTTTAGACTTTTTAACATTCAGATTATTAATAAACTTAATAGTCCTCAAGGGATCAAAGTTGAAACTGTAAAAGGACTCCGAGGAAATTTTTTTGATATAAATGGAAGAAATCTTACACAAAATTTAACTTTTTACAGAATAGGTATTCATTCAAAAAAAATTATAAATAAAGATAATTTTTTAAATGAATTATCTGCTTGTACTGGAACAGAAAAAGAGCTTTATTTAGCTAAGCTTAATAACGGAAGAGATTATATTGAGCTTGAAAAGAAAACGAATAAAAATTGCGAAAACCTTCAAAAAAAGTATCCCAATGCTTTAATTATTAAAAAAAGTTTTAAAAGATACTATCCGGAAGATAACTTGGTATCACAGATAGTTGGTTTTACGAACATTGACGATAAAGGCATTTCTGGATTAGAATCAAAATATAATAAATATCTTGAACCAGTAAGTGGATCAAAGCTTCTAAAGAGAAACGGTCTAGGAGTTAAAATTTCTGATCCAACTTTACCATCAAAAGAAGCAAAAAATGGTGCTAATATAACTTTAACCATAAATAAAGAATATCAAGCAATTCTAAGAGATGAATTAATTACTCATATGGATAAAGTGGGTGCAAGTGCATCAATGGGATTGATTTTAGATCCTCAGTCTGGCGCTATATTGTCAATGGTTAATCTTCCAGATTATAATCCTAATTTTCCAGGTGATTTTGATATTGAATTCCAAAAAAATAAGATTGTAACTGATTTGATTGAGCCAGGATCGACTTTTAAAATTGTAACAATGGCTGCTGCACTTGAAGGTGATATATCTTTAACTGACGAATATAATGTTGAAGGACCTTATAATTTTCATAATATTAAAATGATTGAAGATTCTGAGCCTCACTCAGTGCTAAATGTTAAGGAAATCATGGCATATTCAAGCAATATTGGAACTGTTAAAATTGCAGAATATTTAGGAAAAAAGAGTATTTATAATCAAGCAAGAGAGTTTGGATATGGTACAAAAACTGGTTTTGATTCATCTACTGAACCATCAGGAATTTTTAGAGATCCTTCAAAATGGAGCTTATCTTCAATGCATAGTATTCCCATTGGGTATGAAGTATCTGCAACCCCTTTGCAAATTGCAATGTCATATGCAGCAATCGCAAATGGAGGATTTTTATTAAAGCCATATGTAGTTGAAAAAATTGAAAAATATGATGATACAATTATTAAAAATCAAAGAAACACAAAAAAACGAATTTTATCTCAAGTTAATGCAGAAAAATTAAAATCTATGCTTGCTCATACGGTTGAACATGGGAGTGGTAAACAAGCTTTTATATCAGGATGGAATGTAGCAGGAAAAACAGGAACATCTAAAAAATTAGTTGAAGGTAAATACTCTGAAGATGAATTTAGATCAAGTTTTGTTGGATTTTTCCCTGAAGAAAACCCTCAATTGTTATGTCTAATTATTCTTGACAGTCCTGATGCTTCTAGAAATTTACATTGGGGTTCAATGTCAGCTGCACCAGTTTTTAAATCTGTTATGGATAGAGTAATTAATATCGATAAATCGATTTCAATTTCAAGATCTAAAAAAGAAAAAATCAAAAATAAACCAATTTTAATTCAGAAGAACTTAGAAAGAAAAATTGAGTATGTAGAAATGCCAAATTTAGTTGGTAAAACTGTTAGAGACGCATTTTCAGAATTAAAAAAAGTAGGAATAAAGCCTCAAATAAGCGGAAGAGGGTTAATTGTTAATCAAAGTATTGAGGCAGGGACAAAGGTAGAAAAAAAATCAATCTGTATATTGAAAGCAGAGCTAAAAGAATAAGGAGATAATAATGTTATTTGAATTTGATGAATTTTCAACACAAAAGGCTAGAATTAAGGTTCTCGGAGTTGGAGGAGCAGGAGGAAATGCAATAAATAGAATGATTACTTCTGGAATGGAAGGAGTTGAGTTTATTGCTATAAATACTGACGCTCAAGACTTGGATAGCAATCCAGCTGAAACAAAAATCCAAATTGGAAAAGATTTAACTAAAGGATTGGGCGCAGGAGCTAAGCCTGAAATCGGAAGAAAAGCAATTATGCATGATAAAGAAGCGGTATCATCTATTGTAGCTGGATCAGACTTAGTCTTCGTTACAGCTGGAATGGGTGGGGGTACTGGTACTGGTGCAGCCCCTGTAGTAGCAAAAATTTGTAAAGAGCTAGGTATATTAACAGTTTGTATTGTTACTCTACCTTTTAATTTTGAAGGTCCTAAAAAAATGTCAGCTGCTATGAAGGGAATATCTACAATGAGGAACTTTTGTGATACATTGATTGTAATACCTAATGAAAAATTATTATCAGTGATTGATTACAATACAACTCTTGAAGAGGGATTTTCTGAGTCTGATTCGGTATTATTGCAAGCCGCACAAAGTATCTCAGACCTAATAAACAAACAAGGAAATGTAAATATTGATTTTGCAGATGTTGAAACTGTAATGAGCGGAATGGGAGATGCAGTAATGGGTACTGGAACAGCCAGAGGACAGGAAAGAGCTGTTCTAGCAGCTCAACAAGCTATTTGTAGTCCACTTTTAGACAATCAATCGATTAAAGGTGCAAAAGCAGCTTTAGTAAATGTAACTGGAAATAAGAAAATGACGATGCGAGAAGTAGATGCTGCTACCAAACTTATATATGAAGAGGCAGGTCAAGAAGTTCACTTAATTTTTGGTTGTGTAGTTGATGAAAATATGGATGATGAGTTAAAGGTGACAGTCATTGCAACCGGATTTAATCGAACACCCATTGAGGATGTAAATTATAAAAAAGAAATTCAAAAAAATGATTTTCATAAAAATACAAATGATCTAATGGAATCTTCAAATACAACACTTTACAATCAAAGAAATGAAAATGCATTAGATAATGAGGTTTTTGAAGAAGAAAATGATGGACCGACTTTAGTGTTTGATGACTTTGATCAAAGTGCTGATTTAGATGTTCCTGCATATATAAGAAAACAAAATCGATGATATTGGAAGCAAAAAATATTGGTATTCTTGGTCTAGGTAAAAGTGGATATTGGTCAGCTAAGTTAGCTACCAGTATGGACTATAAAGTTTTTATATCAGATTCAAATACCAATGTTAACTCAGAGTTTATTAATGATCTGAAAATATTAGGTACGGAGATAGAAATTGGTATGCATTCGGAAGAGATTTTGAAATCAGATTTAATAATTAAATCACCTGGAATATCAAACGATATTGAAATTATGCATAAAATTAAAGCTTCTAAAATCCCAGTAATTAGCGAAATCGAATTTGCTGGAAATCTTTCGAATGTAAAGAATATTTGTATTACTGGTACAAATGGCAAGACAACCACAGTATCACTAATTACTGCAATACTTAGTAAAGAAAAAAATGTTTTAAAATCTGGAAATATTGGCATCCCGTTCTCAAAAATAGTATTAGAAAACAAACTCTATGATACAAATGATTATGATTATTGTATTTTAGAACTATCTAGTTTTCAGCTTGAACACTGTTCAGGTCTTAAAAAAGAAATTTCAGCGTTTCTTAATATTTCTGTTGATCACATGGATAGATACAGTTCATTTGATGAGTATTTTAATACAAAATTGAAGATTTTTGAGAATGCACGACATTGCCTATTTAATTATGATGATAATATTTTGAACAAAAAAGTTAATAATAAAAAACTAGATCTTTTTGCATTCTCACTCACTGAAGAAAAAGGTAACTACTTTTTTGATAAAAATAAAATTTGCTCAAATGATTCAAGTATGACTCTAAAAACTGATGAAATATCATTAAAAGGTATACACAATATATCAAATATTATTGTAGCTACTGAAATAGCGAGTAAAGTTGGAATCAAAAAAGAAAATATTTGTAACGCAATCAAAGAATTTGAAGGATTAGAACATAGGTTTGAATGCTTTCATTCAATTAACGGTATAGATTTTATTAATGATTCAAAGTCAACAAATATTGATTCTGCAATAAAAGCAATTCAATCGATTTCAAAAAAAATAATTTTAATTCTTGGAGGAATTGCAAAGGAAGATGATTTTTCTGAAATTTTATTCTTCAAAAAAAACATCTTAAAAATTATAGTTTATGGAGAATCAAGACATAAAATTTATGATTCACTTTCTTCAGAAATAGAAATCGAAAAAATTGAGCAATTTGAAGATGCGATTAATAATGCTGTGGGTAGCGCAGTTTCAAGTAGTGTTGTTTTGCTATCACCTGCATGTTCTAGTTTTGATCAGTTTAATAACTATGAAGAAAGAGGAATTAAGTTCAAAAAAATAATAGAAAGGTTCTATGCATGAATATTAAAGAGCAAAAACAAGACAGATTATTATTCATATCTGTTATTGCGTTGATATCATTTGGATTATTTATGCTTTTTAGTGCTAGCTGGGTTAAATCATTAGAAATTACTGGTGGTGAATCAAGAACATATTTTTTAGTCAGTCAAATGATCAAGCTTGTGCCTGCATTTTTTATTTTTATTTTTTTCACAAAAATTAACTATAGAAAATTACAATTTATATCTCCTTATTTATTATTTCTTTCATTTCTTCTGCTGGTTTACACTCAATTGCAAGGATGTAATGGGGATTCTTGTAGATGGTTGTCAATTGGCCCTATTTCATTTCAGACGTCTGATATAGCAAGATTTTCTGTAATATTATTTTTGGCTAGCTACATTGATAATAATTATAAATATATGAAACAATTTGTTAAGGGTATTTTTTATCCTTTATTAGCTATACTACCAATTGCTTTAATGATTATTGTTCAGCCAGACAATTCTACAACCCTGATTTTGCTAATCATTACATATGCTATGTTATTTGTTGGCGGAGCATCCTTTATCCAATTGGCTACTATAGGTGTTCTTTCTGTAGGTACTATCGGAATTTTTATTTTAAATGAAAAAAACTATGCATTAGGTAGGATTTTATCATTTATTGATCCAGCAAGCTCAGCTTCTGTAGGATATCAATCAAATCAAGCATTAATAGGTTTAAAACAAGGAGGATTATCTGGAATGGGTATTGGAGAAAGCATTCAAAAATATTCTTATTTACCAGAAACTCATACAGATTTTATTTTTGCAATAATTGGTGAAGAGTTAGGTTTCATTGCAGGAAGTCTATTAATGCTAGTGTATTATATTATTTTTTATAGAGCTGTACAAATTTCGAAGAAATCAAATGATATTTTTGGAATTATGCTTTCAATAGGTTTTGGTTTAAGCATAACAATTTATGCTTTTATAAATATTGGAGTAGTAATAGGCTTAGTCCCAGTAACTGGTGTTCCTCTTCCTTTTATTAGTTATGGGGGCTCATCTTTAATTACAAACTTAATGATGATTGCAATACTCTTAAATATTAGTAAAGCTCAAAGAAAGCTAAACGTAAAAAGATGGAGATTGAGAGTTAATGCCTAAAATGAACATTCTACTATGTGGCGGAGGAACTGGGGGCCATTATTATCCTTTAATGGCTATTAAAAAAGATCTTAATTCAAAGTCAGATTTCAATTTTTCTTATATCGGAGCTAAGAAGGGGATAGAAAATTTAAAAATTAAAAGTGAAAATATTGAATATAAACTTATTACTATTTCTGGAATAAATAGAAAGCTCAATTTTAAATTTATGCTTGAAAACTTAAAAGTGATGATTAATGTCATATTTGGGTTTTTTAGCGTTTTAATGTTTTTTATTAAACAAAAACCTAATCTAGTTATTTCTACAGGAGGCTATTCTTCGTTCTTACCATTGCAGGTGGCAAGGATGCTTAAAGTTCCATATGTTTTACATGAGCAAAATTCATATCCAGGAATTGTAACAAGAATGTTTAGTAAAAAAGCAAAAGCAGTTTTTTTAGGATTTGAGAATGCAAAAAAATATTTAAAGCTTTCAAACAATATTTATTCTGGCAATCCTGTTCTTCTTTCAAATAATCATAATATCAATTTAAATATTTCAAAACATTTAAAGACCCTTTTAGTCTTTGGAGGCAGTCAAGGTTCAAAATTTCTTAATGAAAAAATTAAGACTGCATTAGAGAGAGATAAGCTTGATTTTATCAATATTGTTTGGATAGTTGGAAAAAATAATTACGAATCTTTAAAACATTTACAAAAAGAAAATACTATTATATATGATTATTGTAACCAAATGTCTGCAATGTATCAAAACGTAGATTTAGTTTTATCAAGATCTGGAGCAATGACTATTGCTGAGTTAATAAAATTTGAAAAACCTTCAATTTTAATTCCTTTTAAATATTCGTCTGAAAATCATCAACATTATAATGCTAGATTTCTTCAAGATAATTTATGTTCAAAGCTAATTGAAGAAGATGATTTTAGTGAGAATACTTTTATATCTTCATTAAAAAATTTATCTCAAAATGATAGAATTTTAGATTCTATGAAAAGCAATTTCAAGAATATTGCTATTCCTGACACACTGTCTTTGATTTCAGACTATATTTTGGAGAAAAAATATGCTTTATAGTATTAAAAAAATACATTTCATTGGTATCGGTGGAATTGGAATGAGTGGGATAGCAGAGCTTTTAAAAAATAAAGGTTTTCTAGTAACTGGATCTGATATTTCTGATTCACCAAATGTTCAAAGACTTATAGATATGGGAATACATATTGAAATTGGTCACAATGAAAAAAATATTTCTGATTCTGAGTTAGTTATTTATTCTGATGCCATCCCGAAAGACAATCCAGAGCTTCAGAACGCATTATCAAAAAATTTATTAGTTTATTCTAGAGCTAGAATGATTTCTGAAATAGCTAAATTAAATAATTCTACAGTTGCTATATCAGGAACTCATGGAAAAACTACTACAACTTCAATGGTAGGAAGTATTTTGAAAACTTTAGATTTAGATCCAACTATTATTGTTGGTGGCGTAGTCAAATCTCTAGAATCAAATTCAGCTCTTGGCAGTGGAGATACTTTTGTTGTGGAAGCTGATGAGTATAATAAAAGTTTACTTCATTTAAATCCTACTATCGCTGTAATAAACAATATTGATTTTGAGCATATTGAATGCTATAAAGACCTTGAGGATTTAAAAGAAACGTTTCTCCAATTTGCTAACTCTGTGCCATTTTATGGTAAAGTATGTGCTTGCCTTGACTCAAGTAATGTTGCATCAATAATAAAAAGAATTGATAAACCTTTAATTACATACGGAATTGAAAATGAAGATGTAGATATAAAAGCTGAAAATATTCAACAAAAAAATGGCAATGTTTCTTTTGATGTTAAGGTTAAAAACAAAATATTATCTGTAAATCTCTCTGTGCCAGGAAAATATAATGTTTATAATGCACTCGCTGCACTATCAGTTTGTGAAACTATGGGCATTAATATTGAGAAAGCATGTAAAGCATTAAGTGATTTTAGTGGAGTAAAAAGAAGATTTGATATTAAAGTAAACAAAAAAGTTATGATTGTTGATGATTATGCACATCATCCAGTAGAGGTTCAAAACGTGGTTGAAACTGTAAAAGAAAATTGGGATACAAATTTAAATGTTATCTTTCAACCACATCTTTTTTCAAGAACAAAAGAGTTTTATAAAGATTTCGCAAAAGCTATGATGAAAGCGGATAATGTTATGATTACTGAAATTTATGCTTCTAGAGAAAATGACAATGGGTTAATAAACTCCAATTTAATAATTGATGAAATGCTAAGATTAGATCATAAAAATGTTTCCTTTGTACCTACAAATGAAATAGTTGAAAGAGTAAAGTCTATTGCAAGCAACGGAGATATTTTTCTAACAATGGGAGCAGGAAATATTTGGAGATCTGCAGAAGAACTAGGAAAACACTTTAATGATTAAAAATATTATTAAAAAAATTGAGAATGATTCATCTTCATTATGCTTGGTTGATGAACCGCTTAAAAAGCATACGACTTATGGAATTGGTGGTCCAGCTGATTTGATGGTTTTTCCTAATAATAAAGAAGATTTAATAAGAGTAATTGAAATAATTAATGAAAATAATATGCAACTAACAATATTAGGCTCTGGTTCAAATATTCTTGTTAGCGACAATGGAATAAGAGGGGTAGTTATTTCTTTAAAAAAATCATTAAAAGAAGTTAATGTAAATGAAAATATTTTGTATGCTGAATGTGGTGCTATGCTTGGAAAGATTGTAAGATTGGCAGTTAGAAATAATTTAATTGGTTTAGAAAATCTTAATGGTGTTCCTGGAACATTAGGAGGAGCTTTAATAATGAATGCTGGTGCTTGGGGAGGAGAGATCTCAGAAAACTTAGTTAATGTTGAACTTATTAATTCAAAGAATGAGCTTAAAAAAGTACCTAAAAAAGACATAAATTTTTCATATAGAAAGTCATCATTTGATAAAAATGATATTTTATTATCAGCAGAGTTTAATTTAAAAAAAGCAGAAAAGAATTTAATTAAAGAAAACTTTTCTAAGGCTCAAAGTGGAAGAACAAGTTCTCAGCCACTTGATAAAAGATCAGCTGGAAGTTTATTCAAAAATCCTAGAAATAATTCAGCAGGAAAGCTATTAGATAATGCAGGATTAAAGGGTTTCAGTATAGGAGGAGCAAAAATTTCTGAAAAACATGCCAATTTTTTCATAAATGATGGCAATGCTTCATCTAATGAAATGCTACAACTCATTAAAAAAGCACATAAAGAAGTTAAAAAGCAATTTGATATAGATCTTTCACTCGAGGTTAAGTTGATTGGTTTTGACGCTGATGAAATTGAGGAATTATGTTAAAGAAAAATTATATATCTATAATTAATTCTATAATGTTTTTCATGATAATTTTTGGAATTTGTGCTTTATCATTTAATTGGGCTGATTTCAAGAAAATTTATACTGTAAAAGAAGTGAATATTTATGGAACTACTTTTTTTGATCAATCAATAATTGAAGAAAAAAGTAATGCAATAATGTCTTATAATATTTTTAATAGTAAGCTAAGAAACTACAAAGATGAAATCTTAAATTTTGACCATATTATTGACTGTAAAATTTCAAGAAAGTTTCCTTCAACAATTGATATTACTATTTATGAGAGGGAGCCAGTAGCATTGATTAGCAGTGATGAGCTAATAATTTTAGATTCTGAAGGTGTTTGTCTTCCAGTAGAATACTGTGATTTATCATTACCCATTTTAACAAATTTTAAATCAAATCCAGAACTTTACCCTAAGGGATCTACAACTGCTTCAACAAATGTATTGAATTCAGTTATATTAATGAAGTACACAAAAGATAATTTTTCAATGATTTATGAAGATATTTCAGAATTTGTTTTCAATGAAGATAGTGAATATGAAATCATTCTTAAAAATGGAAAAACTAGAATAATTTTAGGCAGAGAGAAGCTTCAAAATAAAATTAAATATCTAAGTTTATTTCAAGAAACTTTAAAGGAAGAAAAAAATATCAAAGATTTTAAATACATTGATTTAAGATATAATGATCAAATAATTGTTAAAGAAGCATAATGAGAAATAAAATTCAAATAGCGTTTGATTTAGGATCACACAGCATTAAAAGTGCCGTAGGAAGAATTTTACCAGACGGAAAAATTGAAGTTCTATCTTTAGCAGAAATTCAGAGCAATAGTATTGATTGCGGTGATATTATAGACAAAGATTTGTTGCTTTCTCATCTTGAAATCCTGGTTGAAAAAATGGAAAAAGATGCAAAAATCAACATAGACGAAGATGCATGGGTATCTGTTTCAGGAAGAGGAATAAGATCAATTAATTCGTCTACAAGAATTCGTTCAAGAGAAAATACCGATTTTGATATAGATGAAGAAATTAAACAAAAACTTCTTAATCAATGTTCTGATGTTCAAGTTTCTTCTGATCGATATGTATTACATAATATTGAACAAGGATACTTTATTGGTAATTCTCCATTAATTAGAAATCCTATTGGTATGATTGGCAAGTCAATTGATGCTAAAGCTCATGTTATCCATGTAAGAAATTTTAATCTCACTCAATTGGACAATTGTTTTAATGAAGACTTAAGCATAGAACCTTTTCCTGTATTTGATGGATATGCAGCAGCATCATCTAATCTGACACATGATGAGAAAGATTTAGGAGTTATATTTGTTGATATCGGTTCAGATAAAACCAATATATTAATTTTTAAAGATAATTATTTAATTCATTCTAAAGTTATTCCCTTAGGATCAAGATTGGTTTCCAAAGATATGGCAGCATACCTTCAATCATCACTCAAAGAAGCTGAAAGATTGAAAGTCAATTATGTTTCTGCATTTTCTGAGTTTGCAGATGAATCAAAGAAAATAGAGGTTGAAATTCCTAATGATGATTTGAAAAAAAATATTAATGAAAAAGAAATTTCAAAAATAGTTGAATTAAGGTTTGAGGATATAATTGATCAAATTGAGGTTCAAATAAATAGTATTGGGTGTTCAATAAATGATTTTAAATCAGGAATTAAAATTTCTGGAGGAGGATCAAAGATTCGAAATCTAGATTTACTTTTCAAAAAACACTTTAAAGATATTCCAGTGGAGTTTATGAAAATAAATAATATTATTTTCAAAGAAAATTTAGAAGATAGAAGAGAGTTTATAACCTTGTTTGGATTATTGGCTTGGCCTATTCATAATGTAGAAGATAAATCTTCTTCTCTTCAGATTAAGGATATGAGCGGTATTAGAAAAAGTATTTCAACGCTCTTTAAAGGTATTTTTGAATAATTTTGGTTGGCTACCATAAAAGAAAGATCGCTCCCGATTTCATAGAAATTGGGAGCATCTTTTAATCTTTGCTATCTATCATGGTTCTATTAAATTCTGAACTATGACAAACTTTTGGGAAGATTTAAAAAAGAATATTACGGAATGGAGCATTGTTGCTTCTGAAAAAGCTGAGGAATTTACCCATACATCTAAGCTAAGAATTGATGTTATTCAGTTAGAAAGAAAATTATCAAGTCTTTATGTTAAGCTAGGCTTATATGTATTTTCTAAGACAAAAGAAAAAAATGTCCTCAATTTTGTTGGTGATAAAAGATATCTTTCTATTATTGACAGTATTGAATCAATCAAATCTAATATTATTGAAATTAAAAAAGAAATCAATCATGAGAATGATTCGAATGATAACGTGATAGCTGACAATGAATAAAAAGAAATTTTCATTTCAATTTCTATCTTCAGAAAAGTTGCACCAAATCAACTTTTCTTTGTCAAATGTACTTATTTTTTTAGGAGTCTTTATTTCTGCATTTATTGGTTTAAACTATTCTTTATCTTTAAAATTTTCAGACGAATATTATAAGATTAAGTTAAAAGAAACTGATGAAAAATATTCTGAGGTTTCACAAGAATTGCTTGATAAAATTGCAAAACTTGAAGAAGAATTAAAAGAAATTGAAGAAAAGGATTTAGAACTTAGGACTTATGCTACTTTAGCACCGCTAAGCGATGATGTAAAAGCTCAAGGTGTTGGAGGTTCTTCAGAAAAAGTTTTGCCGATTGAAGAGATTGATGATAGTACAATAATATTATTAAAAGAAAGGGTAGACTCCTTAGCTTTTGCAGTAAACATTCAAAAAGATAGTTACAACACTATTTTCAATAAGATTAAATCAAATGAAACTATGTATAGACATATTCCATCAATTTCTCCTGTAAAAGGTTATATAGGTTCAAAATATGGCTATAGAACAGATCCTATTGATGGAAAAAGAAGAATGCACTCTGGCCTAGATTTTCCTGTAAATCTAAATTCTGACGTAGTTGCTACAGGAGATGGCGTTGTAACTAAAGCGCAGTATGATTCTGGATGGGGTAGATATATAAAGATTGACCATGGGTATGGATATGAGACTATATATGCTCATCTTTGGAAAATAAATGTTAAAAAAGGGCAAAAAGTTAAGCGCGGAGAAAAAATTGGTAAATCTGGTAATAGTGGAAGAGCTGCTGGTTTTCATTTACACTATGAAGTCCATAAAAATAACAAAACAGTAGATCCACTAAAATATTTTTTCACAGGATATATTGATTAATTAAAAATCAAGGACTTATACTACAATTATACTACAAATGGAAAAACCAAGTTATAGACGAGAAATGATAGAAAATACTCACATAAAGAAGTTTGCCATTCAGACATATGGCTGTCAAATGAACGTTGCAGACTCAGAGCTTGTTGAAGGCATTTTAACCAAGCTTGGACTTGAGAAAACTTCTGATTATGATGAAGCTGATGCAATTTTCTTAAATACATGCGCTATAAGAGAAAATGCTGAAACTAAAGTACATTCAAAGCTTGGAAATCTTCATAAAATCAAATTAAATAAGCCCCATTTAATAATTGGTGTTTTAGGATGCATGGCACAAAATTTGAAAGATGATTTACTTAAAAATAAACCTTATGTTGATATTATTCTTGGTCCTGATTCCTACAGAAAAATTCCCGATCTATTGAATAGACATATTACTGACAATAAAAGTATTGTTGATACAAAGCTCTCCAGACATGAGGTTTATGAAAATCTTTTCCCAAAAAGAGGAGATACTTTTAATGCTTGGGTATCAATAATGCGTGGATGTAATAAATTTTGCTCTTTTTGTATTGTTCCATTTACCAGGGGAAGAGAGCGCAGTAGGAGCGTGGAAAGTATTGTTGAAGAAGTTAAAAAAGCTGTAGAAAAGGGTTTCATAGAAATTACTCTTTTAGGACAAAATGTAAATTCTTACAAATTTGAAGGGAAATCTTTTTCTGATCTTTTGCTTGCAGTATCTGAAATTGAAGGAGTCAAAAGAATTAGATATACATCTCCTCATCCTCAAGATATAAATGTTGAATTACTTGAGGTAATGGCTTCAAGAAAAAATATTTGCAATTATGTTCACTTTCCATTGCAGTCAGGTTCAAATGAAGTGCTTAAAAGAATGAATCGAACTTATACTAGAGAGCATTTTTATGATATGGCAATGAAAATTAGAGAAATTATGCCTAATTGTGGTCTTTCAACTGACATCATTGTTGGTTTTCCTGGAGAAACAGATGAACAGTACAGAGAAACATTAGATTTAATGGAAGCTATAAAGTTTAATTCAGCATTTACTTTTAAGTATTCACCAAGACCATATACAAAGGCAGAGCAATTTTCTGATCAAATTGCAGAAGATATTAAAAAAGAACGTCTTGATGAAATGCTAATTCTTCAAAGGAAGCATACTTTGGAATTAAATCAAGAAATGGTTGGAACTTTTCAGCAAGTTTTAATTGAAAAAGAAAGTAAAAAATCAAATTTACATTGGGCAGGTAGAACCGATTCTAATGAATGGGTGATAATTGAAAAAAATAATAGTAATATTAAAGATATCGTACCGGCACAAATCACTAGTGCAACGGGCGTAATTTTGCATGGAAAAGAAATAACAGGAGCATAATGTTTAGAGTTTTAAGAGTATTATTTATTTTAGGTGTTTTAGCTGGAACCTTCTTGCTTTTTGACAAGAATAGTGAAAGTATAACTATATATTTCTTTAAAGATAATGGATATGATATACCTGGCTACTTGGCTTTTATTGGCTTTATAATGATAGGTGTAATTATTGGTTATATAATATCCTTAAAGTCAGTTTTTTCTTACAGGTCAGAAATTTCTAAGCTAGTTAAATCAAATAAAGAAATTTCAGAGGAGCTTGATAGTCTTAGAAATGTCGCCGTTGGCGAAGAATTTAGTTTTTCCGATAAGGAGTAATTCTTTGGAATTTTATTCTCTGAGTAGTTTACAAATTTTTATAATCATCTTTGTTGTTATTGCCTTAATTATTTTCTTTGTAGTAAATAATCGATCAAAAAATATACCAACTGACACTGAAGCTTTTAATAGTGCATTAAAAGCGCTAATAAATGGGAAAAAAGATGAAGCATATCATCTTTTAAGAGAAATTATTTCAAAAGATTCTAATAATATTGATGCATATTTATTACTCGGTGATATTGTTAGGGAAAAAGATGTTAAGCAAGCTATTAAAATTCATCAAACAGTAGTATTGAGACCTCAGATTTCAAAAATAAAAAAAATTGAAGCTCACAAAGCTCTCTCAAAAGATTTTTTGAAAGATGGTAATACTGCTAGAGCAAAAGAAGAATTAAACAATATTATATCTATGGAATCATCAAACAAATGGGCTTTATTGAAACTCAAAGATATTGCAACAGAAAATAAGAATTGGAAAGAAGCTCTTAAACATGAAAAAAAGTTAATGAATGTTGACATCAGTCATAAAAAAAATGATGAATCTATGTTAAACTACTATATTGCTATGGATTATAAGTCAAAAGATAAAACCACAAATTATGTTAAATATCTAGAAAAAAGTGCAAATGCTGAAAATATCTATCCTGAATCAGCGTTAGAGCTAGCAAGACATAATAAAGATAATGCTGATATAGCAATTTCTTATTACAAGCTGTATGCAAAACATAAGCCATCCCAAAGAACAATGGTTTATAACAAGATAGAAAATATATTATTCGATAATCAACAATACGATGAAGTTGAAGTTTTGTATAGAAATCTTTTAGAAAATGATTTTGATGGCTTTGCTTTAAATAGATTGGTTGATATTCTTTTAGAAAAAAATGAGGTTTCGGATGCTAATGAGCTTGTTGATAGGTTTATGAAAAGCAATTACTCTTGTCACTCTATTAGGCTAAATAAATTAAAATTAGATTCTGAAAGTTTTGATTTAAGGAAGTCTATTTCTTCATTATGTAACGAAATGATTAAAGATGAAATTATTAAATAGAATATTTATACTTTTTTGTTTATCGTTCCAGTTGTTTGCCCAGAATAAAGATTTAGATTTAAAATATGAAAAAGCAATTAATCTGACGAACGCAGATGAGGCTTTAAAACTTTATGAGGAAATAATAAATACTAATAATGATTCAGATTATGTTTGGCTCTCAAAGCTAAAAAAAGCAGAAATTTTTTATGCAAAAGGTTCTTATATAGCATCATCAGATATCTTTAAAGATTTCAATTTAAATGCACCATTGCACCTTCAAAATCAGTCTTCAAAAGATCTATTATTCAAATCTTTAAATGCCGCAGGCGATACAGATTCGCTTAAAGTTTATCAAGAACTGTTATCAGCAAAAAAAACCAAAGCCAAAAAAAATAATGCATCTTTAAATCAAAATAGAGTTTGGTTTATTCAGTTTGGTGCATTTTCCTCCATTGAAAATGCTCAAGTGCTAAAAGATTCACTAAATGAAGAAAAAATAAATAATATTCGAATTGACCAAGTTTTCAAAAATGGTAAAATGATATATTATGTAAGAAGTGAACATTACAATTCTTATGACAAAGCTCTAGGTCAAAGTAAAAAACTAGAGAACAGGACTAAATTTACTATTAGCGGTTTCTAATTATTTTTTTGCTACTAAATATAATCTATAAAGTATAATTGATATTATCGCTACACCCACCAAATCATCAAAAGGTGATGATAGAGTGAATGAAGGCCAATAGTTCTTGTCAAAGAAGAGCGGTACTGCAATGAAAATAGCCATTAATGCTTCACCAGTAATTAGACCAGAAGCTATCAATAACCCATTATTTTTACCATCATCAGAAGCAGTTTTACTTGCAATATGGTTTAGCATTCCTCCGATAAAAATAGGAAGAGTTAACTCAATTGGAAGATAGATTCCAATCGCAACAGCCAATATTGGTACTCTAAAATCTGCTTTTCGATAAGCTTGATATTGATCAATTAAAATGATAATAATTCCTAAAATTGCACCAGCATAGATCATTCCCCATTCTAAATTACCTGCAAATACCCCATTTGCTACATTGGTCATTAAAACAGCTTGAGGAGCTGGTAAATCAGAACTTCCTATACCATATGCTTCATGTAGAAGGGTTAAAACTATTCCAAGCGTTAACGCAGCACTTACAACACCAACCAATTGCATTAATTGTTGTTTCCATGGAGTTGCACCAACAATATTACCAGTTTTAAGATCTTGAAGATTATCTCCTCCAATTGCTGCAGCACAACACACAACTGCACCAATTAAAATTGCAGCTGCGGCTCCTTTTGATGAGTCAACATCAAAAAAAGTAATAATTAATAATGAGCTAAACAGAATTGTAGCAATTGTTACTCCTGAAATTGGATTATTAGATGATCCAACAACACCTGCCATATAAGCTGCAACTGCAGAAAAAAGAAAACCAAATACTAACATAACAAATGAAAGAATGATTGCTGATGTCCAAGAACCTATTATTCCAAAATAAGTAAGAGCAATTGGTATCAACATTGCTATAATAGCCATGAAGACATAATTAATTGGAAGATCTCTCTCTTCCAATGAAATGTTATCAGAGCTTTCTTTTAGCGTCTTTAAACTTAATTGAATACTTTCTATTAATGGCTTGGCAAGCTGAATAACTGACCAAATACCGCCAACAACCATTGCACCAACACCTAAATATCTTATTTTTGAATTCCATATGATATTAGCACTTTCAAAATAGTTATTGCCTTCAAAACCATACAAATATGAATAGATAGGAATAGCAATAGCCCAAGAAATTAATCCACCTGTAAAAGCAAGAATACCAATGTTCCTTCCTACAATATATCCTACACTAAAAAGTGAGGGAGATAAGCTTGCTCCCATTCCAAATATTGCACCTTTGATAGCAACTGCACCTCCCAATGCACTAGACCAAACACTAAAGGCTAATTCTCCAAGCTTAACAAACCCACCCACAAGAGCTGATATTCCAATAAGTTTTAAACTTTTCTGAGATTTTCCAGAATCAGTTTCATGTCCTGTTTTAAGCACAGCTGCAGTTGCTACTCCTTCTGGAAAGCGCAACTGGGCTTTTAAAATTAATGCTCTTCTTAACGGAACAGTAAATAATGCACCTAAAATTCCACCAACCATAGCAATTTTTGTTACTTCCCAATAGCTTATGGTGTCCCAATAACCTATAAGTAAAAGAGCTGGTAATGTAAAAATAACTCCAGCAGCTAATGATTCACCAGCAGATGCTGCCGTTTGTACAATATTGTTTTCTAATATGTTTGAATTTTTAAAAAGTCTAAGAATCCCCATTGACATAATAGCTGCAGGAATTGATGCTGAAATAGTCATTCCTGCATAAAGACCTAAATATACCATTGCAGATGATAGGATTATTGACAAGAAAATACTTAAAAAAAAGGCTTTGAGAGTTATTTCATTTTTCATAATGTTAACTTAATAAATTTTTAAAGTAAAAATGAAAAAAACTATAATCGCAATAACACTACTTTCTTTTTCCTTCCTTAGTTTACATGTACATATCCATGAAAATGATCAATTAGATCATGCTTCTGATTATAATACGGTTGAGGAAAATTGTGACTTTTGCCAGTTTAATAGCGATAAATCATTTGCAGGGGCATCGACTACTTCTGCTAG